>Ga0209502_10001170_pt1 | contig 25422 bp, 18 predicted proteins | sample ArcticOcean_MG_C_10_FD_187442 | JGI IMG/M metagenome (GOLD analysis project Ga0209502, IMG submission 187442) | Marine microbial communities from western Arctic Ocean - ArcticOcean_MG_CB11_90 (SPAdes) (version 2) | ecosystem: Environmental > Aquatic > Marine > Oceanic | place: Arctic Ocean... | reverse complement strand
CGTTCAATCGGCGACGCAAATAAAATCTATTACGATGAAGACTATGCCGAAACCACTGAACCGGGTGGCACAGTTGCACCCCCGACATTCGTCCAAGCAAGCGCACAGTTTGATCCGAATTATTTCCTACGTCCGAAGATCGGCGAAGAATGGTTTGGTTCGGCCAGTGGTCCAACCGGTATTACCAAGCGCGAAGGTGGCGGTGGTGGTGGCGGCGGCGGTGGTCTCCACGCTGAACAGCACTATGTTTACCATCGACAAGTCATGGTTGGGGATGTCCTGAAGGCAACAACCAAACCGGGCAAATCGTGGGAAAAGGAAGGTCGACGCGGCGGCAAGCTGAAGTTCAGTGAGTCGGTCACCGAGTATCACGACCAAAAGGGCGAACTCGTTGTCACAGCAACAAGTGTCGGTGTTCAAACTGAAAAACCTGCAACGTCTTAAGGAGGTGTCAACATGTCATTAAAAGCAAGTGAACTAAAGGTCGGTGATACTTACGAAGAAGAAGTTTGTCGTAATCTATCACGTACTCAAATCGTGCAGTATGCAGGCACCTCAGGTGACTACAACCCGCTCCACAGCGATGAGATATTTACGACACAGATCGCTGGTTATCCGTCCGTATTTGCCCACGGCATGCTATCCATGGGCATGACAGGCAAGATGCTGACAAACTATGTAGGCGATGGTCGACTAAAAAGTTATGGCGTCAGGTTTACCTCTCAGGTATTTCCCGGTGCAACATTAACGGCTAAAGCTACAATCACCGACATCCGCGAGGAAGATGGTGAGCAGATTGCTGCCATTGAAGTTTCAACACAGGATGCAGAAGGTGTTGTCGTCATCAAAGGCCAAGCAACTGCAAGGTTGGATTAATTGTCGCAACTAAAACTTAGCGCTCATACCTGAGCGCTTATGCACGGTTGCATTGATTCAGTTGAATTTGGAACGATTGGTACAAAAGCTGCCAATCGTTTTTCTAAAAACTGTCACTATCTCTGATGCCGGCCTAAATTTTCACTCACTCGATCCCTAACCCGCAGACAAACGCAACGTCGCGCGCTGGGGTGACAAGCAGATGCTGTCACTACAAAGCTGCAACTGAAGCTCAATGACGCTAACACGGTGTTTGACGACAAGCTTTACCTGCCCCGAATAGACATCCATAGGCTCCGTTTGAAATTCTGTTTTCAATGACGATGGCGCGGGGTACAAGACATCATTGACGCCCATGACGGTAAGCCCCCCTACGCCACTCTCGCTGGACCCAGAGGACGCACTTAGGTGCCAACCCTTCGCGATAGTGAGCCAAACACCCGTTGTATTTTCCTCGTAGCACACTTTAATCTGCACCTTACCTTCGCAACACCACTGCACACTATCCCGCGAGCCCCGGCGAAAGCGTTCGGCGGCAGAAATCATATAACCGAAGGCGGAAGGAGACGCCATGATGAGTCCTGCGAAAAAACTGAGACATCGATGAATTTTTTCTTCAATAACCCTATCCCCGGTCACCTCGTACAACATCACCAAATTCATCAAAGCCGTCGAATTACCGGACGGTGTTGCACCATCCATCGGGCTCTTGGGCCTTGAAATTTGCGGGCCGCTATCTGTTGCACGGGAAAGAAAAAAGCCCCCATGCTGTTCATCCCAAAATAGGCGAATCATCTCTTCAATTAAGTGTTTGCCGCGCACCAACCACTTCTCTGCCCGCGTATGCAGATAAAGATTAAGCAGTGATTCCGCGAAAGCTGCGTAGTCCTCCAAATTGCCCGGTATTGACGTTCGCCCATCGAGTTGTATGCGCCACAGCATTGTTCCTTCGTGAGGAGCGGCTTCGTGAGCAGCACCTGCCACTGCGTCCTGCGTTGAATCATTGCCTGCGTTTGGCGTTAGATCAAAGCTCGCCTGCCACAGAGCCTCCGCGGCGTTCTCAGCAACGGCCACATAGCTTGGCTTGGCAAGTTCAACACCCGCTGTTACAAACGCCGTTATCATCATGCCATTCCATGCGGTAATGACCTTCTCATCTCGCATCGGCTTTTCACGCGCATTGCGGGCTAAGTTAAGTTTGGTTCTGACCGCATCAAGTTGTGTCGTGAGCGATTCCAATTCTAGACCATGGTTCTGTGCATAAGACTCAAGCGGGTCTTGCAGGTAAAAAATGTTCTTACCTTCAAAGTTGCCGATTTCTGACGCCCCGTAAACTGAACGCACCAAACGATACTCCTGCGAATCAAGCAAGGTATACAGCTCATCGCTGGTCCAAACAAAAAACGTTCCTTCCTCACCCTCCGAGTCGGCATCCGTCGCGGAATAAAACAAACCGTCTGGGGAGGTCATGTCTCGCAGCACATATTCAACTGTTTGATTAATGACGCGATGATAAGCCTGCGATCCTGTCAGTCGCCAGGCTGAAACATAAACTCTTAATAGATTTGCCTGGTTGTACAGCATCTTCTCAAAATGCGGCACCAACCAATGTGTGTCGACTGAATAACGGTGAAAACCGCCACCCACTTGATCGCAAAGCCCGCCCTGATACATTTTGTCCAGGGTCAGGGTTAATGCGTGCAATGCGTCATCCCTCGGTTCGAATTTAATGTCCGATAGCAGCACCATAAGTTGCGGCTCATTCGGGAACTTTGGTGCACCACCAAAGCCTCCCTGCACTTCGTCAAGACGCTCTAGAAGCTGCTTCACTGCGATGCCTGAGAGGTCCGGCAGCAGTTCACGAGATTCGCTTGCGGCGCTGACATATTTATCAATTGATTCAGACATTTGGTTTGCCTGGGCCTCAACGTCGGCGCGCCGATCTTGCCAAAGCGCATTGATCTGACCCAACAGTGAGGTAAACCCCTGCGGTGGATAATAGGTACCCGCAAAGAAAGGTTTGGCATCGTGATTGATGAAGTTTGACATCGGCCAGCCGCCCTGCCCCGACATCAATTGAACACCTGTCATGTAAACCTCATCCAGGTCGGGTCTTTGTTCACGATCGAGCTTGATTGAGACAAAATGATTATTCAGCAGTGCAGCGATAGCTTCGTCGTCAAAGCTTTCGTGCTCCATGACATGACACCAATGACAGGTTGAATAACCAATCGACAAAAAGATCGGCTTGTCCTCCGCCGCGGCCTTGGCAAAAGCTTCTTCACCCCAAGGATACCAATCAACCGGGTTATGAGCGTGTTGACGCAGGTAAGGTGAACTTTCGTGAATGAGGCGGTTGGTATACTTGGGCTGGCCGGATGCATCAACCCATCGGGTACGCATGACATTTTCCTTTGTCTTGAGTGGAGTATCAGAATAATTCGTCGCTGTTTAACACCCTATTCGAAGTACGCATTGGGCACGTTATAATTCAGCTATCGCGCTCTGAACGATATCTTCAGTGAGAAGCTGGGGCAAAACAATCGGCTCACGAGCACCCTTACGGTAAAGCAGATACAAGGGCACCCCACTGCGGCCATGCTCTGTTAGCTTACGTGAAATCTCCGGATCTTCATTGGTCCAATCACCTTTGAGATAACTCACGCCTGCTGCGTCGAAAACTGACTTCGTTGCCGCACTATCCAACGCGACCACCTCATTCACCTTACAGGTGATACACCACGCGGCAGTGAAGTTCACAAAAACAGGACCTTGCGCCAATCTTTGTTGTAACGCAGCGGCGGAATATTTTTCTGCAATAGGTCCGCTATAAGCTGCCTGTTGCACGCTTTGAGAGTCAACCTCGGTTGCGGCCATGCCTGTGGTCGAGCTTCTTATGGTCGTCTCAGCTGATGCTTGAACCGTTGAGGTATGACTCGAGATATAACCTGTCAAAACGATCAAGAGCAGCGCGAGAACCTGCATGCTTAAACGACCGGGAGGCGATTTTGGTAAATGACGCAGAATCCAAATCGCCAAGACGAGACAAACCGCACCAACACCGACGATCAATACACCGCCTGACCCTGCTTGAATGCTCAAAACCCAAACTAACCAGACCGCAGAGGCATACATAGGAAAGGCGAGTATTTCCTTGGTCGTGACCATCCATTCGCCAGGTTTAGGCAATCGCGCAACAAAGGCAGGAAAGTAACACAGCATCAAATAAGGCAATGCCATGCCCAAGCCGAGGCTAGCAAAAATCAGCAATGCTGACGCATTATTTTGCGTTAAGGCAAACCCAATGGCACTGGCCATAAAAGGTGCCGTACAAGGTGCCGCAACAATCGTCGCCAAGACGCCAGTTAAAAATGAGCTGGAGTAACCTTGCTTCTCTGTCGCGCCTTGGCCAAAGCCCATCATGGCGTAACCCACCTCAAAGAAGCCCGACAAATTCAGCCCGATTAGTAGGAACAACCAAGCCAACACCGTCACTACCCAGGGGGATTGCAGTTGAAAGCCCCATCCAATTTCAGCGCCGCCGGTCCGCAATACAATCAACAAACCTGCGACGAGGACGAAACTGAGCACGACGCCTAAAGCATAAAACCAACCATGCGCACGTATATGATGACTTTCTTGTACAAGTGATAAAATTTTGATTGATAAGACGGGAAATACACAGGGCATCAAATTGAGAATCATGCCGCCGATAAAAGCAAACAAGATGGCCTGCCAGAGGCTAAAGGCATTGTCATTACCGATGTCGTTGTCATTGTCATTGTCAACAACAGCCGTCTGCCCCGAGGCTGATACGGCATTAACGGTCACTTCAAAGCCGGTTCTTAAACCGTCCCCAACGGCTTCTTCAATCACAATCAGGCCGGAAAAGTCTGCCTTAGCTTGGTAGGCATAGCCGGTTTTGCTCTCCAGATTAAAACCCTTGTCAGTCACGCGCCAATTCTGTTCCACCGGCGTGTCGATCAATCCTTCCGCAAAGGGAAAATAACTAATCGAGGTCACGCGGCTTGTCTTCAAACCGGGAATCGGTACGAACAGATTGTAGATTTCATTACGAACGGTAACTGAGCCCTGCTCTTGCCATTTGCTAGGCACCTGGGCTGCTGCGGCCCTAAACAGTGATTGGTCAGGTTTTAATTGGGGTTGAGTTCCGAGGGGAATCGTTAAACTTAGCCTCGCTTGCTCGGGCACGCAAATGTCTGCACACACCAACCACTGCCCCACTGCGGCTAAATCAAGTGAGGCGGCATCGAAACGTTCATCAATCGTGATTGTTACGGGGTAATAAACCTCGCCATGGTAACCAAAGTTCATCAAGGGACCGTACGGAATTTTTTCAGGGATCGGCCAAGCAAGTTCGCTCGCCGTGACGCCGTCTGGCAGTGTCCAAATCAACTTTGTAGGTGCACCTGAGTCACCCGGGTTACGCCAATATGTGTGCCAATCTTCGCGAATATCTTGCTTAAGCAGCACGGTAAAAGAGGCGCCGGACGCAACCTGCAAACTATCCGCAATCAACGACGCTTTTAAGTTACCCGAATCGACCTCTTGGGCAGCCGATGTGAAGCTAACAAGCAGACTTAATAACAGCCACATTGCACCCACAAGAAAGCTTCGGGGTTGAACTGACCGAGCACGCTTAACCATTAAAAATACAATTCTCATACGCAAACCATAAGGATCCGACATCATAACCCGACATGAGACCGGGAATGACAACAATCCTGACTTAACGAATAAGAAATAGGTATGCCGCGTAGAGCGCGACGTTTAATGCATCAAGCAAAAAACGATATTGTATGCCAATCCACGGGTGTTGCGTCCTTTGCCAGCCGAATTGCTGGTTGGGCTTTGTTGATCGGCAGAGCCGCCAGCAATCGACTTCAGATCAACTACCCTTTAAGTACGCCCTATTGATACGCGAAGGCCGCATCATCTAAGTTGATGACGGGAATCTCTTCCTTCTCTTTCCAATAGTCCTGATTGTGCATCCATTCTGGCTTGTCGCCTCGCTTCGGCATGAGATGCATGGAGCGCTGCAGATAGTTTGGATTAAAGTTTTCAGCGTCAATCCAATCAAGTCTCGGCATACCTTGATCCTCCGCTCGCAGTGTCGGCATGACAGAGTGCATGCCTTTATCATCCATGTGATTCAGCAACCGACAAACGAAATCACCGACCAGATCCGCTCTAAGGGTCCAGCTGGCTCGGAAGTAGCCGAACACCCACGCCATGTTGGGCACGCCGGTAAACATCATGCCGCGATAAGTGACGGTGTCTGCGAAATCGACCTGTTTACCATCAACTGAAAAATTGATGTCGCCCAACACACAAAGATTGAACCCTGTTGCTGTCACAACGATGTCTGCTTCAATTTTCTGACCTGATTTTAACAATACGCCTGTTTTGGTGTATCGCTCGATCTCGTCAGTGACCATCGATGCCTTGCCGGCGCTGATACCTTGAAATAGGTCACCATCAGGTACAAAGGCAAGTCGCTGCTGCCAAGGCCTATAACTCGGCGTAAAGTGCTTCATGTCATAGCCTTCAGGTAGACAAGCCTTAACACCCTCGAGCAGTTCTTTCTTGACCTCCTCTGGATGTTCGATCGCCATTTGGGTGAATTCTTCTTGGTTAAAGAGAACTTCTCGTCGAACGATTTCGTGGATCCACGCCTCATCGATGCCCAATTTGCGCAGATGGTCGGCCGTGACATTCTCGTTCTTTGCAGGTGTGAAATAGGTTGGTGACCGTTGCAGTACGGTGATGTGCTCACAATCTGCTGCCATGGCTGGCACAACCGTCGCTGTTGTTGCGCCGGAGCCAATCACAAGAACCTTCTTATCCTTGTAGACCAAATCTTCAGGCCAGGTCTGCGGATGCACAATCTGACCGTCATAGTCGTCCATGCCATCCCAGTCTGGTGTGTAACCCTTAGAATGCTTGTAATATCCCTGACACATGTAGAGGAAATTGCAGGTGTACTTGAACGCCTCGCCGGTGTCTTTACGCTTGCCTTCGATCGTCCATTGCTGATCTTTACTGGACCAACTCGCATCATTGATCCAGTGGTTGTAACGAATATGCTCGTCAATATGATTTTCTTCGATCACCTCGCCCATGTACTTAAGAATCTCCTCAGCTGAGGCGATCGGCGCACCAACCCAAGGTTTGAATCGATAGCCAAAAGTATACAAATCGCTATCTGAGCGAATACCGGGATATTTATGGGTCCACCATGTGCCACCGAAGCTATCGAGCCCCTCAAGGATGGCATAGGATTTATCAGGGCACTGGGTTTGTAGGTGATAAGCACCACCTACGCCTGATATGCCGGCACCCACTATCAATACATCAACATGTTCGGTTGTCATACTTTCTCCTCGTAGAAACGACACTAACCGAAAGTCTACCTAACGCCGCTGTTGAGATACTGACCTAAGTCAAGTTGACGATCTTTTAACTAAGATGGTCGTAGGACATTAGGTTAAGGTCGCATGCCCCAGGTCACCGGCCCTTTCAGTTCTTCTAAAAGCGGCTCTATCCAATCAACCCAAGTACACAGGCGTGCGCGAGTTTGACGTGGATCAATCAACTCATGAACCGCGAAGCTCTCCATCATCGGAAACGGGCTGCGGTTCGCCATTAACTTGTCTTCAAGTTCTTTACGTTTTGCATCAGGGTCTTCGGCAGCGGCGATCTCTTTATGAAATGCAACAGCAACACCGCCTTGAACCGGCAATGCACCCATCTCAAATGACGGCCAGGCAATCTTGTAATTATTTGGCGCGTAGTGAGCCGCTGAAGCCACACCAAATGACTTATGTATAGCAACCGTCGCCCATGGAACCGTCGATTGAACCGCTGCGGCGACTGCACTCATACCGTAGCGAATGGTTGCTTCCTGTTCGGCATCAGGTCCTATCATGAAGCCCGGTTCATCAAGAAAATTAACGACCGGAATATGAAACGTGTCGCAGAGTTCCATCATGCGTTTGGCTTTCTGTGAGCCCGTTGCTGTCATCGCGCCAGCAAAGTGACAGCAATCATTGGCAATGATGCCCACAACCAAACCATTTAATCGGGCAAAGCCGGTAATCTGGCCTTGGCCATAAAAGGGTGATATTTCGAACCAGGAGTGCTTGTCGACGACGTGCTCAATCAAATCACGCATCTCAAATGGAATACGTCCGTCTTTGGGGACAATAGAAATAAGCGCTTCATCCGCGCGCTTGGGATCATCAGCGCAGTCTTTGCGCTCGGCAAGCTGCCAGACATTTTGCGGCATAAAATCCAAAAATCGCCGAACCTGCTCTAGCGCATCGGCTTCCGTATCGGCGACATTATTAACAATGCCGCTGCGCGTATGCACTTTCCAACCGCCTAACTGCTCTTTCGTCATCGACACGCCGAGTGCTCGCTCAACCAAGGCCGGTCCAGCAACCAGCACCTGAGAGGTGTCTTTCACCATCACTGAAAAGTGCGAAGCCACTAAACGCCCCGCTGGAAAACCAGCCACGGGACCGAGCGCCGCAGAGACAACGGGCACCTTATTCATCGCCTCAGCGATGATTTTAAATCGAGGCTCTGCATTAACCGGTGAACCCACAGTCTGCTGTCTAGGTCCGCCTGAACCGGCGACACTGCCGCCGCCGCCTTCTAGCATGCGGACTAACGGTACCTTGAACTGGACCGCAAGCTCTTCCGCATAGACACTCTTGCGTAGCCCTGCACCATTGGGGGAACCCCCTTTTAAGGTAAAGTCTTCGCCGCCAACCGCCGTGCGTCGACCGTTAACCTCACCGAAACCAATGACATAGTTTGCCGGTGAAAAGGATGCGATTGAGCCGTCTTCGTTTTTCTCTGCAAAACCCGCGCCTTCGCCGTGTTCTTCAAAGGAATCTTTACTGACAAGCTCCTCAATACGTTCTCGAATCGACAACCGTCCTTTGGCATGGTGTATTGCCACGGATTCTTCACCGCCCTGCAGTTTGGACAACTCAACCCGCTTTTCAATTTCTTGAACTTCTTTATACCAACTCATAGCTTCTCTTTAGATCGGTTTATTACTGTCGACTTTATACCAAGTCGCGGGCCGTCTTCACAATAGCCTTCGCCGTCGTCTTAATAATAGACTACACAGTGGTGATCAACTCAACCCAACAACCTAGCGTCGCTATGTCACTTATGAAGGGACATTTGGGTCGCTGAACCAAATTGATCTGGCTAGTCGCATACGGCACACTCAGAGTCGACTGGCTCAATCAAAACAATAAAATATAGAGGGATACCATGGGACAAGTAGACGGAAAAATTGCACTCATTACAGGTGCTGCAATGGGCATCGGTGCAGCTTGTGCGGTCAGGCTCGCAGAAGAAGGTGCGACGATCATTCTGACCGACATTGATGACAAAAAAGGCGAATCGACAGCTGCGCTTATCAATAGCAACGGCGGCAGAGCCGAATACCTACATCAAGATGTTACCCAAGAAGACCAGTGGATCGCACTCGTTAATGATATTGGCGCGCGCCATGGCGGCCTCGATATTCTCGTTAACAATGCGGGTATCGCTGTCGTCTGTGAGTCCATCACTGAAATGAGCCTTAAAGACTTTCACCTCCAAAATTCAATTAACCTTGATGGCGTGTTTCTCGGACTGAAACACTGTATCCCGGTCATGTCAGGCTCTGGCGGAGGATCAATCATCAATTTGTCTTCGGTCGCAGGTCTTAAAGCCGCGCCCTCTCTCGCTGCTTATGCGATGACCAAAGGCGGTGTTAAATTGCTCAGCAAGTCTGTCGCCAAGGAATGTGCGGTTGCAGGCAATGGCGTGCGCGTAAATTCAGTCCATCCTGGCATTATTGATACCGCCATCTGGAACAAAATGGGCTTAGGCGCAGATGTGCCCGGTGAAAATCGTACAGAGACCTCTGAAATCGCCCAACAAGCTGTACCCGGTGGTAAACTCGGTGTGCCAACAGACATCGCCAACGGTGTGGTTTTCCTCGCCTCGGAGTCTTCAAGCTACATGACCGGCAGTGAACTGGTGATTGATCACGGCCTGTCTTGTTAAGCTCGACGATAGATAAAACAGTCTTCGACGGCCCCGTGTGAAAAACCTCATTGGGTCATCGAATGCTAAAGAATATCCGAATAATGGCAACTTGGCGCATTTTCTATCGGTCCTATGACTATTTTTATCTATGACCATTCCTTCTTTTTATTAGTAATGGCTAATTGTACGTGATACTTTCCGCCCTCACTTGGGGGTGAACTGCGTGAGCGTTACAAGCACTGATGAACGTGCGGACAAATCAACGCTTTACCGGTCAAAAAATCACATTCTTTAATATCCGTCATGAGGTTGCATATGCAAATAGCAGTGCCTTCGGAGATTCATGCGAACGAAAAACGTGTCGCACTGATTCCCGATTCAGTCAAAAAACTTACCCACGCGGGACTAGACGTTATGGTCGAGTCCGGCTTGGGTGTACAGGCGGGTTTTGCCGATAGCGACTACATCGACGCGGGCGCAACCATCAGCAATGACCGAGCAGCCCTACTAGGCAGTGGCGGTATCGTGCTTCGGGTGCAAAAGCCGACACTTGAGGAGGTCGCCCAACTTAAGAAAGGCACGCTGCATATCAGCTACCTTGACCCCTACAACGAAACCGAACTCGTCGATGCGCTCGCTGCTCAAGGCGTCACGGCCATTAGCATGGAGATGATTCCTCGTACGACACGCGCACAGAAGATGGATGCGTTGAGTTCACAGGCAAACCTCGCCGGTTACGCCATGGTGCTATTAGGTGCCTCAAAGCTTAATCGAATCCTACCTATGATGATGACACCCGCCGGTACATTGAGCCCTGCGCGCGTCTTCGTTATTGGCGCAGGTGTTGCTGGTCTTCAAGCGATTGCGACAGCTAAACGCATGGGTGCGAAGGTTGAAGCCTTTGATACTCGATCTGTCGTCGCTGAACAGGTGCAGTCGGTTGGTGGCAAGTTTATCGAGATTGACCTCGGTGAGACGGGTCAAACTAAAGACGGCTACGCAAATGCCTTAACCCCAGAACAGATCGAACTACAACAGCAGGGCATGAAAGATGTCATCAGTAAATCAGACATCGTGATTACCACAGCGCAGCTATTTGGTCGTCCTGCCCCACTCATCGTAAACGGTGACATGGTTGCAGCAATGAAACCCGGTAGCGTTATCGTTGATATGGCCGTCGGCACAGGTGGCAACGTCGAAGGTTCTGTTGTTGATGAAACCGTTGACGTCAACGGCGTATCAATCATTGGTGTTTCCAATCTGCCGTCTGAAATGGCGACCGATGCGAGTCAGATGTACTCCTCTAACCTTTTCAACCTCGTCACTGAGTTTTGGAATGAAGAAGAGAAGTCATTCAACCTCAACATGGAGGATGACATTCTTCAAGCATGTGTCATTACACACGATGGCGCACTCGTTAACGAAACCATTAAAAGCATCAGAAGCTAAGGAGGAATCACGTGGAATTGGTATTTCTAACATTTATTTTGGTTCTGTCGATTTTCCTCGGCTTTGAACTTATATCAAAGGTCCCTGCGACCCTGCATACACCATTAATGTCTGGTGCAAACGCAATTTCAGGAATCACATTGGCGGGCGCATTTCTGTCTGCCGGTATGCAGAACAGTGAATATGCGACGTGGCTGGGAACAGCAGCCGTAGCCTTCGCAACGATTAACGTTGTTGGTGGCTACCTTGTAACGGATCGGATGCTCGCAATGTTTAAGAGTAGAAAAGGCGGGGCCAAGTAAATGGAAAATATAAACTTAAACTTGATCGCGAACCTTTCTTATATCGTTGCAGCGGCCCTGTTCATCTTCGGTTTGAAGATGTTAGGTTCTCCCGCGACTGCCCGAAAAGGCAACATGCTGTCCAGCATCGGCATGCTCATCGCCGTTGTTGCCGGCTTAACCGCTGAAGGCATTGTCGACTTTAAGTACATCGCCGCAGGCATGATCATCGGCACGATCATTGGCGCTGCTGCAGCCCGCATGATCGCCATGACAAGCATGCCGGAGATGGTTGCGCTGTTTAACGGCTCCGGCGGTATTGCGAGCTTACTGGTCGGTTGGGGTACCCTTTACGCACCTGCAGGCGAGGTTGTTTCGACTTTCACCGCGGTAACCATCATTCTTGCAATCCTTATCGGTGGTATGACCTTTACAGGAAGTATGATCGCTTACGGCAAGCTCAGTGAGACGATTGGCAGCGGCGCGGTTGTCTTCTCTGGCCAACGTATTTTCAATAGCCTCCTGCTGATCGCTCTAATTGGCTCTGGCGTGATGCTGAGCATGGACCCTACACCTGATTCTGTTTGGTTCTGGGCAGTACTAGGGCTTTCACTACTACTCGGCATCATGGCCGTCATCCCCATCGGTGGTGCAGACATGCCGGTTGTTATCTCATTGTTGAACAGTTACTCGGGTATCGCTGCCTGTGCTGCTGGCTTCGCGATAAATAACAACATATTGATTGTTGCCGGCTCGCTGGTTGGTGCATCAGGTATTATCCTGACCAACATCATGTGTAAAGCGATGAATCGATCACTGGCAAATGTACTCTTCTCTGGCTTCGGCACAGTCAAGCAAGGCAAAGCCATTGAGGGTGAAGTTAAGCCAATATCTGTCGAAGACGCCTACTACATCCTCGAAGCTGCCAACAATGTCTGCTTCGTACCGGGTTATGGTATGGCTGTCGCACAAGCACAGCACGTTGTGAAGGAACTCGGCGAAATTCTTGAAAAGAACGGTGCTGAGGTCAGCTATGCAATCCACCCTGTTGCCGGACGAATGCCTGGTCACATGAATGTATTGCTTGCAGAGGCGGATGTGCCTTACGAGCAACTTGTTGAAATGGATGAAATCAATCCACGCATCGAGAACGTCGATGTCGCCATCGTTATTGGTGCAAACGACGTTGTGAACCCTTCAGCCCGCAATGATGAAGACAGCCCGATCTATGGCATGCCTATTATCAATGTTGACCAAGCGCAAACAGTGTTCGTTCTCAAGCGTTCAATGGCGTCAGGTTTCTCCGGTGTCGATAACCCACTCTTCTTCGGCGAGAACACACGTATGTTGTTCGGTGATGCGAAAGAGTCCATATCGGGTGTCGTTTCAGAATTTGGTAAGTAATACCAAGTCTCTATCGTCATCAAGATAAGTAAAAAGGCAGCCATTGGCTGCCTTTTTTTTATCTGATCTATCTGCGAGAGTTTCAAGAGTTTCGATAGATTATTAGGCAGCATAGATGCTTAGATAAGCCATTAGAGCGTCAACAGGATTCTGTTTAGCCAGCCACTGCAGATCCCAAAAAAAAGCAATGTCGACGAGAATCAAATATGAGTGACAAACAGGCCAAACCCCGGGTTAAGGAAAAAATCCACTATTCGGATCGCTATCAAGATCATCTGACCCCTGCCTATATCAAAGTATGGTTCGGGCTTACGGGCATGGCGATGCTTGGTCACCTGCCACATAAAGCGGCACTATTTATCGGCCGCCTGCTTGGCTATCTGATGCTGATTTTTGCTCGAAATCGGTGCCACATTACCCGCACTAATATTCGGCTCTGTTTTCCGGAACTTGATGAGGATCAGCAGCGACGCCTCGTCAAAGCAACTATTCTCGATAACGGCATGGGTATGGCCGAGATGTGCATCGCTTGGTTTAACTATCGCAGCATTACCGATGACATGATCGAGGTTGTTGGGGAGCAACATTTAATCGACGCCGTTGCGCAAAACAAGGGCGTAATTTTGGTAGGTGGACATTACACTACGTTGGACCTAGGCGGCGTGCTGATGGCTAAGGTCAAAAAAGTTGGCGTTATGTATCGAGCCAATAAGAATCCGTTATTCGATCTCGTCATGAGAAAATCCAGGGCTAAGTTTTGTGCCGAAGTCATCGAACGCTCTGATATGCGCTCGGTCATTCGCTTCTTAAAGAAAGGCGGCGTCATGTGGTATGCACCCGATCAAGACTATGGGCGTAAGCAATCGGTGTTCGCGCCATTTTTTGGTATCCAAGCAGCGTCAATCACATCAATACCCAGGCTGGTAAAAATAAATAACTCAGCGGTCTTAATGCTTGGTCATCACCGTAAGCCGCATGGCGAAGGCTATATTGTGACGATTAGCGCACCCCTTGAAAATTATCCGAGCGGAGATGATGACAAGGATGCAGCGCTGATTAATTTAGAATTAGAAACGCGCATTAGAGCCTATCCAGAGCAGTATATGTGGCTTCATCGACGATTCAAGACGAGACCAATTGGTGAGCCAAAGCTTTATTAGTGTCGACGATAGCTTCCAGCAAGTCGCTGACAGCCTACTATTTCAGAAAACTTACGTGTTGTTAACCCATCAATGATAGGTTGATAGGTTGATAGGTTGACAGCAAAATGGCACCTACCACCCGTCTTTTGGATTTTTGATTTGGTATTCATCGTTGCATGGCTAATAGACTGGCAGAAATGCAGCTAGAAATCCTATGGGAAGAAATCATGCTGCGATTTGACAAGGTTGAGATCGTCGGAGAGGTTGAATGAACACGTTCGCCCTTCGTCAGAGGTTATACAAAGATGCCGGTTGTTTTGCATCCAAAAGCGTAACGAGGCGACGCGATTTCTGCGTTATTACCAACTATGTCGCCAACATCACAGGCTTTATAATTTGTAGTACAGTAAATCAAGGATAAGCGCCTCGGCCTCATCCTGATTACCCGCTAATTCTAGTTTGGCGAAATCTAATATCGCTTGCTCATGCAACAACATCGATCCTGATAAAACAGCATGTTGATCCGGTGACATCTCTACTATCGCTTGATAACGCGCAACTGCTGGCACGACTATCTCTGCTATCTGAGTCATCGTTTGCATCCAAGTCATATCTCTAAATGCCGCAGCGGCCTCATTTGCGGCACTTCGAAACTCTGCCTTCTCGCAAAGACTAAGCCCTTCCGCAACAACGACCGGTCTTAGCCGGGCTTTAGTTTCCGTCTCCAGCTGTAACAATAACGATAACTTGTAGCACAGTCGTGGCTCAACTGTATTGGCAAGCAGTTCGTTAAAGAACACTTCACCAAAGATCTCACCTTGGTACCACTCTAGAATTGCTGACTTGAATTCTGAACTTGTCATATGGATCGCCTTATCATAAAACGTGTCCCGCGTTGTTGTGGAAGGTGAGCTGAAACACTGCGCCGCAGAACCGTATTTTACAAGCGGGTGTCACCACACATTTTGCCTATGTTATTCGAGATGTGCCCATTAGGCTTAGCAGGTTCGGGGAACTAAATTCTATTCACCATCCAAGCGCCTATTTGCCGAGGGGACACAATAAAAATACTGAGTCTTATGGACTGGTCTGATAATTTGCTCTATCTCTAACCGCTCGAGTGTTTTACTCTGGCAACCTAATTTAACCCACAAGTTGTTGCCCAAAATGACGAGAGCTTCCGCGCTGAGTGTTAAGCAAATCAGCAAGCACTATCAGGACGGTAGTCGTCAGATAAACGTCATTTCTGACCTATCGTTCAACGTTGCTGCGGGTGAATCCCTGTCGGTGATGGGCCCCAGCGGCTCGGGTAAATCGACACTGTTAAACCTGCTTGCTGGTTTGCTGGAACTTGACAGCGGCGACATTACCCTTGCTCTAAAAGACGAATCCTTTTCATACCGCACCGCAAATGAACGAAGCCGGACAATGCTGCGCCGGCAGCACATTGGCTACGTCTACCAATTCTTCAACCTAGTACCGACGTTAACGGTTTTAGAGAACGTGAGGCTGCCCGCCCGCTTGAATAATCGGCGTGATCTTGAGCGCCATGCGTCGACGTTGCTCGGCGAATTCGGTTTGTCGGACCGGCTCAATGACTTTCCGGATAGACTTTCTGGCGGCGAACAACAACGCGTGGCGGTTGCAAGAGCATTGCTGCTTAAGCCACCGCTTCTTCTCGCAGATGAGCCGACGGGCAATCTGGATGCAGAAAATTCTAGCCACGTTGCAGATCTGTTGTTTTCCAGTTGTCGCGAGCAGAACATTTCTCTGGTGTTAGCAACACACAGCAACGAAGTCGCAGCTATGGCGGATACTCAGTTACAACTGGATAGACAATCGCCTTGATGATCGCACTCGCACTACTGCGTTTCCTTGCGCGAACACCTTGGTCTACTGCAATGGCGCTGATCGGCATGGCGCTGGGTGTCACATCGATCGTCAGCGTTCACCTGGTCAGCGCGAGTATATCTAGCCGCCTAGACGGTCTGGTTCCCGGCGCACTCGCAAGCTACAGCCACTACCTACATCGCGACAAACTGGATACTGCGGACTACTTCTCGCTGCGTCGCTTGTGGCGAGCCGGTGACTTCCCTGTCATAACGCAACTGTCTCCACTCATTGATGAAACAACCCAACTTGAAGGTCAAAGTGTTCGTGTGCTGGGTGCTGATTTACTGGCGCGTCCGCGATCCAGTATTAACAACGCTGTTGCCAAGCCGAATGGCAAAAACAGCGCTGCACAGTTTTCCTGGAACGGCGTTTGGGTAGATGAGAGCCTTAAAGATCAACTTTCGATGCCTATCAACGGCATCATAAAGGCCCCAAAGGGTACCTTACTGGCTGATATAGCAACCGCTCATGACCTGCTGGGTTGGCCCGCCAATCAACTATCCTATCTTGGCTTGGTCTTGAGAGATCCATTTGCCAGCAGCATCGAGATCGCCGAAAAACTTCTGCCGGGCTTTGGCGCAGGATTCCCTTCCGCAAAGCCAAATCTAGCGCTTCCACCCGGTTGGCAGCTCGTGAATACGGCGGAACAGTACCCGGCTCGCGAGTTTGGAAAATCGATTCTCTTCAATATATCTGCATTAGGTATGCTCGCCCTACTGGTTGCTTGGCTACTCATCTATCAGGTGGCCGTCTCCTGGCTACGGCGCCTTTGGCCTGTGTTTGATCGCTTGCATGTACTCGGCGTTGAATGGCAACAGCTGCGAACCTACTTCCTTTTCTCGATTGGACTTGTTGCTAGCCTCGCTGCTGTGCTGGGTCTTGTCGCCGGCTGGTGGCTCGCGAGGTGGCTGCTGGAGATGGCCGTCCCCGGCCAACAGGCCAATTTAAATCTGGATAGCTGGGTCATCTTCAAAGCCCTAGGCTCTGCCGTTGTCGTTTGTCTACTGGGCGGTACCTGGGCTTTTCACAGATCACAGCAAGCGGTAAGCGACTCGTCCCTGCCTACAATCATTACGCTAGCATTATTGGTCGCAGCTACAGGGTGTATTTTTCAACCGCAGACAGGTCTTGCGGGTGGGTTCTTCGCCATTGCTGTATTGAGTCTGGCCGCTTCACAAACAATCGCGCCACTGCTGATTCAATTGAAGCGATGGGCATCGATGGTACGCGGCTCCTACCTGCTGCGCATCGGTGTTAGAGAGGCGCTCTGGCACCCTAGAGAACTTAGCGTTGCAATCGCCGGCTTGTCCCTTGCGATTGCAACTGCGATAGGCGTGGCGTTGATGGTTGACAGTTTCCGAGTCGACTTCAGCCGAATGCTTGATCATCGACTCAAATACGATTTAATCGCGCAAGGCGACACAGCGGCATTAAATAAAATCGCTAAAACTAACGAGTCAACGCCGCTCGCTGATCGCGTTCAGGTATACAGCAAAACAGACATCCGTGTGAACGGTTTATCAATGGAGCTAAACGTCCAACGCATGGATGCTTTTGAGTCTACGCGTTATAGTTATAGTACAAGCCTTGCGACTAACGACATGCTTGTCAGCGAACAAGCTGCAAGAGCACTACAGTTATCGGTCGGTGATTTTTTGACAGTGGCTGGTGAAACAATGACAATTTCAGGATTGTTCTCCTCCTTTGGCGATTTGAAGCCCAGGCTCGTCATTGATGAACGTAGTCCGCTGGCGACCAGCTTAGCCGCAGAACTAGAAATTGACTCCGCGGCGTTCAAAAGCGATCAGACGCAAGCCCTGCTCGTGGACCTGCGAGAAAAATTCCCTGCACTTGAGGTTAGACTTCAATCTGATATCAGGCGGGTTGCGCTGAAGACATTCGACCAGACCTTTGCCATTACCACCGTGTTGATCACCATCGCCTTGTTGGTCGCCGCCATCAGCGTCTATATCGCGGTGACTACCATGCGCTTGAATCGAAAAACCGGCAGACAGCTGCTCAATACACTGGGCGTCAATCGTATTGAGCAACTGATGATGAACATTGCGCTGGGTGCCGGGCTTGGTCTCGTCGCTATCATCATTGCTCTGCCGTTGGGCATCATGTTTGGTTGGATACTCTGCAACGTCATCAATCCAAGAGCCTTCGGTTGGACCATCGAATTGCAGCTGTCAGCACAAGGCCTGCTGTTATCCTGCTCTTGGGGCATGCTTGCCGCGATTGCGGCCGGCATCCTGCAGGGTGGCGGTCGTGAAGAAGGAGCCTTTGGTGAACGCTAATATGAATGCGCTGTTGTTAATAATAACGATTTTGCTGATCGCCGCTTGCCAACCGGATGCAGGCACGACGTCCGCGGTCTCTGGGTTACGATTGAATAATATACTGGGCGAACCGGATGCTCGGGGCTTCGCACGGGCAGAACAGCAGAGAGATTTCATTTTTCCGGACGACCATGGCGCGCACAATCAATACCGAAGTGAATGGTGGTACCTGACAGCCGTACTAGAGGATGAACAGGGTAATGAGTACGGCGTGCAGTTCACACTGTTCAGGCAGGCTCTTTCACCGCAACCAACAGGCGAAGGTCCTTGGCACACGGGACAAGCATACCTAGGCCATCTGGCCGTCACCGACATAGCGACTGGGACACATCTTGAAGCCGAGCGATTCGCCCGAGGCCATCCAGCGCTGGCTGGCGTGACAACGGGCACAGGTTTTCGAGCAATGATAGAGGACTGGACATTACAAGGCACCTCGGACGGTCATTTGGATCTGACCTTATCAGCCGCCGCCCTATCCGCTCGACAGTCAGACCCTTTTAGCATCGATTTGCGAGTCCGACAGTTAGGACCGATCGTATTACAAGGCAATCGTGGCTTGTCCGAGAAGGGACCCGATGCTGCAAGTTACTACTACTCGGTACCGCGCATGCAAGTCAGCGGCAGTCTCAAACTTGGCGACCGCAATATAAAAGTTAAAGGTCTTGGCTGGCTTGATCGTGAGTGGAGCACATCTGTACTCGGTGAGTCGCTTGCCGGCTGGGACTGGTTTTCACTGCAACTGCAGGACCAGCGAAGCATCATGGCATTTCGCCTACGCAGGCGTGATGGTAACAGAGACAGTTATGATCACGGCTTAGTTGTGGATCACCAACAGCTGGAAAACCAATTCATCGTCGGCGAAGGCGACCAAGGCGTTGAATTACTGAACACGGGTGATTTTTCCGTCACCCCCACCCGATTCTATCAAGACGTTGAGGGCATCCTTTGGCCGGTCAGCTGGACCCTCAATTTAGGCAATGAAAAATTTACGATCAACGCACTGCTTGATCAGCAAACGGTTGATCTTTCAATCACCTACTGGGAAGGACTGGTTGAAGTTCTTGATTCACAGGGAAACAAATCAGGCCTTGGCTACATGGAGCTGACAGGCTACGAGAGCGATTTATGAAACTTGACCTTCATTGCCACAGCCATTATTCAGACGGCAAACACCCTGCGAGTTTTCTCATAGAGCGGGCGCTGGAGAATGGCGTTACGCATCTTGCCATTACGGATCATGACTGCACAAATGTGCATGAGAAACTCGACGGCAGTCAGCAATTGTCCATCATAAAGGGGGTCGAGATATCTTGTACCTGGCAGAACCGTGAACTTCATATCGTTGGCCTGTGTATCGACACCAGCGCCTCACAGCTCGAAAATCTGCTTGCTAGACAGCAGCAAAAGCGACGCCAGCGAGTCCAGCAAATTGACGCTAAGCTTGTCGAAATAGGTATTCAGGGTTTGTTGCCGTATATGTCGAGTTTGCCAGCAGTGGCGCAGACTAGAAGCCATGTCGCAGACTTCCTAATTCAACAGCAAGTCTGCAAGACCCGTAAGAAGGTGTTCAAGCAATACCTTAACAAGAATGGCAAGGCATATATCGACGCGCTGTGGTGCTCACTTGAGGAAGCTGTTGAGGCCATCGCGTCAGCCGGTGGTATCGCGGTATTAGCGCATCCGGGTCGATACGGGCTAAATCGAAGCAAGTTATCTAGCCTGGTTGACGCTTTCAAGGAAGCCGGAGGTGACGCGCTGGAATGTACATACCCTAGTATCGCGATCGAAATGCAGGCACATTTAGTCAAGCTAGCGATCGATAAAGGCATACATATATCCGGCGGTTCGGATTTTCACGATGCCGGCGCAGCATGGACCGATGTGGGTAAATTCCCATGGCTACCTAAGAGCACCTTACCGTTTGGCGTCTGGCATCATCCGATGTGGTCAGCAACTGCCTGACCGAGGTCGTCGTGAAGTACCCGTGTGAATAGTCAGCCACTTTACGCTGGCCCCATCCTTGTCGTGATATGCTCCCTTTCCCGACTACTATGACATTTCAGCAATGACCGACGCAGCAAAACCCTTAGAACCAATCCAAACTGGCCTACTAAAATCAATGCGTTATATAAAACGCAGCTACAACAGTCCATTGGAGCATGGTCAGGACCTGCGTCGTGAGTATGGCAACGTCGTCATGCAAAAAGCAGGTAAAATGCGCATCGTGCATTTGTTCGGCGCCGATGCCCACAAACTTTGCTTACTTAACCCTAATCAGACCTTCTCTAACAAAAAAGCTTGGGACATGATCATCGGTCGCGTTTTCCCCAATGGACTCATGCTGCGTGATGGCGATGATCATCGCTACCATCGCCGCTTAATGCAGGCTGGCTTTAAGAGCAAAGCCATGCAGGGCTATCTCGGCCAGATGATACCGCAGGTTAAAGATGCAGTGGCGGGCTGGTCTACTCAAAATACAAAGCTGGTCTACCCGACATTCAAACAGATGACCCTTGATCTTGCGGCGAGCATTTTCCTCGGTATGAACCTCGGCGACGACGCCGACAAAATCAACAACGCATTTGAGACAACTGTTGCAGCCTCTATGCCTCGTATACCCTTCGCTTTTCCCGGCACGTTGTTATGGCGTGGTATCAAGGCACGGCAAACGATGTGTGATTTTTTCTTGCCAATGATTCCGCAGCGACGCAGTGGTGACGGTCAGGATTTGTTCTCACTGTTATGTAAAGCAACAGACGAAGATGGCGCCGGGTACACCGATCAGGAAATTGTTGATCATATGATTTTCCTGATGATGGCGGCCCACGACACCACAACCAGCACGCTAACGAGCATGGTGTATGCACTCGCAAAGAACCCGCAATGGCAGGACAGGCTCCTGACCGAAATGAACTCACTCGATCTAGACAACTTGACGACTGAAACACTCAACAGCACCACTGAAACCGATTGGGTCATCAAAGAGGCCCTGCGGATGTATCCGCCGCTGTCTACATTGCCAAAAATGAGCAATACTGAATTCGAATATGAAGGTCGCCTGATACCCGCCGGCGCGCTGGTCATTACCTACCCGATTCATACTCACTACATGTCAGAATACTGGGACAACCCAGAAACCTTTGATCCAACGCGTTTTGGACCTGAAAAAGCTGAACACAAAAGGCATAACTATAGTTGGGTACCTTTTAGTGGCGGTGCACATATGTGCATAGGACTTCATTTCGCCAACATGCAGATCAAACTGGTGTTGTTCGAAATGTTGAAGAACTATTCTTGGCATGTTGCTCAAGGCTATGAGATGCCCGTACAGCAGTCACCGATATCCAAACCGAAAGATGATTTGCCGGTGACGTTTGTGGCGCGATAGTTTGTTTGGACGCAACGCACGCTGCGAAACTGTTTAAGCGCGCGTCAACGTTTGGTCATCGATTAACGCATCCAATTGCTTTTGCACCCCCTTACTCCAGTGAGGGTGTGTAAGGATCCAAAATTTTTCCTGTTCGATAGCGTTCAGTACCAACTCACCTACTTCATCAGGTTGCATGCCCTGTTCCAATGCGGCTTGAATGTTACCCGCCAGTTTACCCGCTTTTTTTGAATCACCCTTTGGCTTACCACCGCCGGGACGAAAATCTACCGAGTGCTGACTGATGTTGGTATTAATAGGACCTGGGCACAAAACAGAAGCACGCACGTGGCTCTTCTTTGCACGCAATTCGCGCTCGGTTGCCGCCATGAGGGCAACAACACCATGCTTCGCCACATTGTAGGCACCCATCATTTGCGAGGAAATAAGTCCTGCCATCGATGATGTCGCGTTGATATGACCAACCTCCTGCTCTTCGAGCAAAGGTAAAAACGTTTTTACAGTATATATCGGCCCCCAAAGATCCACATTGATAATCCACTCCCAGTCTGCCAATTTCATATTTCGGGCGGAGGTAGGAAGACCCACGCCAGCATTACTGCACACCACGTGCACGCCACCAAAGCGTTCCAGTGTTAACTCTGCCAGACGTTCAATTTCCTCGAGCCTTGACACATCACAGGTCTGGGTCACCACCGCAATGCCCGCGTCCGAAAACTCCTGCTCCGCTTTTTTCAGCAGCACCGAGTCTAGGTCCGCTAGAACAAGTTGCATGCCACGCCCGGCAAAGGCTCGCGCCATGCCTAGACCAATACCACTGGCACCGCCGGTGATCACTGCAGTGCGACCGGAAAAATCTTGCATCTAAGAACTCCTTTATTTATTTATCTGAACCTGTTTCAATTCGGGCTAGATAAATTCTCAATGACCTCAAGATAAGCATCTACTATTCTCGAGTCGGATTTAAGTAGACTAACCTTCATCAACAATTCGTCTGGCCAATCAATCTCATAAAACGCGGCATTAATGTGCGGGTAGTCAGCAACGAGAGTTAAACCGAATTCCTTTGCGATATCGGCGCTCTTCGACCCATTAATTAGCCTGACTATAATCTGCCCCGTAACAATCGCCGGTTTCTTTGTCCTTGGGTTGTACGCGAGCAAATACTTAGACGTTGGCAATCCTGATGACGCAGACCTTACTGCACCGGTGTCTTGGATAGACAGATCGAAACCACCGAGTTGAGCAGACCAGACCGTAGCACCCATTGAGGTAGCCCGCGATGATCTGGCGTTTGTGTTTGAGATTAATTTGACTTGTCCTGTGGGAATAATCTTGTAGGTTTCATGCTCTGCTCGGACGTCCTCACCTATTGCGTGTGAAGCGAGAAGCGCCGACACCTCCGATTTATTTTCGTTTTCTTTGTGCTCCATAGCCTTGCAGTTAAAACTGATATTCACCAATACTAAAAGCAGAATTATTTGTTTCATGTCGGACCTCGAGTTAAATTAGTGTCCATAGATTTGTAGGCCCCAACTTGTCAATGTCCCAGTGTCAAGTGCTGCACCATCTACAACCTTTATAGTCCAGACACCGGCAGAGTTCTCGCCATAAAAGGCATTACTTAGCAATTCAAAATTCAAATCGTCAGATCCGCTAAAGCCATTTCTAATTGTAAACAGTACAGACCTGGTTCCTGATGGCGACGTCAACTCAACACCTAGGTCTCCACTAAAAGTGTGCAAAGCAATAACGCGAAGCTTTATAGCCTCAATTACAAGACCGTTTGAATCCGTTATTAAGTTAACCGCACCCGCTGTTGAGTTATCTGGTATGGCCAAGTTTATCGTGCCGCTAGACGCGTAAGCAGTTTCTGTAAAAGTGCCAAAGTTATCCGGGGTCATTGTCTTTGCCATACTAACTGCAGCCGAAACGTCAACCCGACCGAACCCATACCAGTTGTGGAACGTGAAGCCAACAGCATTGGTTGTGTAGGCTGGTTCAGCTATGTAATTTCCGTCCCCCAATGCAACAGATAAGGGCGCGATTGAAGCATCGACCTGGGTCGATGTACTTGCCAGAATATGCTTTACATCACGCCACGTAAGTGAGGGATTAGCTTCTAGAATAAGTGCAATTGCCCCAGATAATACGGGCGCCGCCGATGATGTACCATTGAAAGTAGACGTGTAATTGCAGTCTAGATTCTCCGCATGGGTGCTCGATCGTGCATCCTGGAAAGCATTACGCGGGTTAGTGACGCTACTCCTTACATAACCTTGAGAACAACCGCTTTGGTCCGTCGTCATCATCGCCGGTGCGTCGTTCGAGAATGCTATAAAATTCGTATCCAAACCAAATTCACCACCCGGCGCAGAAACCCAAATTGCTGATCCTGCCGTTGAATAGCTCGCTCGTTGGCCATTAGCCCCAAGCGCCCCAACAGTAATATTCTGAGGCAAAGCTATTTCAGCCCCCATCGAAGTATTTTGACAACTTATACCAATAGTATTTGCAGCACTACAACTAGCACCACCAAAGCGTCCAAACCCATTGCCAGCTGATCTAACATAAATCGCGCCCTTACCGTCCCTAAGACTGGTTACGCCGGACTCATACTGTGATTTTATAAGAGGCTGGACAAAAAAGTCATCTGTGTTGTTCGTACCATAACTTTGATTAAATATTGCAACATCGCTTGAAAATGTTTCCCCTCCGAGTGCGGCAATAAAATCGTTTACGGACTGACTCTCTAAAATATTGAACCCTTTTAGGCTAGCAAACGGAGCAACACCTCGGCCACCTATGTCGTTCCAACCTCTTGATGCAGCAAGGCCGGCAACGCTCGTCCCATGATCACCTCCTGAATCGCCGCTTGTTGGGTCGGCGGAGCCATTTAAAAAATTGTGGGATCCGCCAACAACTACATTAGCCGCAAGATCCTCATGACCGATCTCGAGGCCGCTATCTAATACAGCGATGATGACGCCAGCACCCGTATAGCCCTGTCCGATAACACTATCAACGTTGATGTCTTCCGCAAAAGAACCAGCGCTAGATGCAAAATTCAGTTGAGCAGTATTATCAAGGTGCCACTGGTGCTTGTATAACGGATCAGTTTTTAGATCTATCGCGACGGCGGATGGTTCCGAATCCACAAACCCGTCATTAACCTTAAACGTAAAGGAGTCCGTTACAGCGTCTTTCACACCAACAAATGTCTCGTAGTTAAAGGCCCCTGTATTGGCATCCGTTATAGTAACAACTCCTTGGGTGGCACTGGAAACAATGCTAAACGTTAGCGACCGACTATCCTGAGCAGTACCCGTCAGCGAGGCAAAACCTTGGGTCTGACTAACGGGCAGCAAGTTAAGAGAAAAGTTATTTGCAGTCGCAACAGGTGCGGTGTGCACATTAGGATCTAAGGGAAAACCGTCAACAGTATCCAGAACACCATCACCGTCATCATCGGTATCAGCGGTCATACCTGCAGTTTGGCAGGCTGCATCGCAATCATTCGGAAGGCCATCACCATCCGTGTCGGTCAATCCACCGAGTGAGATCAGCGG
>Ga0209502_10001161_pt1 | contig 25500 bp, 20 predicted proteins | sample ArcticOcean_MG_C_10_FD_187442 | JGI IMG/M metagenome (GOLD analysis project Ga0209502, IMG submission 187442) | Marine microbial communities from western Arctic Ocean - ArcticOcean_MG_CB11_90 (SPAdes) (version 2) | ecosystem: Environmental > Aquatic > Marine > Oceanic | place: Arctic Ocean... | reverse complement strand
GGAAAAGGAGCTTAAGAAAGGAAACAAACATTTTAATTCAGCACAACAAAAAAGGGGTCACCTACGATTGCCTTTGAATTATCAATTTTATGACCCTTCATTTTGATAAGTTAAAAAAATCAATTGTATACACGAAACGTTTTCTTTGTGACTTTTATAAAGGGGAAAGAATTTAGCAAAATGTTTATCGTAATTGATTCTATTATTTCTAAGTCAGCTGAGATTAGACGAAAGTATGAAAGAGAAGAAATACAAGATGTTTTGTTCCTGGATAATTTAATTTTAATAGAGGAAAATGAGCTATTACTTGCGGTTTTTAAAACAGTAAAAAAAATAACTTATTGTAATGAATGCATTCCAGAGTAATTATGCATTAATTTTTCATTGTTTTTTAGTTCATTTGAAAACCACTCCGCAATTAATTTTACTGGGGTTTTCCTTTGGTTGTATGTTCTTATCATTTTTAATAAAATTTAAGGATCAATACCATTGAAAGCTCCATTGAAAACAATGAAAATAATTGTGAATAAAAGAATTGAATTTTATTATGATAGAAAAGAATATTTTTTAAAGAACTATTTCCTAACTTGGTAAAAAAATTGCTAAAATCTTTAATTCATTTACAATTAAAAGGTTTTAAACACAAACAACTTTTATTAAACGATTTTAAACAACCTCCTTCGGGATGCTACGACACCATACATTAACCGTTGTGCGTAATTAAAAACAAACTATGAACGGAAAAGAATTAAACTTTAATTTACATAATTTTTTACAACATTTAAATTCGATTAAAGATACTCTACCAATGACTTTATTGTTATTGCGTCCTTATCAAAAGAAAGCTAATCTTAAATTTGAAAATTTTATAAAAGATAATCTTGAGGAAATCGAAAATGAAGATGGAAGAAAATCTGTTTCAGTACCATATGAACAATCGAGAACTTTTGAACAGTTATCTAAAAATGCTCAAACATCTTCTTTAGGCTCAAAAATAATTCCAGAAAGTTTATTTGTTTCTCTAATTTCACAGTACGATTCATATTTAAATCAATTATTAAAAATTTTATTCAATATAAGACCAGAATACATCAATAGAAGATATGATGGAATATGGGAATCAATTGAATAACATTAAATATTTATAAAAACGAACCGCCAACAATGGCTATAAGTAATTGCGCCATGTGAGACACTACTACTCATAGCCGAGACCGTAACACAAGTTTTTTGAAAATGTTTAAAAATTGTGCAAAATATTTACACATAATCATTAAATTTGATTTAATTAAAATTATAAACAATTTATAAATTAAAAATTGGCAAACAGTAAACACGCACATGTAAGATATAATTTAATAGATTATTGTCTTAGTTCTAAAGCATTCAGCTTTACACAATTGTTAGAATATATTAATGATAAAATTTCTGAATTATTTCCTGGAGAAACAATTTCTGTAAAAACTCTAAGGAATGATCTTAAATTATTTAGAGATCCAGTTAATGGATTTGGAGCACCACTTCCAGAAAAACTAAGAATTTATCAATATTCTGAACCAAACTTTACTATTGCAACTAAACCCCTACTTCCATTTGAAAATTATTTAATAGAGGCTTCAGAGCAATTGTTGGAGCGGTTTGAAAATCATCCAAAATATGATAAACTAGCAGAAGCATTAATTAAATTTAAAGATGAAGAAAATGATGATGATAACCATCAAGTACTTTTTTATGATCAAAACGAGGAGTATAAAGGAATAAAATATTTAAAACCGCTGTATCTGGCTATTCAAAAGAAACAAGTGTTAGAAATAAAGTATAAAGGTTTTCAAGATACATCAGAAAAAATATATGAATTTCATCCTCATATTTTAAAACAGTATAATAGAAGATGGTTTGTCTTTGGATTAAATAATACCAACAAAAATAATGAATGGAGTATTCCATTAGATGAAAGGTTAATAGATTTTAAAATTTTAGAAAATGCAAACTATTTAGAATCTAATAATGATTGGGTTACTTTCTTTAGGACTATGGTGGGTATAGTAAGACCCCAGAATTCAGAAATAAAAAAAATAGTGTTGCGTTTTCATAATGGAAGAGAAAAGTATTTTAAAACAAAACCTTTCAATCCTGATTTTGATGAATTTTTTGATGATGATAAGCAAGACCAGGTATGGATGGAAACTATAATTAATAAAGAATTAATTCAGCAAATCTTATCCTACGGAAAAGATATTGAAGTATTAGAACCAAAAGAATTAAAACTAGCACTAAAAGAGCATGCAGTTACTATGCAAGAGTTCTATGTAAAATGACAACTGTGCAATTACCATGCATTAATTAGTGCTTTATTTGCATAAATAAACTTATTAACTAATTTTTTAAGATTTAATTTATGCTAAGAAATAATATGACAGAATTAAAAAATAGAATTTGGAAGCTTTTTGGTATACTAAGAAATGATCTTAGAACAGAAGATTATTCTATTATACTCCTTCTAATTTATTTGCGTTCAAAGAATTTAATATCCAAACAACTTCTTGGTGAGATTCAACCAAAAAATCTTTTAATTCATATTCTGAATGAAGAGAAAGATGTTTCTATTAAAAGTTTATATGACGTTTTTCTTCCTATGATTAAAAAACTAAGTGAAAAATCAATGAATCTTGTCGTTGATTTATTATCCTCAATTGATTCAGAATGGCTTAATCAGAATATAACTGAGGTTTATGATGAAACCTTAGAGCGTATTATATTATTACAAGGAGGAAGAAGTGGTGATTTTATTCAGCCTAATCAACTTACCGTGTTTATCAATTCTTATATTGAAACTTCAGAGGACATCAGGATTTATAATCCTTTTGCTGGAGTTGCTTCTTTTATAAAAGACAATAAAGAGGCAAGCTCTATTTATGCTCAAGAATTAAATCAAAAAACCTGGGCTATAGGTCAATTACGCTTAATTATTAATCAATCTACTGCAAATTTTAAGTGTGAAGATTCTATTATGAACTGGCCTATTGATGAAAAATTCGATTTGATTGTTTCAAACCCACCATATGGGGCGCAATTAAATAGACACCATAGGCAACTATATCCAGAATCAAGAACATTTGATGATTTCCTGATGAGTGTAGGTGTAGACTCTTTATCTGATAATGGTAAATTAGTCAGTGTTTTATCTTCAGGTATACTTTATAGAGGAGGCTCAGAAAAGAGACTAAGGGAGCGCTTAATACAAAACGATTTGATAGACACTATTATCTCTTTCCCGGGTGGTTTATTATATAACACTGGTATACCTTTTGTAGTAATAATTTTGAACAAATCAAAAAGGTATCCTAGTAAAATAAAACTTGTTGATGCTCATTCTTTTGTTTCAAAACGATCAGCCAGAGAGAGTATTCTTGATGTTGAAAACTTATTGAGTGCAGCAAAAAATAAGGATTCAAAAACAGTAAAATTCATATCTAATCATGATGTGATTGAAAATGATTTTAATTTAAACTTACCAAGATATTTTCAGAAAGAAGTAGAAGGTGTAGAGTTAAAGGAAATTTTATCTTATCACATAGGTAAAAGAGGTGAAATCCCTGAAATAGGAAAAGTAATTCGCATTAGAAATCTAAAAGATGATAGTATAGACTTTCATTTAAGTGATGATAAATTAGAAGAAATACCAATCACAAGCCAAGTTTTGCATAAAATTGACTTCTCGTGCTTGTTACTGGCGGTGAGGTGGAAAACTTTGAAACCTACCTTTTTTAATTTTACAAACGAGGCCGTATATAAAAGTTCAGATATTCTCTCTTTTAAAGTAGATTTAGCAATAGTAGATGTGGCGTATTTGGTAAATGAATTACAATCTGACTATGTGCAGCAGCAACTTGAAGGCTACAGACAAGGAGCTACTATTCCATTCATTAAAAAAGATGACTTGTTAAAAGTAAAGATAGAGCTTCCATCTATTGCTGAACAGAGAGCTAAAATTTCCGGTTTGAAAGAAATTTCAAATAAAATTAAGCAGCTACAATCCGAAAGAAATGCACTTGCGCATGGTATAAAAATAAAAGAGTTTAATGAGTTTGCATCATTAAAACACTCTTTAGGAACACCCACTCAGAACATATTGTCAAATGCAAAAAGTCTAATTCGCTTTTTTGAGAATAATAATTCTGATGCTTTTGATGAAGTAAAAAAAACATATAACATACATTATAAAGTGAATTTAGTGGCTGATTTAGTTCAAATAAAAAATGATGTTAATCGTATTTCAACTATCCTTGAAAAAGGAGAAAATGGCTTAATATTAGAAAATTATACACTAGAGGCTATTTCTGTAAATGAAATTGATAAAACATTAAGCAATTATAGAAAAGACAGAGGAAAGTATAAACCACAGTATAAAGAATTGCCAAAAATTGAAAAGGCTGGTAAAGCTATAGAAGTAAATATGACATTATTCAAGGTGTTAATTGATAATATTTTATCTAACGCTGATAAATATGCATTTTCTTCGAAAGAGATTACGAATCAGTTAATTATTGAGTTAAAAGCTTCCGATGATTATTTAGAATTAAACATTAGAAATAATGGAATACCATTTCCAAATAATTTTGATAAAGAAAAATTTATCACCAAATTCAAAACAACCAGTGGTACTGGTTTAGGAGGTTATGACATTAATAGAATTACAACATATTTTAAAAATCCAGAATGGGAATTAGAACTAAAGAACGAGGATGTATTTCCTGTGGTTTTTAAATTCAGTTTTCCAATTATACCTATGATAAATGAGTGAAAAATACAATGTACTTTGGATAGACGATCAGCATGAAAAAATGAAAGCAGTACACAAAACAGCAACAGATTTTAACATCAAACTATGGCCATACAAATCAATGAATGGTGGTTGTAAAGAACTTAAGGCTAATATTTCAAAATATGACGCAGTTCTATTAGATGCTAAATTTTTTGAAAATGAGTCAGACATGCCTGGTAGTGAAGACACAAGATGGGTTCACAAAACTAAAGATATTATTAGGGATTTAGACAAGACACTTGACTATTTTGTCTGGACTGGACAAGCTAAAACATACGCATCGCCAGAATTCAATAATGCTTTTCCTAATGTATTTGATAAAGGTTTAGATAAAGATGAAGATGCACTTTTCAAAAAGCTTGTGAAGGTCTGTGAAAATAGAACAGAAACAAAACTAAAGCATAAATATCCTAACTCAATAGCAGTTTGTGACGACAACTATATAGGCAAAAAAGAGTTTTCAAGAGTTTTCCAAATAATAAAAGATATTGAAAACCCCGAAAGTATAATTAACCAACAGGACTCATTAGTGCCAATTAGAAAAGTATTAGAGTCAATATTTAAAAAACTTTACACCATTGGTTTAATTCCTAATGAAATACAAAATGGCCAGGGTGCGATTAACGGCGCTAGTATTTTTTTAGCTGGAATTAACAATGAGTACATTTATGAAGAAGAGTTAATCCATCCTGTAATTGCAGAGTCTATTCGACATTTGTTGAGTTTAACCCAAGATGCCTCTCATAATGAGGGAAAAAAGCTAAGAGCTGATACTTATTTAAGTGTTTCTTCAAATACCTTTTTGTACCAATCACTTTGTTTTTCTACAATAGAGCTTTTAGAGCACTTAAAACCATTCTTAGATAATAACTCTGATAAAACAAAAAACGAATCAAAATGGAAATTAAAGGAGAGCTCTTCATTCAATTCTGATAATTGGGTTAGAGGCAAAATAACCAGAATGGAAAATGGCTGGGGTACATTTAAATATGATGATAATCATGATACAATAAGTGTTCTGCCAAAAAAAATGGTAGAATTTCAATTACAGATAGGAGATTACATTTCAGTAATAACTGAACCAAGCCCAGACGGAAAGAAAACACATATTAAGAATTTAAAAAAAATAAATGAAACTATTTGAAAACTTGACAATTAACTTAGTGATAAAACAAACACAATGACTTAAAATATTATAAAGACATAATTAGTGCAGTTACTCTGCACAATTGTATTCTAAATTTGTATCATAATTATTAAACTAAATGTTATGAAAGACAATACCGTAAAGTGCCCAAGTTGTAAAGAAGTTTTTAAAGTAGATGATGCAGTTTACAACAACATAGTTAATCAAGTTCGTGACCAGCAATTTGAAGACGAATTAAATTCTAGAATACAGTCTGAAAAAAGAGATAAAGTATCAGCTTTGAAAACTGCGGAATTAGAATTAAAAAATATATTTCAAAAAGAATTAGCCAGTAAACAAAGTGAAATAGCAGTTTTAAAGGCAAAAAATAAATCTGATTTAATTGAAGAAGTATCTAAAAAAGTATCTTTAATTCATGAGCTAGAATCTAGAATAGATAAAGCTGAGAGTGAAAAGAAATTTGAGCTTCAAAATGCAGTAAATCAAATTAAAAATGAAAAAAATCAATTGGCAAACGATTTAAAGGCTAAGAATACTGAGATGGATCTCAAAGAAAAATCTTTAAAAGAAGATTTTAGACGTGAACTCGATTTTGTAAGCAAAGACTTGAAGTTAAAAGATGAAGAAATTGAGCGCTTAAAAGATTTTAAGCAGAAATTATCTACCAAAATGATTGGTGAGACCCTGGAGCAACACTGCGAAACAGAGTTTAATAAATTAAGATCTACAGCCTTTCAAAATGCCTATTTTGAGAAAGATAATGATGCATCCGGAGGAACAAAAGGTGATTATATTTTTAAGGAGAAAGATATACATGATAATGAAGTCATGTCTATTATGTTTGAAATGAAAAATGAGGGTGATGAAACAGCCACCAAAAAGAAAAATGAAGATTTTTTTGCCAAACTAGACAAGGATAGAAAAGCAAAAGGCTGTGAATATGCCGTATTGGTTTCTTTATTGGAAGCAGATAGTGAATTTTACAATACTGGAATAGTCGATGTTTCACACAAATATCCAAAAATGTATGTCATCAGACCACAATTTTTTATTCCTATCATTTCCTTGTTGCGAAATGCAGGAATAAAATCATTAGAATATAAGAGAGAATTGGCCATCATACGAAATCAAAATATAGATATCACTAATTTTGAGGATAAAATGAATGATTTTAAAGCCGGTTTTGCTCGTAATTATGATTTAGCAAGCCGACAATTTAAATTAGCTATTGCCGAGATAGATAATACCATGAATCATTTACAAAAAACGAAAGAAAATCTACTATCGTCAGTAAATAATTTACGTTTAGCTAACAACAAAGCTGAAAATCTGACGATTAAAAAGTTGACTCACAAAAACTCAACAATGAAAGAGAAATTCAATGACTTATAAAAATTCTCATAATTAGAGATTTTTATTCAAAATTTTCTTTAGTTTTAGCTTTAGAAAAATTGTATAAATTATTTCATGCATATATCAAACTTTACATTTTTAGAAAATGAATATTTAGCCCTATACCGCTTGGGGTTACTCGCTGAAAAAAATATTTATGAAGATCCAAGTACTACGTTAACTAAACTCCGAATTTTATCAGAACAAATAACTTTAATGCTGGGTAAATACGAGGGTTTCAATGATCTAGAGGAACTAAAGCAGTTCGAAAGATTAAATGCATTGGAACAAACTGGTGTAATCCCTAATGAAATAAGAGATATTTTACATAATTTAAGAAAGAGCGGTAATAAAAGTGCTCATACTGGAGAAGCTTCTGGAGCAGAAGCAAGATATATGTTACGCCAAGCTTTTTATCTTAGTGTTTGGTTTTATGAGCTTTATGAAGAAAAAGATATAGACTTGGAGTTTACAATACCCTCTAAAGACAATAATAGTTTACATCTTTTAGAAAAAGTAAAAGAAGAACTAGAAACAACAAAAGATGAATTAGAGACATTAAAACTAAAAGCACTTTCCTATCAAAAGGTTTCAAAACAACAAAAAGAAGAAAGAAAAGAAAGAGCTAAAAGGCTTGTTCGCAAAACTGAAGAAACAGAAGCAGAAACTAGAGACAGAATAGATAAACAATTACGTGATGCTGGTTGGATATGTGATACTCAAATACTCAACTACAAAAAAAACAAAACACTTCCACAAAAAGGAAAGCAAATGGCAATTGCTGAATGGAAATGCGGCACTAAATGGGCAGATTATGCACTGTTTAATGGACTCGAACTTATTGGTATCGTAGAGGCAAAAAAACACAACAAAAATGTAATGAGCGATTTAGGGCAGGCTGAAAAATATAGTCAGCTTGTTACAAACAATCATAATATTACGTTTCCAAAACATGCCAATAGTACTGCCTATAAAGTTCCATTTATGTTTTCATCAAACGGAAGACCCTATCTAGAGCAATTTAAAACAGCTTCTGGAATTTGGTTCTGGGATGGTAGAAATCAAAAAAATATTGCTAGACCTTTACCAACTTGGTTTAGCCCAAGAAATTTAATAGAAAAATTAAATTTTGACGAAAATGAAGGTAAAGAAAAACTTGAAAAAACAGGTTACGATTTATTATCAGACCCAAGCGGTTTAAGTCTTAGAGAATATCAGATAGAGGCTATTAAGGCAGTAGAACATAAGATTTTAACTAATACCGAAGATAGGCGTGCACTGCTTGCTATGGCAACAGGAACGGGAAAAACACGAACCATGGTTGGTATGTGTTATCGTTTGATAAAATCTGGAAGCTTTAAACGCATTCTATTTTTGGTAGATAGGCGTATGTTAGGTAAACAGGCATCAAATACTTTTAAAGAGGTACACATAGAAGGGTTGCAAACTTTTGCTCAGATTTATGACTTACAAGATTTAGAAGACAAAGCCTCTGAATTAGATACAAAAATACATTTTGCAACTGTTCAAGGTATGGTCCAGCGCATCGCTTATTCAGACAATCCACCAAGTATCGGAGATTTTGATTGTATTGTCGTTGACGAGGCACACAGGGGGTATACTTTGGATAAGGAGATGGATGATGAAGAATTCATTCTTAGAGATCAAGTAGATTTTCAAAGTAAATACCGTATGGTATTAGACCATTTTGATGCCTATCGTATTGGTCTAACGGCAACCCCAGCATTACATACCAAAGATATTTTTGGAGACCCTGTTTACCTATATTCATATAGAAAAGCTGTTATTGAAGGGTATCTAATTGATTTTGAACCACCTTACGTCTTTCAAACCAAACTATCTAAAGAGGGAATAATTTGGGAACAAGGAGATGAAGTAAGAATTTATGATCCTGAAGAGAATGAAATTAAAGAAATAGGAGTTACAGATGATGAGATTAAAGTCGAGATTACAGGTTTTAATCGTAAAGTAATTACAGAAAATTTTAATCGGGTTGTTTTAAATGAACTAATTTCTACTTATGGTATTCTGCCAGATAACAGAGATAAGACTTTAATTTTTGCAGCAACAAATGCACATGCAGATACAATTGTGCGTTTGTTATATGAAGAATTTGCTGAGTTGGGAGAAGACGCAGATAAAGGAGCCATTGTAAAAATTACTGGTGATGTATACAACAGGGAAGATTTGCTTCGTAAATTTAAAAATGACCAACACCCAAGCATTGTAGTTACGGTAGATTTACTAACCACTGGAATAGATGTACCCAGCATCTCTAATTTAGTCTTCCTTCGAAGAGTAAACTCCCGAATTTTATATGACCAAATGATAGGAAGGGCAACAAGACGTTGTGATGAAATTGGTAAAGAAGTATTTAAAATTTACGACTGTGTTGGTGTTACTGAAATCATGTCCAAGGAGCAAGTAATGAAACCTGTTGCTCCTTTAGTATCAAAAACCTTTGCTAATTTAATTGAAGAAATTGCTATCATAGAAGACAACTACGCCAAAGAATCTAAATTGGATCGTGTAATTGCAAAAATGCAACGTAAAATTTCTAGTTTTAATGTACAGCAAAAAGAACAATTTGGGACTTTAGCTGGTGAACCTACTGTTCGTGATTTTGCTAAAAAATTAAAAGCTACTGATTTAGAAAATGTAAATCAGTTCATTCAAGATTTTGGACATTTATGGGAGTTTTTAGATAGAGAAAAAGGAAAGGCCTTAAACTATCAAACGCTTTACAGTGAACATGAAGATAATATTGAAGAAGTTTCAAGAGCCTACGAGAACAATCTAAAACCTAAAGATTACCTGGAATCATTTGCAGAATTTATAAAAACAAACAGAAATAAAATTGCTGCTTTAAATATTATTTGCACCAAACCAAGTACACTTACCAGAAAGGAATTAAAAGAAATACGTTTATTATTAGATAACCAAGGCTTTAATAAAAATAATCTAAATACAGCCTACAAAGAAGTAACCAATACTGAAATTGTTGCAGATATTATAGCACACATTCGCACCTCTGCTCTAGGCGAAAATTTAGTGAGCCATCGACAACGAATTTCAGATGCAGTTACTAAATTAAAAGCATCCAATAATTGGAATCAAATACAAATAAAGTGGTTGGATAGGATAGAAAAACAGCTGCAAAAAGAATCTATCATTACTCTAGAGGACCTAGACAAACCACCTTTTATTTTAGATGGGGGATTAAAGCGTTTAGATAAAGTGTTTAAAAATGAAACTAAAAACATCATCATAGAATTGAACAAATATTTATATGCCTAGTTATGAATCAGTATAAAGCAGGTTATATTTTATCCTCGATAAAACTAGAGCTAGACAAGTTTGTAAAGGTTGATAATAACAATTTCAATAATTTGGAATTGGATGGGCTTTTAAAAAACTTTACAGTTTTTGATGTTGCTTCTATTTTTGAAATGTCTACACCAGAAAACCCAAACTCTGTGCTTTCCGTTGCACACAATATAGTCACTAGAGGTGCGCTAACTCTTGCTAGTCCATTTGTTGAAAATCAAATCGCAGAAGCTCTATGTTTTACAAAAAATAAAGAAAGTAAAGATATTATAGAATATGATATTGAAAAAAATCTAGATATAAACCTTGTTTTTAGAGCATTACATCCAATAGATTCAAGATTTAAAAACAGAGGGGAAAATTTATATAATAAGGATTTGGACAGCAATTTTGAAAAAGATTTTTTATCAAAATATATACAAAAGGATAAAGCCCATATTTCTTTTATGTTACAACATCAAAGAAAACGAAATACACTTGGTGCAGGTGCAAGTAATCAGGGAAGAGTCGATTTTAGTTTGGAAATACCGTATTTAAACCAACAAATTAAAACGAACAAATACAAAAACCCAGTAAATGTTAAGAATAATAAAGCATACATAATTGAAATTGATGGTAAGAAATATCATGATCAATTAATCGATGACCTTAAAGATTTAGAGGTAAACAACTTCAATACCAATATTGTTCATGTGACCGAAGATCAAGTATTCGAGGATGTTGAGTCACTGATTGAAGAACTATCCTCTGAAAAATATGTTGAGATTGTAAAATCTAATTTCAATTCAAAAATTAAGGATTTAACTAAAATATATTCATTAGTACACACACCAATTGCTATCGCGAGAATACAGAAGGTTGTACTACTCTACTTGTTAAATAAACCCAGCGTTAAAAAAATAAACTTAGCTGTATTGGAGAGAGATGTTCCTTGTGCTGAATTGGCAATAAATGATCTTTTGCAGATTTTAAATAACCTATGCAATATCGCAGCTAAAAATAGCTACAGTGTTCCAGAAATTAAACTAACCATTTTTACCACCGAAGAATTTAAAAATAGCCCTCTACATTTTGGTAAATCTTTTGACTTAATAGAAAATTGTAATTCAAAATTGTATGATGTTGTTATAGACATAGCTTCTTTAAGCAAGTCAAACACTGTAAAATATAATCACAATGTTAAAGGTCATAATTTAATTGAAATTAGAAATAGTCACTTTGAGAATCAAAAAACCATTAATCAAGTAATTTCTGCAGAATCGATAAACTATATAGATTTTGTAAAACCACTCGGAAATGAATTATTTGAGGACATTCCAGAAGCAAAAGAAAAGCTAGAGTATTTTGTACAACTAATTTTTAGAAAAAATAAATTTAGAGTTGGACAATTACCAATTCTAAATAGAGCTTTGAAAAATAAATCCATTATTGGTTTGTTACCCACTGGTGGAGGTAAATCTTTAACCTATCAATTAGCTGCAATGTTGCAGCCTGGTATAACGATTGTAGTTGACCCTATTCGTTCTTTAATGCAAGATCAATACGATGGGCTCCTAAAAATAGGAATAGACAAAGCAGCTTTTATAAATTCATCATTAGAGGCTGGAGAAAAACGTTACAACCAATCGGTATTGTTTCCTTCTGGACAATTGCAGTTTGTGTTTGTGTCACCTGAACGGTTTGTAATACAAGATTTTAGAGATTTGTTATCAAAAGTTAATGAAAATAACCACTTCTTTTCTTATGCTGTTATTGATGAAGTCCATTGTGTAAGTGAATGGGGACATGATTTTAGAACGCCTTACTTAAGTTTAGGTGAAAACATCATTGACCATACAAAAACTAAATCTAACAAATCAATACCCCTATTTGGTTTGACGGCAACAGCATCATTTGATGTTTTAGCTGATATTGAAAGAGAACTTAAAATACCTAACAATGATGGAAATGCCTTGGTTAGGTATGAAAATTCGATAAGAAATGAAATTAATTATCAAGTAATACCTGTAAAGTTTGACATTGAATTTATTAAAGCCTCACAAAATGGTTTAACAAGAGGAGAAATTGGTTTAAAAAAGCAAATAGAAATTTTAAAATTATTAAATAAAAACAACAATTTAATACTTAACAAATTTAACAACAACGATGTTTTAAGAACAATTCTTGAAAAAGCTTACAAAGATTATTTACCAGATAGTCAAAAAACAAAAGGAGAAGCCTTTGAAAATATAGAGGATTACATTGAAACACAAACAAGTCTTTTGTTATTGAACAAGGAAAAAGATTTTGGAAAAACTAGAGATGAAAAACATAAAGATGGTACCGTTATTTTTTGTCCACATAAAAAAGGTGCTTTAGGTGTTTATGGAGTAAAATCGCATATAAGTGATAAAAAAGAATTTGATGTTGGTTATTTTGTTGGTTCTGGGGATGATTTAGATAAAAAAATAATCGATAAAGAATCTTTTGAGAATTTAAAGTTTTTTCAAGAAAACGAACAGAATGTAATGATAGCCACCAAGGCATTTGGCATGGGTATAGATAAAGCAAATGTCCGAAAAACAATACATATAAATCCACCCTCATCAATAGAGTCGTTTGTTCAAGAAGCAGGAAGAGCAGGAAGAGACCAAAAATTATCTTTATCTTCAATTTTAGTTTCTACCAAAGAAGTTGAAATTACTGAAAATGCCATAGTAAAAATTGAAACTAAATTTGGGGAGGATGATAAAGAAGTTCTAACCTGGTTTCATAATAATTCTTTTAAGGGTAAATTAAAAGAACGTCAAACAATTTATGAACTGAGAAATAAAATTCATTTTCCAAACACTAATAAGTTTATACAATTACAGTACGAGGTTAATCTAAAATTTTCTTCTTTTCCTATTACATTGAATTGGACTAATGAGCGTGACGGTTTTTTTATAAATACCTTTAATACAAATATTTATATTGGTATGATTAGTTTAAGTAGATGGCGTGTGTATCCAAACAAGAAAGATTCTACGCACCATTCAATTACTCGAGAAATTGGTAATTATGTGCTGGAGAAATTAAAAAAAATCACTAAAAAACCAATTAACCTTTACAATTTTTTAATAAAAAATGTAGTTGACGAACAAGAAAGTACAGGCATAGAGAATGCTTTTAAGGCTATGTCTTTGGATGAAGTAAAAGAGATACGCATTCCTTTTACAAATAAATATTATCCGCCCTATAAAACAACAGAGTATGAAGGAAACAAAATAGATGTTCTAAATCCAAACTGTTTAGCATTGTTTAAAAATTATGAGGAAATATATGAACAAATATATCCCACAGACGAAACAAAAGCTTCTAGTGAAACTTTTAATAATTTTTTAATCAAACATTTTAAAAGTGGCACTCCAAAATCATTGTGTGATGCCCTGCATATATCTGATAATGACTTGATTCATAAAACAACGCGGAATTTCTTAACACCAAGAAGTGAGGAGGATACAGCTAAGGCTATATACAGAATGATTTCAGTCGGAATTATAGATGATTATACCATAGATTATGCAAATAAATTATACAAGATTAGAATAGTTAAAAAAGAAACAGCGTCTTATTTCAAGAACCTATCTGATTTGCTAACACGATATGTTTCTGATGTTTACGCAGATAGTGAAGTGAAAAAACTAAAAAACAAGCATAAAGATACTATTGAAGCTGGACAAGAAACGGTAATAGGTGTTTGTGTAAAATACTTAACAGATTTTGTATATGATAAAATTGCAGAAAAACGAAGACAAGCAATTGATGATATGATAAGTATGTGTAAGTTTGCTTTAACTGAGAAAGATATAGTTGCACAAACTAATATTATTAAAGATGAAATCTTTTATTATTTCAATGCAAAATATTCAAGACGGCAAAATACTGCTGATGTAATAATCATAAAAGATGGTGAAGAAATTCGTGATAAGAAATCTGCCTCCCTGGTCTTTGACAAAGAAGAAGAAATTTCTTCTTATGATACCATAACTAAGTATTTAGATTTAATGGAAAAGGATGTATCTGCAAGCTTTAAGAATAACATTAAACACTTAAGGGGCGCTTGTATGCGTATGTTAAGAGTATATCCAGGGAGCCCAACCTATAAAATCTTAAAAAGCTATACTCTATTTATTTTATCTGAAACTACTCCTGCATTACTAGACGAGGCTACGAACGAATTATACTCGGGTATAACAAATTGGACGCAAGAGGCACCTCAAGAAAAGTTAGAGAGTACGTTGTTAAAAATTAGAGATGAATTATTAAAACAAACAAATAATAATAAAATAATTGAAGCTTTTGAGGAGACAATTGCTGCAGTAAAACTCGAGTATTACTCGAATTGGACTAAGAAATTTACTGAAAAATTTACTGAAAAATTACAAATATTATGACAGATTTAGAAACAAAAGTAGCCACTTCATTGGAGACGTTGCATCTTGCATTGAATAGCTTAGAGCCAGCTATTGAACATGTACAGGGTGTTGTAAAAGCTTCAGAGGCTGTAAAGAAAATAATAAATGAAAATATAAGTTTTTTAAATAACCAGAGAGAACTTAATGATGAGCACAAGGTCAAACTAGTTGCTTCACTAGATGAAGGTGTAGATAAGATATCAAAAAAATCATATGAGGTTTTGGATGGTGTAAAAACCTCAACTGAAGATATTGTAAAGCTCGATCAAAGCATAAATGATTATTTAGAGACCATAAAAAAAATAGATTTCCCAACTCGGTTAACAAGTATAGAAAATGATATCTCTTCTGTTTCGTCTGCGCTTAACAATATACAAGGGGCTGTAAACAATATTCAGAATGAAATTATTAGATTAGAGAGAGAAACAAGGTCTGATATAAAGACACTTTCACAAAATATCGATAAAGGAAATGATGAAACATCTCTAAAACTTGCGCAAATTAGTAAAGAAAACAAAACACTAAAAATACTTGTAATAGTAATTATAATGCTATCTATGGCATCTGTATTAACAAATTTTATATAACTAGATTTAAATGGCATTATCCACACAAGAAATAGTAAACAAACTCTGGAACCTTTGTAACGTATTGCGAGACGATGGTATTACCTATCACCAATACTTAAACGAGCTTACCTTTATTCTGTTTTTAAAAATGGCAGAAGAAACTGACTATAACGATAAGTTACCAGAAGGCTACCGTTGGGTTGATTTAAAACAAAAAGAAGGAATTGAACTAGCTACTTTTTACCGCCAACTGCTATTGCATTTAGGTACAGAAAGTACCGGTAAAATTCAGAAGATATACAACAATGCACAAACTAGTATCCAAGAGCCTGCGAACCTCCGCAAAATAATAAAACACATAGATGAGTTAGATTGGTTTGAAGCCAAAGACGAAGGCCTGGGCGAAATGTACGAAGGTTTGTTAGAGAAAAATGCAAGTGAGAAAAAATCTGGAGCAGGACAATACTTTACCCCAAGACCGCTTATTAATGTTATGGTGCGCTTAATGGACCCTAAAGTAGGAGAACGATTAAACGACCCTTCTTGTGGTACCTATGGCTTTATGATTGCGGCTCACCATCATATTTTAGAGCATAACGATATTTATAACCTTACAGAATCACAAAACCAGCACTTACAAAACGAGCAATATTCTGGTTGTGAGTTGGTAGGTGATACCCACCGTTTGGCAATGATGAATTCCTTTTTACATGGTATGGGAGGTAATATTGCCTTAGGCGATTCTTTAAGTAGTTATGGAGAAACTGTCAAAAACATGGACTTAGTCCTTGCAAATCCACCTTTTGGTACTAAAAAAGGGGGCGATAGGCCCACACGTACCGATTTGGTGTACCCAAGTAGTAACAAACAGCTCAACTTTTTACAAGGTATTTACCGTAGTTTACACCAACGTGGTGGTGCAAGAGCTGCCGTAGTATTGCCAGATAATGTGTTGTTTGAAGATGGCGACGGGCAACGTGTACGTCAAGATTTATTAGACAAATGCAACCTACATACTATTTTGCGTTTGCCTACAGGTATTTTTTATGCCGCAGGTGTAAAAACAAACGTACTTTTTTTCGAACGCGGAAAGAGTGACAAACAAAACACTAAAGATGTGTGGTTTTATGACATGCGCACCAACATGCCAAATTTCGGAAAACGTACACCGTTTACTGAAAGCTATTTTGAAGATTTTGAAAAAGCCTATACAGCAATAGATAGAACTAAGATAAAAGACGAACGTTGGAGTTGTGTGATTAGAGAAAATATTGCTAAAAAGAACGACTCTTTAGATCTAGGCTTAATTGCAGACGATAGCATTACCAAAGCCGAAGACATTGGCGAACCTATTGATATTGCAAAAGAAGCGTTAACCGAATTAACATGCATTAGCAAAGAGTTGAATGCCATAATTAAAGCATTAAACTAGATGGAGAATAAGTTACCAAACAGTTGGAAAGAAGTTAGTTTTACAAAAATATTTGATATAAATGGAGGTACGCAACCACCAAAAAGCCAATTTATTAGTGAGCCTAAAGAAGGTTATATTAGGTTATTACAGATTCGAGATTTTGGCAAAAAACCAGTCCCAACTTATATTCCAGATACCGGTAAATTAAGAACCTGTAAAAAAGATGATATTTTGATTGCTAGATATGGAGCTTCTATAGGAAGGATAGTTTCAAATCAAGAAGGTGCTTATAATGTTGCTTTAGCTAAAGTGAATATTCCAAATCTGATGAATAAGAATTTTGTTAAATGGCTTTTAAAATCTCATATATTTCAGAATAAAATAACTTCCTTTCAAAGAACTGCTCAAAGTGGATTTAATAAGGAAGATTTGTCTAATATTAATATTCCACTACCACCCTTCGCAGAACAACAACGCATTGTAGCAAAGTTAGACGAGTTATTTAGCCATTTAGACACACTTAAAACCCGTTTAAACAGCATACCACAAATTCTTAAAAAATTTAAGCAAGCTTTGTTAACCCAAGCGGTAACTGGGAAGTTTACGGAGGAGTGGCGAAAAGTGAAAGAGTTGGGGGAATGGGAAGAAACGAGTTTAGAAAAATTAGTTTTATTTGCAGGTAATGGTCTTTCCAAAAGAAGTGGAGATGGCGTTGATTTAACTGTTTTACGATTAGCAGATTTTAAAAAAGGAGTAAGAGTTAAGGGTAATGAAAGAAAAATTCAATTAACTGAAAAAGAAGAAATTAAATATACATTAAATAATGATGATTTATTAATTATCAGAGTGAATGGAAGCGTAGATTTAGCAGGTCTTTTTATTTTATATAATGACGAAGGAAAAAAGGAAGCATTTTGTGATCACTTTATTAGATTAACGGTTGATTCTGATAGAATAATTCCTTTATATCTTACTTATATTTCAAATGATGGTAAAGGTAGATTGTATCTTAAGAACTCTTTATCAACCAGTGCAGGCCAAAATACTATAAATCAAAAATCTGTTAAAGGGTTGTCAATAAATTTACCTTCAAAAGAAGAACAAACCGAAATCGTTCGCCGAGTAGAAGCCTTATTTGCCAAAGCAGATACCATAGAAACTGCGTACCAAAACTTAAAGCAACAAATAGATGCTTTACCACAAGCTATTTTAGCCAAAGCTTTTAAAGGCGAGTTGGTGGCGCAACTCCCAACAGATGGAGATGCAAAAGAGCTTTTAAAAGAAATAGCAGCACTACGCGCATCCTTAGAAAAAGTAAAAAAAAGTAAAAAGAAAAAAAAACGAAATAATTAAACCATTGTTTTTGAGGTACTTATGCATTAGTGCAGTTACTCTGCACACATTGGTAGTACTATTGTAGTATAATTTTAAATCTTATATTATGACTACTTATCAGAAACATTGGAATGCCGAAATTGAAACGTTATTAAAGGAGTTAAATGCTCCTCAATCTCTGGAACAAAATATCATTGATACGCTTAAAAATGCAAGGCGTACTGGTATTTTTCCAAATCAAATTATAAACGCTTTGCGTCTTGGTTTATCTATCCAAGAAGGGAACCAGAATATGGCTTTTGTCGCATCAATGCAAAGTGGTAAATCTGGTACTATATATTTTCTGTGTAATTATGTCTTGCCAGCAATTGGTTTAATTCGTGAATACGAATCTATTTTGTTTGTTACCAGTATGCGTGATACAGATTTGTATGACCAAAACTGTAGAGTCTTACAAAGAGAGTATTATGATGCCGCTTCGCATCAAATGATGCCATCAAAGGTAAAGGTGATGAAAATGAGTGATTTTTTCAATCACCCAAACCCTCACAAAGTAGTGAATGAATTTGATGTACAATTAATAGTTCGTGATGAAGACCAGTATGGTTGTGGAGATGAGTCTAGTTTTCAAGTTGCCTTTTTTAATGAATTAAGACGCCGTATCGCAGATGTTAAACTTTTGGCTGTAAGTGCTACGCCTTATGACATATTAGATGCTCAATTTAATGGTGATGCAGATGTAGATGTTATTGTTGGGGTTCGTCCTCCAGAATACTATGGTATTACAGAGATGTTACGCGATGGATTAATAGAAGATATCCCGGCTGATTTTAGACCGCTACAATCACAAAAAATTAATGGTGAAACACTATATAGTGTTCACCCAAAAGTGAATGAGTATGTGAACCATTTAAATACTTTTGAGGATGGATTAGGTATCATTAGAGAGTCTAATACAACCAGAGCCTCAGAGTTAAGAGCGCAATTAAAAGAGCAATATAGACAAGATTGCGAAATATTATTGATTGGATCTAATTCTATTTGTGATTTCAGTATCAATGAGGGTATCAAAGAAATATCTGATTTAATCCTAAGACGCGGAAAAAGAGTTGTTCTAATTATAGTACAGGCATTAACAGCCGGTAAGGATTTAGGGATGTTAAAAGAAAAAGTTCGTTTTGGAATAGAACCAAGAGACAAGCAATTGGCTAATGGTGCCCAAGGAATAACGGGTCGTTTTTGTGGTTACCATGAAAATCGTGATATGAAAGTAATGGCAAGTTTCGAGTTATTAAACCATTATTCAAAGTTTGAACAAGATTGGGAAGTATTTGCTGATCCAGAATGGAGAAATGACTTGTTAAACGCCAAAGTAAGAGGTTTAACAACCCATACTAAGTTCATGAAAACCCAATCTGAAGGTGTTTTTACACCTATTGAAAATATAGAGTTTATAACCTATGACGAATTAATTACAGACCAAGGGCGTAATAAATTACAGTTCATAGATGACCAGGCTTATGATCGTCTTATAAGTTTTTTCCAACCTACTTTTTTTAATGGAGAAACTAAAGGTACCAGATTTAACCAAAAAGGAGTAACGGTTCGTATCGCTTCTGGTTACAATCAAAATAGTAACCGTGTTTACAAAAATTGGGATTGTGACTTAAATTCAGATTTTGGGAATGTGTTTTTCAAAAAAAACCAATACAATTATGGTATCCTTATCAGTAATTACCCTAGTAATGATTCAAGAAACACAATGGGTGTATCTGGGGTAAAAATAATTACCTCTGGTGAGAGAGAATGGAGAAACCAAGTGACATTGGTTCAAAACGATTCAATGTATAATGCAGCCTAATTACTTATATATGGAGTCGAAAAATCAAATAGATGAAAAGCTCAGAGGAGAGCTGCAGCATCTTTGTGAAGAGGAAAGTCAGGTAACTATACACTGTAGTATACTTACCTATACTTTCGAAGAGTTAAGAATATGGAAGTCAACTAGTTTAATTGATCAAAACAGTGGTGGAAAAAGTGTTTTGACTCATGCAGAAAATATTCCATTTTATCCACAATGGAAGTCATGTAAGAAAGGTGAGCATCATTTTACACTGTTTTTTAAGGGGTTACCAAAAGAATGTGAGATGTTTGATTTATTTGAAGATATTCCAGAATTTGGTGGTTTTTTTAAAGAAAATATTCAAAGAAATAGTACTGATGTGTATCACATAACACTTTAAAAATAGCAGAAATGAATACCAGAAATCACATAATTAATCGAGGAAAAAACTATAGTTTTTGTAAATAATATATGACTCAACAATTGAAAATAAAAGTATTTAAATTGTTTGGTTTTCAATACATTTAAAATAATTAATTAAATAGATAAATATGAATTATAAGACACACTCATTTAGACATGCTGAAGTAATATTGAATGAACCAGGATTTAAAAAACAATATGGTGAATTAACAAAATTGATTTCAGAAATATCTGATAATGATATTATAGAAAAACATAATAGCTACGGTACAAAAGACCAGGCAAAAATACCTAAAAGTATCTCTAAAGCAATAAATGATTTATTGAAAGAAAGACTAGAAAGCCACAATTGGAATAGTGAGTCAGGTATCTTTCAAGATAGAGAATACGTTGGTGATACTTGGAGATTAGATTTTGCTAAAGATGATATTTCAATTGAAGTTGCCTTCAATCATTCAACTGTCATTGCCTGGAACTTAATCAAACCTGTATTAGCAAGCGAATTAAATCATGTTCAAAAAGCTATTCAAACAAAAATAGGTGTCGTAATCACAGCCACAGCTGATATGAAGCGTGAGGGAGGTTTTGATGGCGCAATTGGAACATATGAGAAGTTTTTGGATTATTTGCCACCATTACAAAACATTCTTACAGTTCCTTTATTAATTATTGGTTTAGAAAAACCAGATACCTTCAGAGTTGAGCACTTTCAGCTTGCGCCAAGAAAAAAAATAGGGAAAATTGTTAGGATTAATTCTTGAAAATTTGATTAAATAATTCTTCACCTATTTTTTCAATTACTCCGACCACTAGAGCATTTCCCATAAAGAAAGCACGTTTGGTATCTGTAATTCCTTCAAGTTTGGTATGATTGTCGGGAAACATATTCAATCTTTCTAATTCAACAGGGGTTAATCTTCTTAACCCCTTATCTGTTGAGACTACATGCTTAAATCTTGAAGGTGACTTACCTCCTTCTCCGGTTATTATAGTTCTTGAAGCATTGTCTAAAGCATCCGGATAAATCATACCTCCTTCAGAGTAATTATATTTAAAACCATCTTTCGAAACTCTTAAAATAGATTTAGGGCCTTTTAAATATTCCCACATTCCCTTTTCGGTAGAAATTATTTTTTCACTACCGTCCTTTTCGGTAATGGATTTAGTTGTTTTTAATTTATTGTTTTTGATAAAGAAATCTTCTGTCACTTCTCCATTAAGAAGAATATCACCTAAACAAACTTTGTTTCCGTTATAATTGGGACGGGTTTTAGCTGTATGTACTTTTCCTTTATATAATAATCCTGTGTTTTGAAAAGGAGAGAGCTTACCTTCTTTATTGAAATTGGTGGTAATTTCCTCTAAATTTCCATTGATTTCAAATTCATGAATATTGTTTAAGTTTTCTATTGGAAAAGCATTTGCAATTGTTCCATTGTCTTGAATCCAATCTATTTTTTTTGATTTAGATATTCTTTTATAAATATCAGTAGATTTATGATATCCAATTATAAAAGTGCGTCTTCTTCTTTGGGGCATACCATATTCTCCAGCATTTACAACGCGCCATTCAACAGCATAACCCAAATCATTAAGACTCTTTAGCATTACAGCAAAATCTCTTCCTCTTTGAGATGCAGGTGACTTTAAAAGTCTATCTACATTTTCTAAAAAAAGATATTTTGGTTTGCTTTTTTTGTCTTCTAAAATTTTATGAATCGCCCACCAAAGAACACCTTTTTTGCCTTTCAAACCTTTTGAGTTGTAAAGGGTTGTGGCAACAGAATAATCTTGACAAGGAAAACCTCCAACCAATAAATCGTGATCAGGTATTTCTTCGACATTTCTTGAAACAACCTCATTTAAATCTTCATTTGAGTGGTTCTGATTTCCAAATTGTTTTTCATACACCTTTGATGCGTGTTGGATTTTGGTAGATGGTTCCCATTGATTACTCCAAACAATTTCGTAGTTATTAAATTTTTCAAGCCCAAGACGAAAACCTCCAACACCAGCAAATAGTTCAGCTACTTTTATTTTTTTATTTTCCATTGTCTTGAGCTTTGTAATAGTTAATTTTTTCTTCTGCTACTTTTAGTATTTCTGAGGTAGAGTGTGTATATTTTAATTCATCTGCAATTTTCTCAGAGTACCAATTAATGATTAAATCATTTTCTGAAATTCCGTAAAAATTGGCCAGCCTAACGATTTGTTCCATTGTAGGTTTTCTTTCGTTTTTCTCGAATTTACTTATCAGAGACTGATCAATACAAACCTTATCTGCAACCTTTCGAAGTATCAAATCTTTTTTCTCTCTAGCATTTTTTAAAGTATCTCCTAGGGTTTTCATTGGTTAAATCTATTTAGACAAATATTGTCCAAATCTATAAAAACATATTGAAAACACAATTTTTAATTTCGTTTATTTTAAACAATTAAGGAATTATATAATTTACTTAGATTGTATGTTAATTTTTAAATAAAAACTATAATTAAATTTTAAATATATTTAAGGGTATAATAAAGATTAAAAAAACGAATTATGGAAAATTTTATAAAATTTGATTTAAAGGAAACTATTGATACATTACCATTTAAAGTAATTGATTATTTCACAGAATTCAACTCATATTCCTATGATAAAAAACATAGCATTGGCACAAAAACAGATCATTTAGTCTCTCTTGGTAATTCAGAGTATCGTTCAGGGAATTTAGAAGCAGCTGTCAAGTTTTATCATAGCGCAATAAATGAACATATTATTAATAATGATGCCTATCAAAATTTATTTGTTTGTTATCAAGAATTAGGGATGGATACTAATGCCATGCATGTTGAATATGTTTGGAATTGTGTAAAAGAACTAAAAGGTATTTAATGAGGGTGAAGAAAACTAATCAATTATTCTATAAAATTAGTTGAAAAAGATTTACAAAAATCTATCTCTAAATACTGGTAATATTATAGAAAACAGAATTACAGAACCCTAATTCTTATTTTTAAATAATTCAACAAATTTATTTTCTCAATTTGTAATTTGATAGATAGCTGTTTAAAATAGGTAAAGTTTTATTTATAAACTCGTTAGACGTACTACCTTGAAGGAGATATAAGTCAAATTGCTCCCAAACATCATAAGAGATTCCTTTTTCTAGTAATGAATGTTGTGATGAAACTAACATCTTAACAAATTTAAATGATTCTTCAGTATCGAGTTCTACCTCCTTATTAAACTTAGAATCATACTCATAACCTACCTTATTTAACTCCTCGTATATTAGGGAAACATCCCAATAATTATCCATTGCTGCTAGATATAAATACACTAAGTATATATCGTTTGAATTACTTCCTGTTAAACTGGCATATGTTTTTATGATGTCCTTATATCCGGGATTATAAACCTGCTTATCAATAACATTAACTTTGCATCTATTAAATTTAGCTTCATTTTCATTATTGTAGTCTTGATAGAAATCATCAATACCATGATTTTTTAATAAATTTAAACTACGCATTTCTAACGCATTTAAGAACACTTTAGAATTTCTTGGGGAATTACCATCAAACTCCCATCCTAAGGCATTAACTAATGCTATTTTATGAAAAACAGCTATCTCTGGATTTACTAAGAAATTAAAAGTTTTGTTATTTAAATTTTTAAGTCCATTTAAACACCCTGTTTTTTGTACTATAGGATTATCGGAAATATTCCAGAACGTTATAGATGTTAACGGCGAATCTGCAGCACATTGAAGAGAAATAAAAAGAAAAATAAAAATAGTGAATCGATATTTAATCATGTTTAAAAACTTTATTGTTGTTTTTTGAAAAATTGAAAGTATTAATCAATTATTGTAGTATTGAATTATATCAGAACATATTCCCATAGTTGTTTCTATTGGTTCTCTTTTAAATACTTCAGGTAATACTAAAATCCCCCTATCATAAAGGTTAGTTGACCAAATGTATCTATGAGATGTTAAAACACCAATATCCAAATCATGTGAAAAATAATTGAATTGATTGGATACTTCAGCTTCATATTCATTAAAAAAAGAGAGTGCATCCATATTCTTACATTGAATCCAAAGTGATGTTGCACGATCTCCCAACCAACCTACATCAACTTGATAATCAGCTAAATAGCTGCCAAGATAGAACTTGTTAGTCTCTTTCTCAAACCATAAATCTATCTTTACATCATACCCAGCTTCAATAGCTTCATCTATGTATGATGGTTGGTTTTCAGATGATAAACTTCTACCATTAATATTTCCTCTATGAGATATTAGTGTCAAACGCCTTTTCTCTTTTAATAACTTCTCATTCATAATTTTTACTTTTTGATTTTTATTTAATAAATTTTTTACTTGCGCTACAAAAAAGCAGCTACTATAGCTTGAACTCTTTAGCTACTTGATTTTTATTATTGATTATCATATCAGATAATAGTACTTTTAAGTACTCCTCCCCCCCACTTGTGAGTGAGGTCTCCCCTTGCTTCAAAATAAATTGAATTGTAGACTTTTTATGATACCGCTGGTTTGCAAGTAACATGTCATCCAGGTATGCAGTAAGATCATTTAACTTTTCATCATTTACAGCTGTAATAAAACCTAAAGGACATATTAATATATGCAAATAAGGAAAAAGACTTCCAACTTCATTTTTCTGCTCGACTAATGAGCAGCCATCTAAAATTTTATCCATTAATGATTCACTAATTTTTTCTTTAGTGATTAATCCAATTCTTTGAAAATTCATT
>Ga0209502_10001150_pt1 | contig 25682 bp, 29 predicted proteins | sample ArcticOcean_MG_C_10_FD_187442 | JGI IMG/M metagenome (GOLD analysis project Ga0209502, IMG submission 187442) | Marine microbial communities from western Arctic Ocean - ArcticOcean_MG_CB11_90 (SPAdes) (version 2) | ecosystem: Environmental > Aquatic > Marine > Oceanic | place: Arctic Ocean... | reverse complement strand
AAAGCCTATCGATGCAATATTTAAAGATCTTTCACATGCTATAAATTCCTATCTTTAATGTTAAAATATATTATAAATTTACCTAGCTACTTGTTAAGAAAATTTCGATCAAGAAAAATTTCTTATTCACTCAGTGGCATCGATCTTTTAGTTACACATATTTTTCAAAATAAAAAAAAAGGTTTTTTTATTGATATAGGGTGCAATCATCCTGTTTATAATAACAATACATATCTTCTTTATAAAAAAGGATGGAGGGGCATTAATGTTGATCTGGATAAACAATCAATTGATTTATTTAATATATACAGGAAACACGATTTCAATAAAAATGTAGCAGTTTCATCTGTTTCTAAAGAAGTTGATTTATATTTTTATCATAATAAATCAGCTATTAACACCCTCAACAAAACTTCCGCCGAATTTCAAAAGGCTATACCTAAAGAAGTTAGAAAAATAACAACCAATACCTTAAACACAATAATACTTGAGTCTTCTTTCGCTGATAAAAAAGTTGATTTTTTAAGCATTGATGTTGAGGGATACGAATTAGAAGTTCTCAAAGGTTTTGATTTAAAAAAATATTCTCCAAAAGTTATTGTCATTGAATTTCTAGACTTATCCTTAAAAAAACTAGAAGTTGTTAATTTTAAAATTCAAAATGTTCTTGATTCACCGGTTTATAAATATATGACTGATAACAATTATACTCTTGTAAATTGGTTTCATTCCGATCTTTTATTTGTTAGCAAAAATCAATACGATTAAATTTTTATTTTATTTAACGCGTTGTTTTTGAATAAATTTGCTTCATGTATATATCTTCTCACCATTTGTGTTGTTTTGTGGCCCGTCATAGCCATTATGTTTCTTTCTTCGGCGCCAGATTCGGCTGTCGACGTAGCGAAGCCCGATCTTAGACTGTGACCTGCGTATTTACTTCCATCTAATCCTGCTAAATATGCATATTTCTTGATTATCAAAGCTACACTTTTATCAGAAATTGGAAAAACCTTTCCTTTTTTTTCTGGTGCACTTGTTGTCCAATTCTGCAGATTTGTTACTGGGCAGTATAGAACGTTGTCAAAAGAGGGGATAGCTTTAGTCATTCCTTCACCAGACTGATCTGTTTTTGATCTTTTTACAAATATTTTAACTCCTTCCCTTACAAACTCTATATCCTCATACTCTATTGCTACCAACTCAGATCGCCTAAATCCACCTGCGAATCCTGTTAAAATTAACGCCTTATCTCTTATTTTCCTTAACTCTTTGATTTTGAGCGCACTAATAACATCAATTATTTGTTTTAAATCATTGATTAATATAGGTTTTTTTGCTTTTTGATGACTTCCCTTTAATCTTTTTATGCCTAAAAGGTTTTCAATAATTAAAGGATGCTTAGTATCAATGTAATGTCCTTTAATTTTATGAAACACACTTATGGATGCTATTCTTCTTTTTAGAGTGCTAAATTTTGAAGATTTCGAAAGTTGAGTTAAGTATAAAGATAGTATTTTAGGATCCGCAGGCATATAGCTAAAATTATTTTTTATGCAGAAAGAAGAAAAATCTTTAAAATCTGATTCATAGGCCCTTAAAGTATTAACTGATTTTGAGTTTCTTAAATTTTTTAATGTTTCTAGTTCTAGGTTTTTTATGTTATTTACTAAATCATTCATATTTTCCGATAACCATTAATTATCGGAAGTAATATAATAGATGAATTTGTTTGTCAATAGTTTAAAAAAAAAAGGTGAAAAAGTTTTTATTTGTAATTTTAGTTTTTTTAAATGGATGTGTATCTCCTTTATTGGCTCCAGGTTTTTATGCAGCAGGCGCAGATGTTGCTGTTAAATCTAAAGAATTAATTACTGAAAGCAAATGTGAATGGCGTTGCTATAAAGGTGGGAAAAAATGAAAATTATAAAAAAAAATTTTAATATTGGTATTAAGCTCTGTGAATCTAAAGGGAACTAAGTTTCAACTTAAAATTTGGAACTATATAAAGAGAATACCCATTGGCACCACTAAATCTTACTCTCAGGTGGCAAAAAGCATAGGAAAACCACTTGCTGTTCGTGCTGTGGCCAGTGCTATAGCCAAAAACCCTTATCCACCTAAAATACCGTGCCACAGGGTAATTAGATCAGATGGGTCTCTTGGCGGCTACTCGGGTAAAGGTGGTGTTAAAAGAAAGAAAATGCTGCTAAAAAAAGAGGGCGTAAACGTCTAGAATTGTTATTTGACGGTCTATTTGGATGATTTATAACACTCAACCAGCGTTTAAGTATATGCACTGCTCAGTTGTACTGGAAAAAGGTTCTTCTAAAAAAATTAGCTATCTATGGACGTTTAAATGCTATATTCCAATATTGCAGGGCTCTAGAAGTGGCTCTAATTGTTGTTTCTAGAACTGACAAATGCATTGTTAACAATGTCTTATTTAAGCCTCTAAAAGCTATACACATCGCCAATTTTCCATAATTTACCTGTAAAATCCTCAAATAAGTTAAAAAATTTCTCAAATTATATTTTTTTTATATAAAATTGATACATTAATAAAAAATTTATTTAGTTTAATAAATTAAAAAAGTCAATAATAACAATAGTTTAGTCAAATCAATTAATGTAATAAATTGGCATACAAGTAAGTAACACTTACTTAAAAAAACTATCTACGGCTTTTTTTTCCTGCTTTAATTCTCCACCTAGATCCTTCTCTAACAATGTATCCACAACAATTAGAGGAGCGACATTTGCAGGGATAATCTTTGTAATATTCATCAAAGCCAAAGCCATAATCATAAGAAAGCTCTTCTCCTTTTTTAATTGCTCTTATAGAACTAATCCAAAGTTTAGTACCCTTCCCTGTTACTTCACAATTAGGGTTACAAGAGTGGTTAATTAATCTTGCAGTATTGTGTTTGTAATCACCATCCATGTCGTATCTTTTATTTATATTAAATAAGTAGATGTGTTTGTCGTTATCAAATTTTTTATTAGATTCCGTTTCTTTTTTTGAAATCAACCTGCCTTTATATTCAATAACTTTTGTTTCATTCTTGATGTCTTTAGTGGCTACAAGACCTTGATTGCTAATTTTGGATTTTATTATTTTGTACATTTTTGTTTTGAAAATTAATTAAAAGAAGTATTTGAGAGATATAAATACAATTATTGGTATTGTCAAAAAAGATACGACAGTTGACATAACAATAGTGCTAGCAATGTTGTTGACAACTTTTTTTGAGGAATACATCGACCCAACTAAATATGTGATTATAGCACTAGGCATAGAGCATTGTATAAACAAAACACCTGCTGGAACACCCTTTAAATCAAATAAGTAAATTAATCCGAAAGCAACTAAAGGTCCTAAAATTAATCTTGCGAATGTTGATATTATTGCATTTTTAAAAGAAAAAACTTTTAATTTTGTAAGGGCTATTCCCAAAGACATTAGTATTAATGCTATTGTGGAATAAGCTAGTAAAAAAGCTGTGTTTTCAATAAATTTAGGTGGTTGCATATTAAAATATAAAAAAGTCACTGCAACTAATACTGCGTAAACAGGTGTACTTTCCAAAAGAACTTTAAAGCTAATTTTTTTACTTGCTAAAAAGATTCCAATCGTAAAGTGGGATATTATTATTACTGCGGATATAGCAGAGGCAACACCTAATCCTAGCTTTCCGTAAGCAAAAAGACAAATAGGAAGGCCCATATTTCCACAATTTGGTAAAATTAATGGTGGTAGTTCGCTAATAAAATCTCTTTTTTGCAAAGCAAGAAAAGTTATACCAATTATAGAAAATCCTATAACTGCTAACAAAGTATAAAAAAAATAGTTAATAAATAAATTAAAACTTATTCCGGTAGATGTAATCGCGTAAAAAGCTAAAGCAGGAGAGCCAAATTTTGCTGCAAAATTTGTAATAAATTTTGTATCATAAGTAGGATTTTTTTTACCCAAATAATAACCTACTCCTATCAATGCAAACACAGGAACGAGTACATCTATTAACTTAAGATATAAATCCATGTCTACGATTCTTTAGTTTTTGTTCTTATTTTTTTTTTTTGATTAAATCCGATTGCCAGTTCAAACTCTGATAAGCGCATATAAATAGACCTTAATTCAGTAATTCTTGTCCAATTTTGAAGGAAAAGAGAGAAGCTAGATTGTACTTCTCTAAAAGCGCTAGATGTTTGCACTAAGACCCCTAATGTCATAGCTCCTGTAAATAAGCCAGGCCCCATAAGTAAATAAGGAACCATAACCATTGACTGATTATACATTATTATCCAAAGATCAAAATAACCATAATGTAAAAATAGTTTGTGGTAGTTAAACTTAATTCCTGTAAACAGTTGTAGAATCGTACCGGGTCCAGCATAATTAACTCTGTCATCTTCTGCGTAAACTAATTCTTTCCTAAAAGCGGCCTCAACTTTTTGGTTATTGTATTCTAAACCAGGAAGTTTAATTCCAACAATCCAGCTGACAAGAAGACCTCCTAAACTAGCTGTTAATGACACAACAACTAAAGATCCAGATACATCTTTAAAAAAAGGAATTATAACATTTTCTGATAGACCCCAAAGTATTGGAATAAAAGCAATTAGTAACATTAAAGCTCTAACGATTTGAAGACCTAAACTTTCAACAATTTTTGCAAAATTCATAGCATCTTCTTGTATACGCTGTGATGCCCCTTCTACTTTAGCATCTGCAGCTTTCCAGTATGGCATGTATGAATACGTCATAGCTTCTCGCCATCTAAATGCCCATAAACGAGTAAAGTAATTAGTTATCGTATAAATAATTACATACGGGAGAGCTAATTTAAAAAAAGTTTTAATTCCATCGTAAAATTCAGAAATTTCTCTTTTTGGAGCTTCCTGTAGAAGATCATAAAAACCTTTATACCATTGGTTGATCATTACATCGATCCAGGTTTGTGAAAATAAAGATAAAATTATAAATAAAAATCCACCCCAAGACCAAAGAAGCCATTTTCTATCTGTAAAAAAACTACGCCACATAACTAATTTTTAGTAAAATTTTCTTCATAAGATTTAATAACAAAGGTTTTTGGTTTAGGTTCAATTACAGAGAAATCAATATTGTTGGATATAGCATAATCAATCGCTTTATCTTTTGAGGTAAACTTTAATTTAACTTCTTTTAATGTGTCGCTTGAAGATTCCCATCCCATTAAAGAATTAGTATGCGGATCTTTTGTTTCAAATTCTAATACCCAAGTTTTCTGTTTACCACTTCCTGACTGAGTAGCAGCTTTTGTGGGGATGTAAATTTTAGCTTTTTTTTTCATAATTGGTCGGGGCGGCAGGATTTGAACCTGCGACCCTCTGGTCCCAAACCAGATGCGCTACCAGGCTGCGCTACGCCCCGATTGCTTGATTATATAAGTTAAATAAGACTTTTTGGCAATTGAAACATTCTTGTTATATAAGCTAACATATCAAAATAAATTTCTTTATATGAAAAAAATAGGAATTCTTACAAGTGGAGGTGATTGTGGAGGCTTAAATGCTGCAATTAGATCAATTTTTTTTAGGGCGAAAAATAAGTATAATATGACAGTATTTGGAATAAAAAATGGAACCACTGGTTTTCTACAGCGTCCTATTGATTATGTAGAGCTAACTAGAAAAACATTTTCTGGCTATCTATTGAAACAAGGAGGAACTTTTCTTGGTACAACGAATAAAGCAAGCACAATCAATTCGACAGATGAAAACGGAAAATCTATAGATCAAACACAAATGATAATAGAGGGATACCGTCAGCTAAAATTAGACGGTTTAATTATTATTGGAGGTGATGGAAGTATGCAAATTTTACAAAAATTAGCGAAAAGAGGAAATTTAAATATTGTGGCAATTCCAAAAACTATTGATAATGATGTTGGAGCTACAGATAGTTCTATTGGTTTTGACACCGCTGTTCAGGTAGCGACGCAAGCATTGGATAATTTACATTCAACTGCTGTTAGCCATAGCAGATCTATGATCCTTGAAGTTATGGGTAGAGACGCTGGTCATATTGCCTTGAGCTCAGGTATAGCTGGTGGAGCAGATATCATTTTATTACCTGAAATAAAATACTCATTTAAAGGCATCATAAATAAATTAAATGAAATGAAAAAAATATATTTAAAACATTCGTTAATAGTTGTTGCGGAAGCTGTTAAAAAAGAGAATGGTTCAAAGGTAATTCATGAATATAAAGATGGACAAAAACGCCTGGGTGGAATTGGAGATTACATAGCTAACGAAATTATGTCTAAAACTGATATTGAGTGCAGAGTTACAGCATTAGGCCACGTACAAAGAGGTGCGCCACCTACTCATAATGATAGGATTTTAGCTAGTGCATTTGGTGTATACGCTGTAGATCTTTTACAACAAAAAAAATTTGACAGAATGGTTGCTTGGAAAGATAGAAAAGTTGTTGATGTACCAATAAGTAATGCAATTTCTACCTATAAAAATGTTGAAAGAAATGATGCATTGGTTGAAACAGCGCTGTCTTTAGGAATATATATAGGAGACATTAATTAAAAAATGATTGCCATACTTACAAAGCCATTTAAAGAGTTTTTTAAATTAGAGTCCGCTTCAGGATTAATTTTACTGTTCGCTGCTACTATCGCTTTAATAATAAGTAACAGTAATTTTGAAAGACTTTATTTTGATACTTTACAGAAATATATAAGCTTAGGAATAGGAAGCTTTTCTTTAAAATTGAGTGTTATTCATTGGATAAACGACGTGTTAATGACCGTTTTCTTTTTCTTGGTATCTTTAGAAATTAAAAGAGAAATAGTACATGGAGAATTGTCAAATCCTAAACAAGCTTTATTACCTATAATAGGTGCGGTTGGTGGTATGGCAGTTCCTGCAGCAATCTACATAGTAATTAATATTAATTCACCAGAAACTTTAAATGGTTGGGCCATACCATCTGCAACAGATATTGCATTCTCATTAGGAGTTCTATCTCTGTTGGGAAAAAGAGTTCCTGTTTCTTTGAAAATTTTTTTAACAGCTCTTGCTATTATTGATGACTTAGGCGCGATAGTTATCATAGCTTTTTTTTATTCTGGAAACGTTGAGATTTATTATTTGCTGCTTATGTTGGCGGCAGTATTAGTATTGATTGCATTAAATAAATTTAATGTACGTGCTTTTATTCCTTATCTACTAGTTGGAATTTTATTATGGGAATTTACTCACCAATCAGGGATACACGCAACTATAGCCGGTGTGTTACTCGCTCTTTTAATACCTCATGATAAAAATGATAAAGATAAATCTTTGTTATTAAAATTAGAACATTCTATAGCACCATATGTTGCATTTGGAATAATGCCTCTTTTTGCGTTTGCAAATGCAGGCGTATCTTTAGGTGGTATTAGTTTGAATTCATTGTTAAATCCAGTCCCACTCGGAATTTTATGTGGTTTATTTTTTGGAAAACAAATAGGGGTATTTCTGTTTGCTTATATTTCCGTTAAATTAAATTATGCACAAAAACCAAATAATTCGAATTGGATGGCTCTATATGCAGTTTCTGTTCTAACTGGAATTGGATTTACGATGAGTTTATTTGTTGGAAATTTAGCGTTTGCTAACTCTCCTATGTATTTAGACGGAGTAAAGATTGGTGTTTTAAGTGGCTCACTTCTCTCAACAGTACTAGGTTATTTTTTACTAATGTTTTCTACAAAAAAATGATCAGTCCTGAAATAATTAAAATTGCATCAGACACAAGTAATTGTGGAATTAAAAAAAATTCAGATCTGACAGCAACATGTAAAAATAAAATTTGTGGGGACAAAATTACTATAGGAATTGAAATATTTAATAATAAAATTCAAAAAATGTCTTACGAAACAGAGTCCTGCATATTTTGTCAAGCTTCAGCCAGCCTGCTGTCAAAAATAATAAAAAAATCAAATATTGAAAATTTAAAAAATGATGTAAGTGAAATTACAATGTCTTTTAAAAATAAAAAAATTGTTCTTAAGAAAAAATACAAGCCATTTAGAAAATTATTTCAACAAAAATACAAAGAAAGATTTAATTGTATACTTTTACCCTTTAATACCTTGTTAAAAGTTGTTAATAATGCTGAATGAAAAAAATAATAACTTTAATTATAATTATGTTTAGTTTTTTTACAAAAGGAAGTGCTCAATACGAACAATTAGCAACAGATTTTTCATTCAACAGCACAGAGGAAAACTCTATTAATTTGGCAGATTATAAAGATAAAGTTATACTAATAGTTAATGTAGCAAGTAGATGTGGTTTTACAAACCAATACAAAGATCTTCAGACATTGTGGAGCGGTTACAAAAATAAAGATTTAGTTGTTATTGGTGTCCCTTCTAATAATTTTAGACAGGAGCCTGGAACAAATAAAGAAATTAAAGATTTTTGTGAAACAACTTTTGGAATAGACTTTCCTATTACTGAAAAAACTAATGTAATTGGAGATGACTCACACCCTTTTTTTATTTGGGCTAAAAAGAACCACGGGGTAAGTGCAATACCAAAATGGAACTTTCATAAAATAATAATTGGTAAAAATGGAAAAGTAGCAAATACTTTTACATCAATAACAAATCCATCATCTAAAAAATTTATTTCCTCTATCGAAAAAGAACTTAAAAATTAAAACTCATTCCATCAAAAGCAGGTATGATATTTGTGGGTAATCTTTTCTTAAGTTTTTCATAATCAAGATCAACATGTAAATTTGTAAGTATTGTTTTTTTGGGTTTGAATTCTTTAGATAAATTTATTGCTGTATCTAAATTAAAATGGCCAGGATGAAACTTAATTCTTAAACAGTCGATTATTAGATAATCTAAATTATTCAAGAGATGTTTTGATTTGTTTGGTATATGACTACAGTCGCTTAGATATGCAATCTTAGCAACTATGAATGCTGTAGCCTTAATTTTTCCATGCTGAACTTCAAATGAATTAATATTTATTTTAGCGTTTCCTTTTTTAATAAAAAAATTATTTTTAACAATATGATCTTTAGCTATAGGAAAGTATCCTTGTTTCGCTTTAAAACAAAAGTCATATTTTAATTTCAGCTCTCTAATTGTTTTTTTACTTCCGTAAATATCTATTTTTTTTTTATTTTTCCAAAAAAAAGGTCTTAATTCAAATATACCAGAAGTTTGGTCTGCATGCTCATGTGTGTAAATGACCGCGTCAACATTATTTATATCATTAAATTTAAACTGAGTTTTTAAGTCTGGAGATGTATCTATCAAAGTTGATATATTTTTATATTGAAAGTGTGCACAGCATCTCGTTCTCAAATTTTTCTTATTTTTTTTATCACATTTGCCCCAGTAGTTAGTTATCCAAGGTGACCCCAACGAGCTACCGCAGCCAAGAATAGTAAACTTGTTTTTCAATTTAGCGAACCAAATAGGTTAAAAAAATTTGATGAAGTTATATTCGCAAAAACTAAAGGATCTATACCTTTTAAGTTTGCTAAAAAATTTACTGTATGAACAATATGAGATGGTTCATTTGATTTTCCTCTTAATGGTTCCGGAGATAAATACGGTGAGTCCGTCTCGACTAATATTCGATCGCTAGGTAAAGAAAGAAAAGTATCAGCTAAATCTTTTGATTTTTTAAAAGTAACCACGCCACTAGCGGATATATAACAGCCAATATCAATCAATTTATGTGCGAATTTTTTGCTCCCAGTAAAACAATGAATTAAAGTTTTTAGGTCTTTATTCTTCATCTCTGATTTCAAAATATCATATGTGTCAACCTCTGCAGATCTTGTGTGAACAATTAGAGGCATATTTAATGTCTGTGCAGCGTGGATATGTTCAATAAATAATTTTTTTTGAATCAATGGGTCTGAGTGTTCGTAATAGAAATCTAAACCAGATTCTCCAATACCTATAATTTTTTTACTTAATTGAGTTTTTTTGACAATTTTATCAGCTGTAAGTGTATGATAATTTTTAGTTTCGTGAGGGTGAATTCCATAAGTTCCATAAATGTTTCTAAACATTTCGACAATTTTAAGTATGCTATTAAAACTTTTATCTGTAGTTGAAATACTAAGTAAATATTTTATATCATTATTATTTGCACGTTCAATTATTTCTTTTAAATTAGAAATCATGGGCTCAAATTCTAAATGACAGTGAGAATCAATTATCATCTTCAATTTTTTTAAAAAGGATTGACGTTTTTTTAAATACCAATTCATGATTAAAGACATCAAGACTATTAATGAATGATATATATCTATCTTTTTTTTTAATATTCATAATATCTAAAATTTTATCACTACTTATTGGAATAATAGGATTTAACAAAATACATATATTTTTTATTTGTAAAACAATTGTAAAAAGAATTGTATTCATTCTATCGAGATTAGTTTTTTTAAGCGACCAAGGCTGAAGATCATTAAAATATTTATTTGAATTAAATGAAAATTCTACAACTTTTCTAATATAATTATTTAAATCTTGTTTATCCATGTCTAAAATTAATTCTGGCACTTTATTAATTAAATTATTTAAGAGATGGATGTCTTCTTTTAATAATTCTTTAGGTTTTGGAAGTTTACCTTCACAATTTTTTTCAATAAAACTAAAAACTCTTTGGCATAAATTACCAAAGTTATTAGCTAAATCATTATTAATACAGTTTTTCAAATTTTCCATAGAAACGTTTCCATCGTTTCCTAAAGAAACTTCTTTGGTTAAGTAGTAGCGTAATTGGTCAATTCCATATTTATCAATAATTTCTAGAGGGTCTAAAATATTTCCTAATGATTTAGACATTTTTTTTTCATCAGAAAGGATCCACCCGTGCCCGAATATTTTCAATGGAAGTGGTAGTTTTGCAGCCATTAAAAAGGCTGGCCAATAAACAGTGTGAAACCGTAAAATATCTTTGCCTATAACATGTATATCTGCTGGCCAAAAATTTTTGTACAAAGTATCTTCTGTATTTGGAAAATTTAACGCGCTTATATAATTAGTAAGAGCGTCAAGCCAAACATAAACTATGTGAGCATTATTGTTTGGCACTGGTATTCCCCATTTAAACGAAGTTCTACTTACGGAAAGGTCATTTAAACCACTTTTAACAAATTGAGTTATTTCATTATTTCTGGATTTTGGAGAAATAAAACTTGGATTTTTTTCATAGTGTTCTAATAGTTTATTTTGCCAAGCTGATAGTTTGAAAAAATAAGATTCTTCCTCAAACCAATCTACAGGTGATCCAGATAATTTAGAAATTTTTTTTCCATTATTTGTTATTATTTCATCTTCTGTATAATAAGCTTCATCTGAAACTGAATACCAACCAGCATATTTAGATAAATAAATATCACCCGATTCTAATAATTTGTTCCAAATAGCCCGAACTGAATTATGATGTCTCTCTTCTGTTGTTCTTATAAAGTCATCAATTGAAAGATTTAAAACTTTTGCAAGATCTCTAAATTTATTTGAAACTTCGTCACAAAAAATTTTTACATCCATGTTATTTTTTTCAGCCTCACGTTGAATTTTTAAACCATGCTCGTCTGTACCAGTTAAAAAATATACATTTTTACCTTCCAATCTTTTAAATCGAGCAAAAACATCTGCAACAATACTAGAATATGCATGACCCATATGAGGGTTTCCGGAAGGATAGTAAATTGGAGTTGTGATATAAAAATTTTTTTTAGACATTATTTAATTTAATTTTGATAGAATTAAGGACTGAGTTTATATTTAAATTTAGTTGAGCAAAATCGTTAATAGTTTGTATTATACTTGATTTTATATTTAATAAAGAATCAATCTTATTGGTATTGCTTTTAATTTTATGAAAAAATAAATTATCAATTAAAAAGCAAGCTAAACTAATTAAGGACTTATCTTTATTCTTTTTATAAGAAATGATTAATGCTTCTAGTTTAATAAACATACTATCGTTTTTACTTATTTTATATTTTTTGTAAATTTCGTTATATTTAAGAAATAATCCTGGGCTCAAATTATTACTAGTTTCAATTAAGTTTTCAATTTTTTTTTCTTTTAAAAGGTAATTTATAACCTCTTCTTTTTGTGTAGTGTTTAAAAAAATATTATTTTTAAGACATCTTGATGCAACTGTTTCAATTAGATCGGCTTGTTGATTATTAATTAGAATAAAAAAATTATTACCGGGAGGTTCTTCTAGTGTCTTTAAAAGTGCGTTAATAGAACTGGGATTCAAAAATTCAACTTCATCTATAATTGTAAATCTTGAATTATTAGACAAGCTAGAGGATGCAAGAGTTGACTTTAACAATCTAATGTTATCAATTTTTATATTTTTATTTTCTTCAGCTTGAATAATAATTACATCTTGTGTGGTTTTATTTAAAAGCGATTTGTAGAATGGGGAATTAATATTTATAACATTGTCTTTTAAATTGTACGCTGTTGGTTCATTTTTAGAAAAAATATAATTAATAAAATGCATTGTTAATGTAAATTTTCCAATTCCTTTTTTTCCATTTAGGAGTAGAACTCTGGGAAATTTTTTAGCCTCATGGAGTTGAACCATTTCGATAAAATAGCCATTTAAGCCTAATAATCTTGGTGAGTATTGTGGTTTTAAATTATTAAGGGCTGACATTATTAATTATTTTATGTGATTTAATACTACGCTAAATATTTTTTTTTCTAATTCAGGTGTATTTTTGGAAGAGTCAAAAATTATATAGTTTTTTTTCTTCTTGGCTAATTCTAAATACCCATTTTGTACTCTTTTGTAAAAGTTTTTTTTTAGTTTATCAAACTTATTATTATTTTTTCTTTTTTTTATTCTGGCAATAATAGTATTAAAATTTGCCTTTAAAACTATCGTTAAATTTGGTTTGAAATCTTTTAGAATATATTGTTGATTTATTGAATTAACTCTTTTATCAATTTTATTTCCTTTAACTTGATAAGCATAAGTTGAATCTGTAAATCGATCAGAAATTACTATTTTATTTTCTTTTTTAGCTACAAGTAATGTTTTTTTAACATGTTCATTTCTAGCTGCATTCATTAGATAAAAATCAGTCAGTTTATCAAATTTTTTTGCTTTTTTTGAAAAAATTAAATTTCTTATTATTTCAGCTGTTGGTGAGCCACCTGGTTCTCTGGTTTTAATAACGTTAATTTTTTTTTTTTTTAAGTTATTGTAAAGTTTCTTTATTTGGTAGCTTTTACCTGTTCCTTCAATACCTTCAAAAACTATAAAAAAAAAGTTTTTTTTAAGCATCTCCCCAAATCATATAATTAAATGAAGTAAGAAGACTTAATAAAAAATTAATTTTTTTTACATTTTCAACTGCATAAACAGGAATACTTTTTAATAACTCATCTTTATTATAAATCTTAATAAAAGCTATCTCTTTATCTTTTTTTATTGGAGCTTTAATTGGCCCCGTGTATTCTATAAAGGCATTAAAGTGTCTGAGATCCTTTTTGTCTATAGTAATGAAAGCATCTTCTTTCGTGTATCCGGCTATTATATTACTTTTTCCAAGCCATGCTTTAACATCAAAAAGTGTTTCATTTTTTTTTGATACTTCAAATGTAACGGTATTTGCATAACCCCAGGTTAATAATTTTCTAGACTGACTAGCTCTCAATGAATTTGTTTTAAAGCCACTGCCGACCGCTATAAGTCTACGTGTATTTTTCTTCATAGAACTAGCGAGAGAATATTCTTCAACAGCCAAGTGCCCAGTTTTGATACCATCCACTCCTATATTTTTATAAAGTAAAGTATTTCTGTTACCTTGGGTAATTGGATTACCACCGGTACGTTCCCAAGTAAACTCAGTTTCCTTAAAATATTCATAATAATACGGATAATTTTTTATTAAATATTTAGACATTAAAGCAATATCTCTTACAGTAGAATAATTATCAGGATTATTAATACCAGATGTATTTGCAAAATTAGTCGAAGTCATTCCAATATCTTGAGCTTTTTCATTCATTAAAGTAACAAAATTTTCCTCCGTGCCAGCAACACCCTCTGCTAATGCGACACAGGCATCGTTACCAGAAGCTATAATTATTCCTCTTAGTAAATTTTCAACAGATATTTTATCATTAATCATTATAAACATAGATGAATAACCTGCCTGAGACATTCTCCAGGCTTTTTCAGATATTGTGACTTTATCATCTAATGAAATAACTTCTTTATTCAATAAATCAAAAACTACTATCGTTGTCATTATTTTGGTCATGGAGGCCGGGTGAATACTATGATCCGGTTGTAACTCATAAAGCACCTTTCCTGAATGGTAATCAATAAGAATTGCAGTCCTAGCTTTAATATTAGGGCCAGCTTGAGCAACATTAAACTGAGATAAAAAAACAATTATAAGAATTTTTAGAAAATTAATCATTAATTATAATATCTAGATCTTCAAAATTTGAATCATTTAAAACAATGTAGTCATTTTTAAGTTTGTTTATAGTATTATATGGACCCATTAACAGTTTGTAAGATTTATCATTTTTTTTAACAATATATATCAACTGATAATTTGAGTTCTGTAAAATTGACACTAACCTTTTTTTTAATATTTCTGCTGATTCTAAGCTATAAAATTCAGCTACTAAAATTGAATAATCTTTTAATTTTTTTTTTTTAATTTTTTCTTCAGTCAAATTATCAATATTAATCTTAGTAACTGGAGCTTTATTTGCTATTTTCTTTTCAGCGGTATCGGTAATTGCTTTTTTGGCTATAAACGATTTATTAGTTTTTATTTCATATATTTCAATAAAAGGAAAACTAGCATCTAAATCTAATTTTTCTGCTATATCTTTAGAAATTAAAACTTTGTAAAAGTTATTATATTTAATTTTCTTTTTAACAATATCTTCCAACGATTTACCATTAGCGGGATTAATAAGTCTAATTTTTGTTCCCTGTTTTAATTTATTGTGAAAAACAGAAGAGTTATTAACTAATTTAGAAAGAGATGAATTTTCTATTTTTGCAAAACCTTTCGCGGAGTATGAAAAGCTAATTTTATCAATGGAAGTGTTGTTAATACACGATGTCAGTAAACAAAGTAAAATTATTTTATATTTCATTTTTAAAATTATTTTTTAAGGTACAGACTGCGAGAGCAAATCTTAAAGAACGATTCCAGTTTAAAATTTTTTCATAATTAGAGAACACTAAATAAGCGGGTTTATATGTATTTGCATTAGGAATTATGTCTATGTCAGGGGTTATAATGGCAGCATCTAAATTTTTATCAACTTTCAGATTGTTATAATTTTTTATGTATTTCTTAAAATATTTAACTTTTTTTTTGTTTTTAATATTTGCAGCTGAAGAATTAAGATATTTACTAGGAATTTTTTCATTAAGTTTGATTTTTATAAAACATGGAGTATTTTTTTTCCAACCAATTTTATTAAGATAATTTGCCGCCGAAGCGAAAGAATCTTCGGTTTTTTTTAATTCTATCGTGGTGTTTTTATTGTAATCTATTGCATAATTTTGAATTGTTCTTGGCATAAACTGAAAGTTTCCAAAAGCCCCTGCCCAAGATCCAAATAATATTTTTTTATCTATAATTTTTTGATCCACAAGGTTTAATAAAATAATTAATTCCTTTGTAAAAAATTCGCTTCTCCTTTTATCAAAGCTTAAAGTGGCCAAAGAAGAAACAATGTCCATTTTACCTAAGTACTTACCAAAATTAGTTTCGATACCCATAAGAGCTAAAAGTAATTCTTTTTCGACTAAAAATTCTTTTTCAATTTTATCTATTATTAATTTTTCTTTTTTATATAAAGCCAATCCTTTTTTTACTTTTTTTTTATTTGTTCGTTTTTTTAAATAAGTATTGGTGTCTTCATAAAATTCAGGTTGAAATTTATCGTACTTAATAACCTGTGGCAAGAATACAGCTTTCGACATCACCTCATTTACAACTTTTTCTGAAATACCAGATTTAACAGCCTGTGATTTAAATTTATCAACCCATATGTTAAAATCAGAATTAATTGCAAAAGCGCTACTTTGTAGAAAAGAGAAAATTATTAAGATATAAATATTTATTAGTTTTTTAAGCATTTTTTTAAGTAACATAAAATAAAACACAAGACTAGATTGAATAAAATTCAATATTGTTATTTATCAATATTGATAGTATTAAAATGCTAATTATTATAATGGAGAGGTGGCTGAGCGGTTGAAAGCACTGGTCTTGAAAACCAGCAACGGGGCAACTCGTTCGTGGGTTCGAATCCGACCCTCTCCGCCATTATTAAATTTTGTGCAGACTAAATAAATTTAATATTTTTATATCCTCAAAAAATGGAATGGATTTTTTGTTTGAATAAAAATTAGCAATATCTTCGTCGCTACAGTTCATAAAATTATCTAGTTTTTTAAGCTCTTCATGATTAAAAGTATCAATATATTTTGAAGCAAATGAGCTTAGTAATAAATCCATTTCTTTTGTGCCCCTATAAGAAGACCGATATCTTATTTTATTTTTTAACGATTCTAATTCATTCATAAAAGAATTTATTATACATTAAGAAATGAGCATAAATAATAAAAAAAACTTTTTATTTGAAGACGTCTCTACAATAGTAGGTGTTGGAAAAAAACTTTCTTTGTATTTAAAAAAAAAAAAGATAGAAAAAGTAAATGACCTACTCTGGAATTTACCCTACTCTCACACAGATAGGTCTGAAACTGCCACATTAAATAAATTAGAGGTTGGAAAAATATTTACTATAAAAATTAAAGTACTAAAATATAATTTTCCAAGAATCAGAAATCTTCCTAGTAAAGTTCTTTGTAAAGATAAGTTTGGAGAAATAGATCTTATTTTTTTTAATAGTCGTGAGGGGTATATTCGAAAAATTTTACCCTTAAACGAATGGGTAGCTGTGAGTGGAAAAGTGAATTTCTTTAGAAAAAAATATCAAATTACAAATCCTACATATGTTGAGAAAATTGAACAGATAGAACTAGTTAAAAAAATTATTCCAAAATATTCTCTTACAGAAGGTCTCTCTGAAAAGATATACTCAAAAATAATTGAAAAAGTTTTTTTAAAATTACCAGAGGTTGATGAATGGCATGATAAAGATTTTATAACAAAAATGAACTTTTTAAGTTGGAGGAATTCAATTCAAAAATTACACACTCCCAATACTGAAAAAGATTTAAATTCTAATTACTTAACTAGGCTTGCTTATGATGAGATATTTGCAAACCTTTTATTCAATTCACATAATAGAAATAAAATTAAAAAAGTAAAAAAAAATAATAAATTTTTTGAAAAAAAATATTCGAATAAATTAATTAGCATATTACCGTATGTTTTAACTAATGGACAAAAAAAAATAATAAAAGAAATTACTGTAGATTTACAATCTCCACAAAGAATGTTTAGAATACTCCAGGGCGATGTAGGATCAGGTAAAACTATTGTATCTATAGTAGCTGCATTGGATGTAATTGAATCCGGTTATCAATGTGGGCTTATGGCACCAACAGCTATCTTGGCAGAACAACATTTTTTATTAACTAGAGAATTAGTTAAAAAAGCAAACCTGAACATAAATGTTTCACTATTGACAGGAAAGATAGACGCAAGAAAAAAGAAGGAAATTTTAGACGACCTAAAGAATAATAAAATTCAATTTATAATTGGCACACATGCTTTATTTCAAAAAACTATTAATTTTTATAAACTCGGATTAGTTATAGTTGATGAGCAGCATAAATTTGGAGTACAGCAGAGAATTAATTTTGCTAAAAAAGGTGGATCAAATTGTGATGTTCTCCTAATGTCAGCAACACCCATCCCAAGGACTATGATGATGTCAATTTATGGAGATATGGATACCTCTAGATTAATGGAAAAGCCAATTCATAGAAAAAAAATTGTCACTTTGAGTAAGCCAGAAAATAAAATTGATGAACTATGGCCTTTTATAAAAAAAAAAATTGAAAACAAAGAACAGATTTTTTGGGTGTGTCCTCTAATTGAGGATTCTAACAAATTAGATTTCTCATCTACGGCAAAAATATTTAAATTATTAAGTAAAAAGTTTAATAAAAAAGTTGGAATTATTCATGGGTCATTAGATCAAGGTGAAAAAGAAAATGTTTTAAAAAAATTTTTAAATAATAAGATTTCAATTCTTGTTTCAACTACTGTTATTGAGGTTGGTATAGACTTTCCAAATGCAACTGTAATAATTATAGAAAATGCTAATAAATTTGGATTAGCTCAGTTACATCAATTAAGAGGAAGAATTGGCAGAGGTGAAAAACCTGGTACTTGCATTTTGTTGTTTAAAAATCAATTGAGTCAAAATGCAAGGAAAAGAATACAAATTTTAAAATTATCAGATGATGGTTTTTACATAGCTGAAGAAGATATGCGTTTAAGAGGGTATGGAGATATTATAGGATTTAAGCAAAGTGGTATAAAACTATTTAAAATAGCAGACCCTGTTCATCACGAAAAATTATTTAAGCTTGCGGAAGAAAATATTATCGAATTGAATGATGAAGAACTTAATAACTCTAAATACAACTTTTTACTTAAATTATTTGATAAAGTAGACCTAACTAATCAAGAGGGTACATCTTCTTAAAAACAATCATTGAGATGTTCCTGCCGACACAATAAATCTAGAAGCTTCTTCGAAAGACATGTCTAAATAAATTAAATCTTTTTTAGGAACCATTAACAAGAAACCACTAGTTGGATTAGGAGTTGTTGGCACAAAAACGTTTACTAATTCTTCATTAGTTTTTTTTGCTATTTCTCCTTTATTATCTTTTGTAGAAAAACCAACTACCCAAATACCTTTTCTGGGATACTCAAGCAGGACAACACTTTTTTTGGAATCACTTGATTGAGTAAAAGACTCGGTTAATTGACCAACTGCAGAATATATAGTTCTTAAAATTGGAATTTTTTTTAAAATATTATTGAATATTTCTAGAAATTTTTTCCCTAAAAAAGATAATGAAAGGCTTCCAATTAGAGTAATTAAAATAATTGTAATTAGAATCTCTATTCCCGGTACGTCAAATGGAAGATAATTATTGGGGTTAATTTTTTTTGGTAAAAAGTTAGAAGATATTCTTATTATGAGTAATGTTAAATATATTGTAATGCCGATGGGTATGAGGACTATAGCCCCTGTTATGAAGTAATTACGCAATCTTACGAATATTGATTTTTTAATTTTATCAGCCATTTGTATTAGCTAGAGTAAATAATAAATATTATTAATAATATAAAAATTGCAATTAATATTTTATTATTTAAAATCATAAATAAAATTATTATATGATTTATAACATAAATAGAAGAAAATTTATCGAGTTATTTAGCTACGGATGTTGCGGTTTAGTTTTGCCATCTTGTTCAACAGTCCCTATTACCGAAAGAAGACAGCTTTCAATTTATCCAGAAAGTTCAATAAATAGATCTGCCGCTAAAGCTTATGAAAATTTTAAGACAAAAAATAAGTTAATTATCTCTGGTAAACAAATAGATGCAATTAAAGAAATTGGTAAGAGAATAGAATTTGCTGTCTCAAGTTTTTTTTTAAAAGAAAAGGGAGAAGATCCAACAGCTAATTTTCAATGGGATTACATTTTGGTAGACAATGATAAAGTTAAAAATGCGTGGTGCATGCCTGGAGGTAAAATTGCTGTCTACACTGGTATTCTAAAGGTAACTCAAAATGACAACGCACTTGCGGCTGTAATGGGACATGAAATAGCTCATGCGGTTGCTAAACACTCCGTAGAAAGAGCAAGTCAAGCACTAACGGTTAATATTGGCTCACAGGTAGCTGATATTTTTTTAGGTGGTGCTATTAGCAGGGCAAGAAACACAATTGGTCAATCAAGTGGAATGGATATCTTTCAGCTAGGTATTTTTAATCCGTTTGGCAGAAAGCAAGAAACGGAAGCTGATTATTTAGGATTAATTTTTTCTTCATTAGGTGGATACGATATTAGAGAAGCAGCTAAACTTTGGGAAAGAATGTCTGAAAGCAATAAAGGGAAAGAACCACCTCAATTTATGAGCACGCACCCATCAAGTAAAAACCGAATAATTAATTTAAATAAATGGGTTACAGAAGTGATTGTTAAATACCCTCCAATAAAAAGAGTGTAAAAATGGTGAGCCCTGATGGACTCGAACCATCGACAGCCTCCTTAAAAGGGAGGTGCTCTACCAACTGAGCTAAGGGCCCTAAAGAAAATTTGTTTTATATATAAAATACAAAGAATTCAAACAAAAATTTAACTTATTAGAATTTATCTATATATCTGTCATAGAAATTGTTAAATGTACCTTTTTTAATCTCATTCCTAATCTCGTTCATGAATTGTTGATAAAAATTTATATTATGGAGAGAAATTAACATAGAGGCTAAAATTTCATTAGTTTTTATTAAATGATTTAAATAACTCTTAGAATAACTATTTAAACATCTAAGTGATGTGTTCAAATCTAATGGAGTTTTGTCATTTTGATGTTTTGAGTTTCTTAAATTTACTTTGCCCTCCCATGTAAAAGCTAAACCAGTTCTGCCAGATCTAGTAGGCATAACACAGTCGAACATGTCAATACCACTTTTAACAGCACCAAGAATATCTGAAGGAGTGCCCACACCCATTAAATATCTAGGTTTATTTTTAGGCATATAGCTAACTGTACTGTTTAAAATACTGAACATTTGTTCTTGGCTCTCGCCTACTGCTAAACCTCCCATAGCATAACCGTCAAAACCAATAGAAATAAGTTTTTCTAAACTGTCTAGCCTGAGGTTTTTATCTAATCCACCCTGAACAATCCCAAACAAAGCTTTATTTTTATTACGACCAAATTCAACTTTACATCGCTTGGCCCAATTAGTGGATATCTTTATAGCATTAATTAATTTTTCTTTTTCATTAGTTAACTTAGGACACTCATCAAGAACCATTAATATATCTGAATTAATTGATTTTTGTATTTGAATACTTTTTTCAGGACTTAATACAAATTTTTTGCCGTCAAGGTGAGAAGAAAAAACTGCTCCAACATTAATATCAATTTTATTTAACTTTGCTAATGACATGATTTGAAATCCACCAGAATCTGTCAAAATTGGTTTTTGCCAGTTCATGAAATTATGCAGACCTCCGTGCAAATCTAGAGTATTTGTACCCGGTCTAATCATAAGGTGATAAGTGTTTCCAAGAATAATTTGAGTTCCAGTAGATAAAAGATCTTCTGTAAAAACACCTTTAACTGTCCCTAAAGTTCCAACTGGCATAAATGCAGGTGTGTCTATAATTCCTCTGGCTGTAGAAATTTTTCCTAGTCTTGATTCTCCATCTTGAGCTGTTATCTCAAATGAAAAATTCTGCTCATTCATTAAACTTATTTTTTGGATCTTAAAGAAATAATTTTATCGGGTACTTCTACAGAACCGCCAGCACCTTCACCTTTTTTAATTTTATCAATTAATTCCATTCCTTTAATTACTTTACCAAAAGCACTGTAGCTCCTGTCTAAATGAGGAGCAGATTCAAAAACAATAAAAAATTGACTGTTTGCACTATTTGGATCAGACGATCGGGCCATAGATAGGATGCCTCTATTGTGAGCAAGATCACTAAATTCAGCTTTAAGATTTGGCATATTTGACCCGCCAGTTCCTGCTAATTGTAAATTGTATTCTGGTAAATTAGTATTTCCAAATTGTACATCTCCAGTCTGAGCCATAAAACCGTCTATGACACGATGAAAGACTACGCCATCATATTTTCCACTATTAGCTAAGGTTTCAAATCTCTTAACATGATTTGGTGCTATTTTAGGATAAAGTTCAATTTCAACATCCCCATTATTTAATTTTAATATCATTTTTTTCTCCTCTGTATATGCGTTGTTTATATTTAAAAATAAAATTAGATAAAATAATATTATTTTTTTCATTATATTTTTTCTTTTACTGATTTAATAACAGATTTTGTCACAAATTGACTTATACTACCTTTTAATTTTGCTATCTCTTTAACAAATTTTGATGAAATAATTTGGTTTTCAACATCAGACATTAAAAAAATTGTTTCAATATTTTTATTTAATTTTTTGTTCATTCCAGCAAGCTGGAATTCATATTCAAAATCAGACACCGCTCTTAAGCCACGAACTATAATTGAAGCATTATATTTCTTACATAGATTAATGGTTAGTGTATTAAATGGAACTACTATAATTTTTTTTTTATTGAGTTTCAGATCTGAAAAAAGGGATTTTTTTATTATTTCAATTCTTTTATCAATTTGGAAAAAATAATTTTTATTTTTAGTATTTGTTGTCGCTACAATTAATCTATCACAAAGTTTTAAAGATTTTTGTATAACATCTGCATGACCTAAGGTTATTGGATCAAAAGTTCCAGGATAAATTGCAGTTCTCATTTTTAATTAATATTATCCTCAATTTTAATTGCCGAAACAACTTTTTCTGCACCTGAAAGTTTTTTTATTGTTACTCCTTGAGTGTTTCTTCCTGCAATTCTGATTTCCTTAACCGCACATCTCATTACACTACCTTTATCAGTAGATAATATAATTTCGTCAGATTCTTCAACAACTAATGTAGCGGCAACAGAGCCATTACGTGGTGAGTTGATAATACCTATAATGCCTTTACCGCCTCTATTAGTAACTCTGTACTCTAAGAATGAAGTACGTTTACCATAACCATTTTCGGTTATAGACAATACAAATTTATTTAAGCCATTTTTAATTTTTTCATCTTTCTTAATTGTTTTAATATTAATTTGAGGAGAATCTAATACGGATAATGAAATTACCTTATCGTTATCTGACAATTGTATTCCTTTAATACCCTTCGACGATCTTCCTTTGAATAATCTAAGTTTCTTAGCCATAAAGCGTATACATTTACCATTTTTTGTACTCATCATTATATCTTGATCGTCTCTACAAATTTTTACACCAACAATTTTATCGTTCGTTTCTAACTTCATTGCTATTTTTCCGTTCGCATTAATATTAGCAAAGTCCTCAAGGCTGTTCTTTCTTACATTTCCATTAGCAGTAACAAAAACAATTAATAAATTTTTCCAAAGACTTTCATCTTCCGGTAGAGGCATAATTGAACTGATAGACTGATGATTTTTTAAAGGTAAAATGTTAAATAGTGATTTTCCCTTCGAGACAGTACTTCCTTGAGGAATTTTCCAAGCTTTAATTTTAAATGCTAGACCCTCAGAAGAAAAAAAAATTACTGGTGTGTGTGTGTTAGCGGTAAAAATCTGAACAACAAAATCTTCATCACGAGTTACGATGCTACTTTTTCCTACGCCGCCCCTTTTTTGTTTTTTTAAGCTTTCTAAAGGACTTCTCTTTATATAACTTTGGTTGGTAATATTAATAACAACAGCCTCTTTTTGGATGGTTTCTTCAACGCTATAATTTAACACAGCATCCGTAATTTTGGTTCTTCTTGGTACAGAAAATCTCGTTTTAACCTCTGCTAGCTCTCCACTTATTACTTTATAAAGCTCTTTTTTAGAATTTAAAATTTTATTATATCCTATGATTAAATCAGACAATTTATTAATCTCAGATTCTATTTCACTAATTCCATAAGCGGTTAATTTTTGTAGTTTTAATTCTAAAATTGAATTAACTTGTTCAACAGAAAGCTCATAACTAACGGGTGATTTTTTCTTTTCTATCAAAACAATTAATTTAATACTTTTTTTAATCTTCCATTTTTTAGATAAAAGATTTTTTTTAGCTGTTTCTGTGTCCTTAGAATTTTTAATAATTTTGATAACTTCATCAATATTTTCCACAGCAGTAGCAATACCAATTAAAATATGCGCTCTTTCTTCTGCTTTTTTTAAATCAAACCTAATTCTTTTAGTTAAAGTTTCTTCTCTAAACTTTACGAACTCAGAAATAAATTCTTTTAAATTAAAAATTTTTGGTTTGTTGTCTACAATAGCAAGAGTATTGAAGCCAAAAGAGCTTTCAATATTAGTTAGCTTATATAGTTGCCTTCTTATAGTTTCTCCTTCAACGCCTCTTCTTAGCTCAACAACTACTCTAATTCCTTCTCTGTTTGATTCATCTCTTATGTCACTAATGCCCTCAATTTTTTTCTCTCTGGCTAATTGTGCGATCCTTTCAACTAAAACTGATTTGTTAACTTGGTACGGTATTGATTTAATTACTAACATTGACTTGTCATTTTTAAGAACTTCTTCATCAATTTCACCTCGAATTTTGAAAGAACCTCTTCCTTTGTTGTAACCTTGTTTAATAATGTCTGTGCCAATTATTACTCCACCAGTCGGGAAGTCTGGACCAGGTACATGTTTCATAAGTTGAGCTATAGTAATCTCTTTGTTTGCTATGTAGGCATTCGTAGCGTCTATGACTTCACCTAAATTATGAGGAGGTATACTTGTTGCCATTCCAACAGCAATACCGCCAGCTCCATTAACTAAAAGGTTGGGGTACTGAGATGGTAAAACAACAGGCTCTCTCTCCGTTTCATCGTAATTGTTTCTATACGCTACAGTATTTTTTTCTAAATCTTCGGTTAAAAATTGAGCAATTTTTCCTAGCTTTGTTTCTGTGTAACGCATTGCTGCAGGCGGATCTCCATCTATTGATCCAAAATTACCTTGTCCTTCAATCAAAGGTAAACTCATAGAAAAATCTTGAACAAGTCTCACAAGTGCATCGTATACAGATTGATCTCCATGAGGATGATATTTACCTATTACATCACCTACAATTCTTGCAGATTTTCTAAATGGTTTTGACCAATCATAACCTCCTTTATACATTGCAAAAATTATTCTCCTGTGTACAGGCTTAAGACCGTCACGAACATCAGGTAGTGCTCTACTAACTATTACGCTCATAGCGTAAGAAAGGTATGATGAACTCATCTCATCAGACACTAAGATAGGTTTAAAAGAATTATTGTTTTGGGTGGTTGTGTTTTCCATTAAGTCTAGAAAGGAATTTCGTCATCCAAGTCATTATTTACTGCTTGGTTGTCATCATTAGGTAAAGAACTTTTGTTTTCAGAAACTAAATTTGAACCTTCACCCTTACTTTTTCCGTCCAACATTGTAAGGCTTGAGTTGTATCCCTGAAGAACTACTTCTGTAGAATATTTATCTTGACCAGATGATTCATCTTTCCATTTTCTTGTTGTTAAAGCCCCTTCAACATAAATATTTGCACCTTTTTTTAAATATTGTTGAACAACGCTAACAAGACCCTCATTGAAAATTACTACTCTATGCCATTCAGTTTTTTCTTTTCTTTCGCCAGTAGATTTGTCTTTCCACGATTGACTAGTAGCAACACTAAGTCTTGCGACACTTTTACCGTTAACCATCTGTTTGATTTCAGGATCTGCGCCAAGTCTTCCAATTAATAGTACTTTATTTAAACTTCCAGACATAATTTTAGTTGTTAATATGTGATTTGTTATTTAATAACAATTAAATTTATATCATATAAACAACTTA
>Ga0209502_10001149_pt1 | contig 25689 bp, 25 predicted proteins | sample ArcticOcean_MG_C_10_FD_187442 | JGI IMG/M metagenome (GOLD analysis project Ga0209502, IMG submission 187442) | Marine microbial communities from western Arctic Ocean - ArcticOcean_MG_CB11_90 (SPAdes) (version 2) | ecosystem: Environmental > Aquatic > Marine > Oceanic | place: Arctic Ocean... | reverse complement strand
AAAAAAAAAATTTAAAAAAAATATAGTTAAAATTATTAGTGAAACTGATCTTAAAAAATTTAAATACAAAAAGTCAGATATAACTATTACAGCAATACCTGGTATAGCTGGCTTAAATTTAACTATCGAGCTCATTAAAACAAGTAAAAAAATTCTTATTGCAAATAAAGAGTCCATTATTTGTGGATGGGATTTAATTAAAAAAATTGCTCAAAAAAATAAAACTAGAATTATTCCTGTCGACTCAGAACATTTTTCAATTTTTAAATTATTGGAAAATGAACCAAAAAATAATATTAAAAAAATATATCTTACCGCCTCAGGAGGACCGTTTTTACAATATAAATTATCTAGTATGAAAAATGTAACCCCGAAATTAGCTCTCAAACATCCGAAGTGGCAAATGGGGAAAAAAATTTCTATAGATTCGGCAACGTTAATGAATAAACTACTTGAAGTTATAGAGGCACACAAATTATTTTCAATTGATGTAAAAAAATTAGAAATCGTTGTACACCCGGAATCTTTAATACATGCAATAATTGAATTAAAAAATGGTTTATATAAATTTATCTATCATGAAACCACAATGATTATCCCTATTGCAAATGCTATTTTTGAAGAAAAACTAAATATTTTAGATTTTATTAAACCTAAATTGAACAATAAAAAACCGATCTTTTTTAAAAATTTTAACTTTTTAAATGTAGATAAAAAAAAATTTCCAATTATCAATCTTAAGCCCATAATAACGGAGTATTATTCTACACCAATTATAATAAATGCGGCTAATGAAATATTAGTTGATCAATTTTTAAAGAAAAAAATTCCATTTAACTCTTTTTATAAGTATATAATGATGGTTCTGAAAGATAAAAACTATAAAAAATATGCTATAAAAGAACCTAAAAAAGTAAGTGAAATATTTCAAATAGATCAATGGTCAAGAAACATAACATATCAAAAATTAAATAATGATAAACATGCGTAAATCTTTTTTATTTATAGTTTTTATAATTTTTTACTTCTCCTCTTTAAAAGCTGAAGTTGTTAAAAGTATTCAAATTTTAGGAAATCAAAGGGTAAGCGAAGAAACTGTGAAGCTGTATGGTGGCATCAAAATTAACGAAGACTATACAGAAAAAAAATTAAACGAAATATTAAACGATTTATATTCTACTAACTTTTTTGAAGATGTTAAAGTTTCATTGTCTAACGGGATTCTTAAAGTCAATTTATCAGAATTTCCAGTTATAAATGAATTAGTTTTATTAGGAGAGCCAAGTAAAAAATATAAAGAAGAAATTTTAAAACTAATCAGATCAAAAAAAAAGGGCTCTTACATTAAAAATGATTTATCAAAAGATATTGATACAATAAAAAGTTTGTATGCATCGATAGGTTTTAATTTTGCGGAAGTAACCACTAAAATAAGAGAAATAGATAAAAGAAACTTAGATTTAATTATTGAAGTAAAACGTGGAGCAGTTACAAAAATTTCTAAAATTTCATTTATTGGAGATAAAAAAATAAAAGAAAAAAGATTGAGAGATGTTATAGCAAGTGAAGAGAATAAATTTTGGAAATTCATTTCAAAAAATACTAAGTTTAATGTAAATCTCGTACAACTAGATACGAGTTTATTAACTAACTATTACAAGTCTATAGGATATTACGACGTAAAAATTATATCGAATTCAGCGGAGATAAAAAAAAGTGGCAATATTGAATTGATTTACTCAATTGATGCTGGCAACAGATATGTAATAAAAAAAATAACCACTGAAGTTGACTCCGTTTTTGATAAAAATATTTTTTATCCTCTGAATAAAGAATACAAAAAAGTTATAGGAGATTACTATTCACCATTTAAAATAAAGCGTCTTTTAGAAGATATAGATGATTTAATTGAAAAAAATAATCTACAATTCGTTGAACACAATGTTGAAGAAATTATAGAAGATGATTCAATAACAATAAAATTTAATATTTATGAAGGTCAGAAGGTATTAGTTGAAAGAATTAATGTATTAGGAAACAATATAACTAATGAAAATGTTATTAGAGGAGAATTAACACTTGATGAAGGTGATCCCTTTACTAGTTTAGCTTTAGAAAAATCAATTGCAAAAATTAAATCGAGAAATATTTTTAAAGAAGTTACTCCCGAAGTTGTAAATGGATCATCCGCTGATTTAAAAATTATTAATATTAATATAGAAGAAAAACCTACTGGAGAAATTAGTGCAGGTCTTGGAATCGGTACTACCGGAGGTAGTGTCGGTTTAAATGTTCAAGAAAATAATTGGCTTGGAGAAGGAAAAAGAGTTGGCTTTGATGTAGAAATTAGTGAAGAATCTTTGAGAGGAACTGTATCTTATACTAATCCTAATTATAATTTTTACGGTAATTCTATCGGCTATACTTTTAGTAGCATCAGTAATGATAAACCTGAACAGGGTTATGAAAATAAGCTAATCACTACTAGCGCAAATACAAGATTTGAACAATATAAAGATTTTTTTGCTAATGTAGGTGTTTCTGCTTCTTATGACGATTTAAAGACCACAACTGGGGCATCAAGCTCGCTTAAAAGCCAAGAAGGATCTTTCAGCGAATTGGCTGGAGACTATGGTTTTACACTTGATAAAAGAAATAGAACTTTCATGCCGACAGATGGATCAATAATTAGTTTTGATCAAAGCTTACCGATTTATGCAGATAAATCATTTATATCAAATACGTTATCAGCAAGTTTTTATAATACATATAGCGAGAATGTTATTGGAGCTACTAAATTTTTTCTTACAAGCGTTAACGGTCTTGGAGACGACGATGTTAGGTTGACTAAGAGGAGATATTTAAGCCCTAAAAGACTCAGGGGATTTGAAAGCGGTAAAGTTGGTCCCGTAGATGGTTCCGACCATATTGGTGGAAACTATGCAGCGGCAATTAATATTGAAGCTCAGTTACCGAATTTTTTACCAGAATCAACAAAAACAGATGTTGGCATTTTTTTAGATTTTGGAAATGTTTGGGGAGTTGATTATGATGGAACTATTCAAGATACTAATGAGATAAGATCATCTACTGGCGCTCAAGCAAGCTGGGTATCACCTTTAGGGCCAATGACTTTTATATTATCAACAAATCTTGCTAAAAGCTCAACTGATAAAACAGAGACATTTAACTTCAATTTAGGTACTACTTTTTAACATGAGATATTTAAATAAAATAAAATTTATAATCATAATTTTTTTAATTTTTCAAAGTCCTCTATTGGCAAACGTGCCCTATTTTTTAGATTTTAAGTATATTTTAAATGAAAGTGATGCAGGAAAAAAAGCCCAAAGTTATTTAAAAAATAAATTAACAAAAGGCGTTGAATCTATTAAGAATAAAGAAAAATCAATTCAAGATGAAGAAAAGAAGATAATTCAACAAAAGAAAATTATTTCAGCCGACGAATACAAAAAAAAAGTTACAGAATTAAGAAAAAGAGTTTCATCACTCAGGCAAGAAAGAAACAAACTTCTCGACGAAGTTGCCAAAGAAAGAGCTAAAGCTAGAAAAGAGATTTTAAAAAATCTTAATCCAATAATGAAGGAATATATGAAAGAAAAAAGTATTAGAATGATAATTGACAAAAAAAGCATGTTACTTGCTGATGAAAGCCTCGACATTACAAAAGATGTCATGGACATTTTAAATAAAAAATTAAAGTCAATTAAATTAAACTAAAAGTTTAATGGCAACAGTTATTTTTTTTAAAAAAAAAAAAAATATTCATTTAAATAATTTTTTTCCTAATTCAAATTTAATAAAAAATTGTAAATTTAAAGAAATAAAGACCTTAAGAAAATCTAAAAAATACGATTTATCTTTTTTTGAATCTATAAATTATAAATCAGAAGCTATTACTACTAAGGCATCCTACTGTATAACAACCGAAAAATTAGTAAAATTTTTACCAAAATTCACTAAGGCCATTGTTGTAAAAAATGTTTTATTTGAATTAGCAAAAATTATAAAAAAAATTTACCCCAACTCTGATATTGATTATCCTGATTTAACTCTAAAATTAGCATCAAAAAATAAATTTAAACATGTAAAGTTTGGTAACAATGTTTTAATTGGCAAAAACGTGAAAATTGGTAAAGATACGTATATAGGATCTAACTCTCAAATAGAGCACGATGTAGTGATTGGTCAAAACTGTGTAATTGGTTCAAATGTAATTATTAAAAGTAGTATTCTAGGAAATAATGTAGTGATTCAAGATAACAATAATATAGGATTAAAAGGTTTTGGCTTTATACCGTTGAAAAAAAATAACTTTAAATTTCCTCATATAGGCAGAGTAATAATCAACGATTATGTAGAAATAGCATCTGGCTGCACAATAGATAGGGGTTCAGTAGATGACACAGAGATAGGAGAAAATACTTATCTAGATAATCAAGTTCATATGGCACACAATGTTAAAATCGGATCAAATTGCATGATCGCAGGTCAAGTTGGATTTGCTGGAAGCACGACTATAGGGGATAATGTTTCTATAGGAGGTCAAGCGGGCATATCGGGCCATTTAAATATCGGTAATAATGTTAAGATTGGTGGAGGCAGCGGTGTTATTAAAGATATAGAAGACAATCAAATAGTAATGGGTTATCCAGCAGTGCCGCTTAAGGATTTTTTAAAAAATTGGAAAAAATAATGAATGAAGAAGAAATAGATAAAAATAAAATTAAAAGTCTTTTGCCTCACAGAGAGCCGATGCTTTTAATTGATAAATTAACTAAAATTATTCCGTTAAAATCTGCCACAGCAATTATGTACGTAAAAAAAAATGGTTTTTATGTCCAAGGACATTTTCCAGGGCAACCAGTAATGCCTGGAGTTTTAATTGTTGAAGCTTTTGGTCAAGCTGCAGCTGCACTTACAGCTTATGGTATAGATCCAAAAGAATATGCAAATAAATTAGTTTATTTAATGGGTGTAGATAAAGCTAGATTTAGAAATCCAGTAATTCCGGACTGTGAACTACATCTTGAAATAGAAGCTGTAAGATCCCACGGGAGAGTTTGGAAGTATAAAGGTACAGCTAAAGTTAACGGACAAAGAATGGCAGACGCAGAGTGGTCAGCAACAATTGTAGATAGAAAAAAATGATCCATCATTCAAGTATAGTAGACTCAAAAGCGAAGATATCTGAAAAAGTTAAAATTGGCCCTTTTTGCTACGTTGGTCCGAATGTTCATTTAGATAGCAATGTTGAGTTAGTTTCAAATGTACATATCGAAGGAAATACAAAAATTGGTGAAGGAACTAAAATATTTCCTTTTTCAAGTATCGGCACTCAACCACAAGATTTAAAATTCAAAGGAGAAAAAAACTACTTAGAAATTGGACAAAATAATCTAATTAGAGAATATGTTACAATAAACCCAGGTACAGAAGGAGGTGGTTCAAAGACCGTGATAGGAAATAATTGTTTATTTATGATTTCTTCACATATAGCTCACGACTGTAAAATTGGCAACGAAGTTATTATCGCAAATAATGTGCCCTTAGGAGGACATGTTACTATAGAAGACTCAGTTGTAATTGGTGGTAATTCAGCGGTTCAACAATTCACAAGAATAGGAAGACTAGCAATGATTGGTGGCATGACAGGTGTTTTAAAAGATGTAATTCCGTTTGGTCTGTCTATTGGTAATAGGAATTATCTACAAGGATTAAATCTCATTGGATTAAGAAGAAAAAAATATGAAAATCAAAAAATTATGGGGTTAGATAGGGCATATAAAGAAATATTTTCATCAAAAAATTTACATGAAAATTTAACTAAAATTAACGGAGAATATAAAAACAATGAACTGGTCAAAGAAGTTATAGCTTTTATAGAAAAAGATAAGAAAAGACCTATTTGTTCACCACAAAGTTAAGATAATTATGATTGGGCTTATTTTTGGTGAAACTGAATTTCCAAAAGAAATCTTAAAAAAGATAAAAAATAAAATAAAATATTTAATAATAGATTTAACAAATAAAAAAGTATTTAAAAAAGATAAAAAATCCTACTCAGTTTCTATTGGTCAATTCGGTAAAATAATAAGCATCTTAAAAGAAAATAAATGTAAAAAAGTACTTTTTGCAGGAAAAGTAATAAAGCCAAATTTTTTAAATTTAAAATTAGACCTAAAGGGCATCTATTATATTCCGAGAATTATCAAAAGTTCTAAATTAGGTGATGTTGCTATATTAAAGGAAATAATTAAAATATTAGATAAGGAAAAAATAAAAACAATAAATTCAACTAAATTTACCCCGGAACTTTGCTTAAAAAAAGGAAATTATTCAAAATTGACACCAGATAAAGAAGATAAAATTGATATAGATAAAGCAATAACAATTTTAAATAAATCTGGTTATTATAATTCCACACAAGCAACAGTAGTTAGAAAGGGAAAAATTTTAGCTTTAGAAAAAAAAAATGGCACTCAAGAAATGCTTAAAAAAATTAAAAAAACAAATAACATAAATAGTGGTGTTTTAGTTAAATTTCCTAAAACTAAACAAGATTCAAGAATTGATCTACCCACAGTTGGTTTGAACACCTTTAAACAATGTAAGTTAGCTGGCATTAAAGGAATTGTCCTAAAAAATAAAAAAAATATTTTTTTAGATAAAAAAAAGTGTATTACATTCGCAAATAAAAATAAAATGTTTATTAGTGTAAAATGAAAAAATTTATTTTTTTTTTTATTATTATCTTTTACGCCAACCTACAAGCTACAGAAATAAAATTTGAAAAATTACTAGACGGGTTAATTAAACCTTGGAGTTTATCTTTTATAGATCAAGAAAATATTATATTTACAAGTAAAGCCGGTAAACTATTTTTTTTTAATTTAAAAGAAAAAAAAATTTCTGAAATAGCTCACAATTTATTAATTACAGAACATGGTCAAGGTGGTTTGTTAGATGTTTTATATTATGAAAATCAAGTTTTTATTTCATATTCTGAAAATAGAAATAATTCGAAGTCCAGCACTTCTGTGGCAAAAGGAAAGTTCAATCAATCAAATATTAAATTTAAAAACATATTTAGAGCTGAGCCACCAATAGATTCAGGATATCATTTTGGCTCTAGACTTGTTATTAAAGGTAACCACATCTATATAACTGCAGGCGAAAGAGGTAAGGGCATGATTGCTCAAGATGCTACGAAACATCCAGGAAGTATAATTAGAGTAAATCTTGACGGTTCAGCTCCTAAAGATAATCCCAAATTTAAGAATAAAAAAAATTGGTTACCTGAAATATTTCAAATAGGAGTTAGAAATCCTCAAGGAATAGCTCTATCACCATTTGATAATAAAATTTACCTCAGCAATCATGGTGCTAAAGGTGGAGATTGGTTTGGGACCTCAAATTTTGGTGAGAATTATGGTTGGAAAATATTAGGATGGGGTGGAACAAACTATACGGGAACAAAAATAGGACCAAAATGGAAACCTGGATTTACAAAGGCAATTAAATATTGGGTTCCATCAATAGCCGTAAGTGCAATAGTAATCTACAAAGGGTCTGAATTTAAGGAATGGAATGGTGATGCACTGATTGCATCTTTAAAAGATCAGTCCTTAAGAAAGATAAAGTTTAAAAATAATAAATTTATAAACGAGAAAATAATTTTTAAAGGTAATATTGGTAGAATTAGAGATATTAAGATACATAAAGAAACTGGCGAACTTTATATGCTTTCTGATAATGGCGAGCTGTGGAAGATTTTTAGATGAAAAAAATATTTATTTTAACTGGGGAGCCGTCTGGTGACAAATTGGCATCAAAAGTTGTAAATAATCTACAAAAGATTGATCCAAATCTAGAATATTTATCTGTCGGAGGTGAAAATTTAAAATCATTAGGAATAAAATCTATATATGACCTTAAGGAAATTACATACCTTGGATTTACAGATGTAATTTTAAATATTTTTAGAATTAATAGAAAAATTAATGAAACCGTTAAAGCCATTATTGAATATAGACCAAATGTATTATTTACTGTTGATAGCCCTGATTTTACACTAAGAGTTGCAGAAAGAGTAAAAAAGCTAAATTCAAATATTAAAACAGTTCATTATGTTGCTCCCCAAGTTTGGGTTTGGAGAGAATCTAGAGTTAAAAAAATTAAAAAGTTTATTGATCACATTTTATTATTATTTGATTTTGAAAAACCCTATTTTGATAAAGAGCAGATAAGTAATGAATTTGTAGGTCATCCATTATTAGAGAATGAAGAACCAAGTAGAGCTGATTTTAATCAAATTTTTGCAAAGAAAAAAGCTCTAATATCTATCTTTGCTGGAAGTCGCAAATCTGAAATAGATACATTAACACCCATATTAATAGAATATATAAAACTAATGAATGTTAAATATAAAGATATTAATTATATTTTCCATTCAACAAAAGAGTATAGTCAATTAATTCAATCTCATATTAAATCTAAAGTTTTAACTAATTGTGAAGTAATAAGTGATGAAAAAATAAAATCTCATTTATTAAATAAATCAATTTTTGCAGTAGCAAAATCAGGAACAATATCTTTAGAAATATGTAAAGCAAAAATTCCCTCAATTATACTTTATAAAATGGGTATGATTAATTTTCTTATTATCAAGGCGTTGGTAAATACACAATTTGCTAACATAATAAATATAGCCGCTAATAAAGAAATTATTCCTGAACTTTTACAATCGAATTGTAATGCAAAAAAAATTTTTGAAAATGTATCTTCTTTTTTAGACAATCCTTATAAAATAAAACAACAAATTGAAAAATCTCAAAATATTTTAAATAAGTTCAAAACAGATAAACCTTCCGCAGAATTAGCTGCTAAATCTTTAATTAGTTTTTTATAGAATTAAAATTTTATATTTTATTTAATATAGTCTTATTTGGATATAGAAATTTTTATAAACCAGATAATCTTATTTAACTTTGTGCTTCAAAATCCATTTTTTATTTAATTTTTTCCATAAATGTGGAGACCTATACTCATCACAAACCTTAAAAAAGTCATCTTTTTTAATTTCAAGGTATTTCATAATTTCATTAAAATATCGTTGAGGAAATTCACCATCAAATTTTCTAACTAAATTAACTCCTTCTTCTCTCGTTAAATGATTGTTTCTTATTTCCTGAGAAGTTTCAGCAGTAGCTCTCCCAATGCCGAATTTTATATACATAGTATAATAATGTAAATCATCAATTTTATCGTCTATACTTGAATACTTAGAATAAGTTCCATCTGTCCTAAAGGGACGAGGTCTATAGCCAGTATTATTAAAAGCATAGTAATAGATTTCTTGCGGTAGCCATTTTTGGTAATAGCCAAAATAGTGCATTTCAATTTTTTTTTTTTGTATTAGTTCTTTCGACATAGGAAAAAACATATTTAAATCTGATTTGTTAATGTAATTACTTTTATATAAATCCTTGATTTTTATTCCGCCCAATACAAGGTTATCAAAGTTATCAATAGAAAAATATTTGTCGTCGACTTTAGATTTAAAAAAACCTTCAGGACTATTATTATAAAGAGATTCACTTTCCCCATAAAATATTAACTTTATATTATGTTCTGCGGCAACTTTAGGAGCAATATTCTTCTGACCAATAATAAAAGTTTGAAATGGGTGTAAAAGATTTAATATTGCTTTTTTTGTTAAATATTTCATTAAATATTCTTTTGGCTTTAATATTATATTTTCAAAGTTGCTTGTTTTGAGCCAATTTTTATAGTTCTTGAAGCCATATTCTGTATACATAATCGGCGGCCAAGTGCAGGTAAGAGGATTCATGCCATATTTATATTTTAGTAAATGGGATACAAAGGCGCTATCTTTTCCACCGCTACCGGGTACTAAACAATCGAATTCACCATTCCCTTTTCTATGTTTGTCTAATAATCGCAATAATTCTTTATGTCTTTTTCCCCAATCCATATTATTATTAATTTTCCAAACTTTACATGGTGAGCAAACACCATCCTCTCCCATTTGAAGATATTTAGCTCCTTTTTTTTCTTTATCATGTAGAAACTCAACATGCGATTGTGGTCTTTGATTTGACATAACGCATTCTTTGCAAAACGTTACTTTATGAGGAAGATTAATTAATGTTTTATTTTTCATTTTTTTATTAATTTTTTAAAATTCTTATAAATTTTTAATCCTTCCAAACTACTTTTTTCTGGGTGAAATTGAAACAGGTACAGGTTTTTAAAATTAACAAAAGCGCAAAATTCAATGTTTCCATTGTTTGAAATCTCGACATTGTGTTCTTTTTTTTCAAACTTATTAACATAATAAGAGTGAACAAAATAGAACGATTTATTTGTATTAATATTATTAAAAATTTTGTTTTTAAATTTTTTTTTATTTGAAATAGTTGACCATCCTATATTAGGAATTTTACTATTATCTTTTGAAGTAAATTTTTTAACACTTGAATCAATAATGTTAATACCTTTAGTTAAACCGTATTCAGAACTTTCTTTAAAAAAAAGCTGCATACCTAAGCAAATTCCTAAAATTGGTTTTCCTGAGTCAAAAAATTCTTTGATTGGTTTAATTAATTTTTTTTTTTTTAAAAAATTCATTGCATTCTTAAACGAGCCAACTCCAGGTAAAATTAATGCTCGAGCTTTTTTTAAATCTTTTGGATTTGATGTTATGGAGTATTTTAAATTTACTTTTTTACATGCACCAATTACACTTTTCATGTTTGAAGTTTGAAGATCTATAATTGCGACATCAATCATTATTAAATTCTCGTATCAATTTTTTGATTTATTAATGATTTTTTAAAATCTTTGATTGAGTATGTATTTTTATATAAGTAACTATAAACACTTTTACTCTGCATCAAGTATTCAATATTTCCTTCAGTAATTCTTTTTTGATTTTTAAAATCATTTATAATTTCCTTCTTGAATTTTTTTGTTAAATGATAATGAAAAAGACTTGCAACAGCCACTCCGTCAAAATTTGTCTTTTTAAGAGTTTGAAAAATATCTGTTGGTCCGTTACATCCACCATGTGCAATTAATGGTATTTTTATAAGATTTTTTACTCTTGATATTAATGATTTATCTACACCTTGAAAAGTACCTTCTCTATCTATTGAAGATAAAACAATTTCACCAGCGCCTTTTTTCTCTACCAGTTTTACCCAATTCTCAACTTTTATATTAGTTAATTCACGTCCATGATTGTAGTAGCAGAAATATCTACCTTTATCATCTCTCAAAGTTTGAATATTTACACATATAGTTGATGATCCAAATACTTCGGCCGCCTTAGCTATAAAGTCAGGATTTTGTATTGCAGCAGAATTAATACATACTCTGTCAGCTCCAGCTTTTAAAATCTGCTTTATATCTGAAATACTTCGGATGCCCCCACAAACTGTAATAGGTATAAATGTTTGTTCGGCTGTTTTTGAAATTATATCTAAAATAGAATTTCTTCCATACAAGCTCGCAACAACATCGTAATAAATTAGTTCATCAGCTCCATTTTGGCTATAAAAATTTGAGTATTTATAAGGAGTGCCTAAAACTCTTAAGCCTTCCATATTTATACCCTTTACGAGATTAGATCCTTTAACTTCTATCCAGGGAATAACTCTAAACTTTACCATTTTTTATTTAATAATTTTTATTATAGTTTATTTGTGATTTTTGATTTTTTACCAGTTTTGATACTTTAAAGCGATAAGATAAAAAATCCCAACACAACCTGAAGAGGTGGTGTAATAAGTGGATAGATAAACATAACAGCTGAATTTATATTTTAAAACTTATGTTTAAATTTGTGTTTTATTAATAAAACTTGAATAAATGTACCCACAATGCCCAATTCGTTCATACTGACAAAATAAATACGTAGAATTAAACTATTAATTACTTATAGTAATAAAATGGAATTTATCATTGTATTAATTTTTGGTGCAGTATTAGCCACAGGTGTGGTTTCTCCTAAACCAAATCAAAACGAGCAGTCGGAGGAAGCTCAAGTTACGCAAACTATACAAAAAACTAAACCTGAACCAGTAAAAGAATCTGAACCAGTAAAAGAACCTGAGCCAGTAAAAGAACCTGAGCCAGTAAAAGAACCTGAACCAGTAAAAGAACCTGAACCAGTAAAAGAACCTGAGCCAGTAAAAGAACTAGAGCTAATCAAAAAAGAAGTTAAAGCAGACCCAATTAAGACAGAAGAAGCTAAACCTGAAGAGCCAGATTTAAAACCAATTCAACAAGATATAGATACCAATGAAGAGGGGTCTAACTGGTTAAACATTATTCTATATATATTAGGAGCTATTTCAATTATTGCAGCTGGAATATATTTCTTTATGAGAAGAGAGCCTGCAGCAAGTGCAGCAGACATGGCGAGAAATGAATCTAGTGAAAAACCTGTTACAGAACCTGAGGAAGAAACTAAAACGGAAACACAAGAGTCAGAACCAGCACAAGAAGAAACTAAAACGGAAACACAAGAGTCAGAACCAGCACAAGAAGAAACTAAAACGGAAACACAAGAGTCAGAACCAGCACAAGAAGAAACTAAAACGGAAACACAAGAATCAGATTCTTCGAAAGATGAGTCTCAACTTGATACACAAGAGCAACAGTCATCTAAGGATGACGAAAACAATAATAAATAAAAAAAATTAGTTTAAAGTTTTTAACAAATCAAGTGTTTGACTTAATTACTTTATTTTATACTACGTTTAAATTGTCTAATAACTTTATTGTTATAAAATAGTGCGAATTTTGAATACTTTTTTTTACACCAGGTTATTAATTGGTTTTAAACGTATATTTCTTGATTCTGAAAAAGATTGACAATAATATTAAATAATAAATGGAACCTTTAAAATTTTCACCAAGTGGTCTTACTTATATCTACTGCAAGAGATGCTTCTATTTATCCTATATGTATGGAATTAACTATGTAGGTGGTTTTCCAAGTGTTTTTAGCACTCTTGATATAGCTCATAAGAATAGGTTCCAAGATCTATCAACAAAGGAGATGTTTTCTAAATTGCCTGACGGAAAATTTTACAAAACTGTAAATGCAAATGAAGCAAAGATTAGAAAAAAAAATAAAGAACCTCAATTTAAACAAATGGAATTGCCAAGTTTTATTAGGTCCGACACTTTGAAAGATAATAAATCTCGAGAATTTTATTTAGCAGGTAAGCCTGATTTAGTTGTAAAATTTTGCGATAACACTTATGGAATTTTAGATTTTAAAACAACTAGTGAAGATGATAAGACACAGGCATATAAACATCAACTCGAGGCATACGCACAAATTTTTGAAACACCAGGAGCAACTGGTGTTGCTAAAACACCCAAATTATTTCCTATTTCTTATATGGGTTTAATTCAATTTACCCCAAAAAATATTTTTGAGCACAATGATAAGAGTTATAAGCAAAATTTTAATATTAATCATTATCAATTAAAAAGAGATACAAATGATTTTTATGAACATGTAACCGGTTTAATTGATCTAATTGTAGAAGAAAAAGTACCATCTTTTAATAGCAGATGTTCTATTTGCTTGGATACTCAAAAAAATTTAAAGGTTATGGAATTAGATTTTATTTAATCTTTTAATCACGTCATCTTTACTTAAAGATAAAATTACATCATATAAGCCTGGACCAAACCTTGATCCGACTAAACCTATTCTTAAAGGTTGTCCCACACCTTTAAAATTAGTTTTATTTTTTTCAATTAATGATTTAATTAAAGGTTCCAAAGTTTCTTTGGACATAGACGGCAATTTTTCATAATTACTAATGAAGTCTTTTATTATTAATTTAGATTGGTCATTTATTAGTTTTCTATCTTCATCTTCAATCTTTATTTCATCATTTATCAGATATTGGGCATTTTTGTATATGTCTTCTAAAGTTTTTGCTTTATTTTTTAGAAATCTAATGGATTTAATTAAAGCACTTTCTTTTGAGGTTTCAAAAACTTTCTTGTATTTGGAAACATATTCTTTAAGTAAAGAAAACAACACTTTCTCATCTAAAGTCTTTATATAAGTTTCATTCATTGAAAGTATTCTTGACATATCTAGCTTTGAAGGCGACTTACCAACGCCATCTAAATTAAATAATTCAATACTTTCTTGTTTTGTAAATATTTCTTTATCTTTGTGAGACCAACCCAGTCTTAAAAGATAATTCCTAAGAGCATCAGAGATAATCCCTATTTTTTGGTAGTCCTCTAAAGTAGAGGCGTTATCTCTTTTAGATAGTTTTTTACCTTGATCGCTATGAATTAAAGGTATGTGAGCAAAATTAGGGACTTCCCATCCCATGGCTTCATATATTTGTTTTTGTTTAAAAGTGTTTATTTGGTGATCATTACCTCTAATAATATGTGTAATTTTCATTTCGTGATCATCTACTGTGGCAGATAATTGGTATGTAGGTGTATCGTTTTTTCTAAGTATAACAAAATCTTCAATTGTTGAATTTGATAAATTAACATCTCCTTGAACTAGATCTTTAATTAATGTTGCACCAGATATTTTACTTTTAAATCTCAATACAGCAGGTACATCTTTCTTACCTTCTAAATCTCTACATTTACGATTATATATAAAAGGCATCTTTTTTTTCTTTGCTAATGCCTTTTGATCTTCTAATTCTTGTTCTGTGCAATAGCAGCGATAAGCGAAACCTTTTTTAATTAAATCATTTGCTATAGCTTTATGTTTTTCAATATTTTCTGATTGAATATATTCTTTACCATCATGCGTGATACCCAGCCAAGATAGTGAAGATATAATTTGATCTTTAAATTCGTCTTTAGATCTCTTTATCCGTATCTTCTATTCTTAGAAAATACTTACCTTTATTTTTCTTAGCGAGAAGCCAATTAAAAAGAGCAGTTCTAATACCACCGATATGAAGTGGCCCAGTAGGAGAGGGGGCAAACCTACAAATAAAAGACATTTGAATTAGTTAAACTATTTTAATGAAAGTTTCTATATAAAGAAACAAGTTTACCTTGAATTTCGATTCTGTTTGCTGCGTATATTTTAGTACCATAGTTTCGATTAGCAGCTTCTAAAGCTATAGTATTTCCTTTTTTTCTAATTTTTTTTAATGTTGCTTCTTGGCCATCGATTAAAACAACAGCTATTTGGCCACTATCTACATTTGATGTTTTTTTAACTATAACTGTATCTCCATTATTAATACCAGCCTCAATCATTGAATCACCTTTAACCTTTAAACCATAATGTTCGCCGTTATTTTGTAAATCTTCTGGAAGTGCAACTCTATCAACTTCTTGTTGTATTGCTTCGATTGGTGTTCCAGCAGCGATGCTTCCTAAAACAGATATGTCGGTAGATTTAGTAATAGTTTTATCTAAACCGCCTTTAATTACACTTGGAGTAAAACTATTAAAGATATCATTAGCGCTAGCGTTTTCTGGTAATTTTAAAACCTCTAAAGCTCTAGCTTTGTGGGCTAAACGTCTAATAAAACCCCTTTCTTCTAAAGCAGAAATTAATCTGTGTATTCCAGATTTCGACTTTAGGTTGAGTGAATTCTTCATTTCTTCATAAGATGGAGAAATTCCTGTAGACCTAATTTTTTTATTAATAAAAATTAATAAGTTTTTTTGTTTTTTTGTAAGCATAGAACAAACCTCGTACATCTATGTTCTATAAAAGTTCTATTTAAATTACAACCGTAAATAAGGGTCTATTTTATTGAGTTATTTGAATAAATCGTTTCATTAAATCCCCAGGATTGTCAGAACTTAAAAGTGATTCACCAATAAGGAAATTTTTAATACCAGTTTTATCATAAATATATCTGGCGTCATCTTCATTTTTAATCCCACTTTCAGAGATAAGTGGACCCTTATGTCCTTTGACAGTTTCGAAAATTGATACTGTATTGTTAATTGAAATGTCTAAAGTTTTTAAATTTCTATTATTAATTCCAATTAAAGCTTCATTATATTTTAAAGCTGCTTCAGCTTCTTTTTGATCATGAACCTCAACAATTACGCTTAAATTATGACTCAATGCTTCCGCATAAATTTCATCAGCTTGATTACCACTTAGAGCCGCGACAATAATTAGAATACAATCGCACCCATAACTTTTTGATAAAGCCACTTGATAAGGGTCTATAAAAAAATCTTTTGCTAAAATAGGAATTTTAAATTTATTTTTAATATCTAAAATATAATCTAATTTTCCCAGAAAATGTTTTTCTTCTGTAAGAACGGATAGACAGGTAGCACCATTATCTATGTACATTTTTGCGATATCTAAATGATCAAAATCTTTTACTAAAATTCCTGCTGATGGACTGGCTTTTTTAATTTCAGAAATTAAAGCAACTCCTTTATTATTTTGTATAGCAGCCTTAAAATTATTAAAAAAACTTAAACCTTTTATTTTTTTCTCAATAGAGTTTAAAGAAAGTTTATTTTTAATTAAATTTAAAGTTTCTTTTTTATCCTGAATAATTTTTTCTAATATATTTGTCATTATATTGATCGTATTTTAATTAAGTGTTGAAAAACATTACCTGAATTTAAATGTTTAGTAGCCTTTTCGAATGCAGTTTGAAATTCATTTTCCCTTCCAGAAACAATTAAGCCAGCGGCAACATTTAAGGCTACAGCTTGAGAAAATTCATTTGATTCACCTTTAAAAATTTCAATAATTTTTTCTGAATTATATTCAGCACTCTCTCCCTTTAAATTATCTATATTACCAAAATTAATTCCAAGATCTCTAGGATCTATTGTGAATTCATTAATTTTTTTATCTTTTAGTTCAATGACATTTGTTTTGGCAAAAGGAGATATTTCATCCATGCCGTCATCACTATGAACTATATACGCGTGTATTATATTGTTTTCTTTTAAAGCCTCAGCAAATGGTTTCATCCATTTTTTATCAAATACACCAACAACCTGTCTTTTAACTTGCGCTGGATTGCTTAATGGACCTATTAAATTAAATATAGTTTTTTTACCAATTTTTTTTCGAGCAGACCCAACATATTTCATTGCCGAGTGATAATTGGGAGCAAACATAAAAGCAAAGTTAAATTTATTAATACTATCTTCAGCTTCATTTGGTTTTAAATTTATATTTATTTTTAAAGCCTCAAGAACATCTGCCGAGCCACAGTTTGAAGAAACGGCTTTATTGCCATGCTTGGCAACCTTCACGCCCATACTGGAAAGAGCTATTGCTGCTGCTGTTGATATATTTAATGAATTTTGACCATCTCCTCCAGTTCCACAAGTGTCTATTGTATTTTGATCAGACTTAACTTTGTTTGCCTTGGCCTTTAAAATATAAATCCCTCCAGCTAATTCATCTTTAGTTTCACCTTTTTTTATAAACGCTTCTAGTATTTCTATAATGCGATTTTCGTTAAATTTACCCTCCATCAGCTCAGAAAAAAGTATTTTGCTCTCATCAAAAGAAAGGTTTCTCCCTTTTTTCAATTTTTCTACAATGTTTGTCATATTAATTAGCTATAAAATTTTTTATTAATTCTATACCCATTTTAGTATTAATACTTTCAGGATGAAACTGAAACCCATGAATATTATAGTTTTTATGCATTAAAGCCATAATTGTCCTATTTTTTGTTTCAGCCGTTATTAGCAAGTCTTTTGGAAAGCTTTTTCTCTCAACAATCAAACTATGATACCGAGTTGCATCAAAATTATTTCTTATATTTTTAAACAGACCTTTTTTAGTGTGTTTAATTTTGCTAGTTTTGCCATGCATTAAATTTTTAGCTTTAATAATTTTTCCACCAAATACTTGGGCAATAATCTGATGACCTAAACAAACTCCAAGAATAGGAATTTTTTTATATGTTTCTTTCACAATCTTTAAACAGTTACCAGCTTGCAGGGGTTTTCCAGGACCGGGTGAAATAACAATTTTATTATATTTTTTTTTAAAAATAGCCTCACTATCTATTTTATTATTTCTAATAACATCAACATTATTTTTAAATTTAGAAATATAATGATACAAATTGTATGTAAAACTATCATAATTATCTATGAGTAAAATTTTCATTTAATCTACAGCTTTCATTAATGCTTTAGCTTTGTTTACAGTTTCATCATATTCTTTATTTGGCTTGCTATCTGCAACGATACCAGCACCAGCCTGTACATAGAATTTGTTATCTTTAATCAAAGCAGTTCTTAAAGCTATACAGGTATCAAATTCATTATTTGGAGTGAAGTATCCTATTCCACCTGCATATAGTTTTCTTTTATCTTTTTCTAATTCATCAATTATTTCCATAGCTCTTATCTTTGGAGCACCACTCACAGTTCCAGCTGGAAACCCTGACAATAACGTTTCAAAAAGTGTAAATTTATTATTAAATTTACCAACAACATTAGATACAATATGCATGACATGAGAGTATTTTTCAACTTTAAATCTTTCAGTAACTCTTACTGAATTAATTTTTGATACTTTACCAACGTCATTTCTACCGAGATCTAGCAACATAAGATGTTCAGCCAATTCTTTCTTATCAAGAAGTAAATCTATTTCATATTTTTTATCTTCGCTATTATTTTTCCCTCTAGGTCTTGTGCCAGCTATTGGTCTGATTGTTATTTCATTTTTTTTTAATCTGACTAGTATTTCAGGGCTGCTACCCAATACATTGAAATCCTCATAATTAAAATAAAACATAAATGGGGATGGATTGGACTTTCTCAAATAGCAGTAAATTTCAATAGGCAGCTTTTCAATTTTTCTTTCAAATCTTTGACTAAGTACCACTTGAAATATGTCCCCATTTTCAATGTATTTTTTTGCTTTTTTTACTAAAGATGTGAATTGTTTTTTAGATACATTGGATTTAATTAAATTTTCATTTTTTTTAAAAGTTAATTTTTCTGGTAAAGAAATATTTTCATAATTTTCAAACAAAGCAAATTTGCTAACTACCTCGTTATAAGCATTTTTATAATTTCTAATTTTTGTATCTGCATAAAAGTTTTCAATATAGTGAATTTTTTTTTTAAGATTATCATAAATGACTAAATTTTTTGGTCTTGATAATCTTACATCTGGAATCTTAAGATCATCTTTACAGCGATCAGGAATTTTTTCAATGTATCGAATAACATCATAAGAAAAATAACCAACTAACATTGAAGACATTTGTGGCAGTTGTTTTGGAATCTTTATTTTAAAATTTTTAATTAGTTTGTTTATATAAATTAAAGGTTTAGCTTTAATTTTTTCTTTCTTTCCAAGGCTATTTATAGTTATTATATTTTTGTTTATATCCCATATTTTATCTGGGTTTAGACCTATTATAGTGTACCTGCCTTTTATTTTTCCCTTCTCAACAGACTCAAATATAAAACTATTTTTTTCAGCTAATAAAAATTTAAATAAATTTTCAACCTTGTAATAATCTTTACAACTTCTAGACTTAAATAAGACCTGGCTTTTATTGTTAAGATGGTTTTTTTTAAATTCTTTAAAACTAATATTAATGTTCATTAAAATGAATTTTTTACACGCTCAATGGTTTTTTGGTTAAGTTCCACTTTATATTTCTTATTTAGCTGATCATCAAAATTTTTATATATTTTATTAACTAGATTAAGACGTGCTTTTGCTTCATATTTTTCATATTCAATAGAAGATTTTTTAAGTTCTTTATATTCAGTGCTAACAGCTAAAATTAAAAAGTTTTTTGATAATGTGCTATTAGTAACAAGATCAATATCATTATTTTTTGTTAAAAATATTCTTTTTATTATTCCCTCTGAAAAGATTTTATTTTGCTTTAAGCTAGAAATTTTGTAATCGGTTAACTCAAGATTATTTTTATCAGCAAATATTTTCATTTTTACTTCATCAAACCCACCCATGCTTATATCTTTTAAAATAGAAGTATTATTTTCAATTATTGTTTGAAAGTTTAATTGAGCGTTTAAAGCTTTTAAAACTTCCGGGTCTTTTATGGATTTATTATTTCTTTCAACTAATTTTATTTCAGCCAAAAAGAACTTGTTATCTATCTTTATTATCTCTGGTGTTTTTTCTTTTTTTATAACATAAAATTTTTTAAAGAGATTATCTGGTAAATTTTCTATTTTTTTATTACTAGAGTTTTTTTTACTGGCATTTATTTTATTAATTGTAATAGCTTTTAGATTATTCTCTATTATAGCTTCATCAAAAGATTGCCCATCTAAAACTTTATTTTCTATAATATCCAATTGTTTAAAAAAGTTTTCTTCATATTGTGTTTCACCAGTTAAAGACTGAGGTGTTATTTCTGCATAGTTAATAGATTTAAACTCTTCAATAAATATTTTTTTATTTCTTTCGTAAAGTTCTTTTATTTTTCCCTCTGATGGTTTTTTTTTCGAATGATATTTTTCTAAATCAATGTATTTAATTGTTTTAATTTGATTTTCTTTTTTAAAAGCATTTTCTAACAAGGTGCTAGGTATCACTATTCCTCCAGCCAAAGAACTTAATAATTGTCTCCTTGATTCCTGTTCTACTATATTGGCCTCGAACGCTGGAGCAGTTATGCCGCTTTCAAGAAGAAATCTTTCGTATTTTGTTCTGGAAAATTTGTTTTTTTTAAAAAATAATTTGTCATTTTTTATAATATTTCTTAAGGCATTATCATTAATAGTAATACCTAGCTCTTCAATTTCTAAAGCCATCACTTTTCTTCCAACATATTCAGATAATATTTGTTCCATTAAATCAGTTTTAGGTAAATTTTTAACTTGTTCTTCATTTAAATTTAAGCGGTTTAAATAGGTTACAAATTCTTGCGTACTTATCTTTTCGGAATCAATCGTAGCAATTACATTCTGGTTTCCACCTCTAAATACATCACCCATGCCCCAGAATACGAATGGAAGAATGATAATACCTACAAGAAGCTTTACAAAAAAAGATTTAGATAACTTTCCTATTGATGTTGCCATTTTATTAATCTAATAAGTGTTTTTAAAATAATACACCTATAGATCAAATTTTAAACTAAGGCAAATAATGAGATATTTTATTGGAAATTGGAAAATGTTTGGTGTTCCTAAATCGATTAGTATACTTCAAAAGATTAATAATTTTCATACTGGAGACAAGAATAGAAATAAATATAGAGTAATTATTACTCCTCCTTATACTTTAATAGATTCGTACGCTAAATCTTTTAAAGATAAAAAAATAATGATCGGTTCTCAGAACTGTTATCAAAAGGAACAATTTTCTTCAAATACTGGAGCTATAAGTCCTTATATGATCAAAAGTGTGGGAGCTAACTATACATTAGTTGGTCACTCGGACAATAGAGGAGAAGGTGATACTGACTCAATGTTAAAAGATAAAGTTAAATTTGCTTTAAAAAATAATTTAAAAGTTGTTTTTTGCATTGGCGAAAATAAATCACATAAGAAAAATAATAAAACTTTTAGTGTTTTAAAAAAACAATTAACAAGTGTCTTAGAAAAAAAATTTAATAAGAATAACATCATCGTTGCTTATGAGCCTATTTGGTCAATAGGAACAGGAAAAATACCAAATGAAAAAGATTTACTAAAAACAATTATTTATATTAAAAAAGTTTTAAAGAATATTTTTAAAGAAAAAAGTTCTGCTGTCCTCTATGGTGGTTCTGTAGATGAGAATAATGTTGGTATGTTTAGACAAATTAAAGAAATTGATGGTTTTTTAATCGGTGGAGCATCAAAATCCTCTAAAAAATTTATTGATATAATAAAAAATTACTATAGATAGGCAGTATGGAAAGTTTGCTTATTACAATTAATATTATCCTTGCTGTAATGTTAATTATCTCTGTGCTTCTTCAAAAATCTGAAGGTGGAGCACTAGGCTTAGGTGTTTCACAAGATAACTTTACGTCAGCAAGAACCATGGGAAGTTTTTTAACTAAATTTACTTCAATAATTGCTGCTTTATTTATTATTTGTAGTGTAGTTATAGTTTCGATTTCTAGAGATGAGCTCCGTGAAACACAATCAGTTCTTGAAAAACAGGAAGAAGAAAACTCTAATCTTCCACAAATTCCACAATCTAAATAAATTAAAACTTTGTATTAACTAATATATAAAGTATAAATTAATTCCATGGCGCGATATATTTTTGTCACTGGCGGTGTGGTTTCATCTTTGGGTAAGGGATTATCATCTGCCTCATTAGCTTATCTGCTTCAATCAAGAGGATACAAGGTAAGAATTAGAAAATTAGACCCTTATTTAAATGTTGATCCAGGAACAATGAGTCCATTCCAACATGGAGAGGTTTTTGTTACTGATGATGGGGCAGAAACTGATTTAGATCTAGGTCATTACGAGAGGTTTTCTGGTATCTCAGCGAAAAAATCTGATAATATTACAACAGGTAAAATTTATAATGATGTTTTAAAAAAAGAACGTCAGGGAAAATATTTAGGTAAAACTGTTCAGGTCATACCGCACATAACTAATCGAATAAAAGAATTTATTAAATTTGATGTTAAGAATGAAGACTTCGTAATATGTGAAATTGGTGGTACCGTTGGTGACATTGAAAGTTTACCATTTTTAGAAGCCATTAGGCAGTTTTCTAACGAAGCAGAAAAAAATAAAACTTTATTCATTCATCTAACACTTGTCCCGTACATGAAGGCATCCGATGAAATTAAAACAAAACCAACTCAGCATTCGGTAAAAGAACTTAGAAGCATAGGCATACAGCCTGACATTATTATTTGTAGATCAGAAAGATCAATTCCCCTTAGTCAAAAAAAGAAAATTTCCTTATTTTGCAATGTTTCTATTGATGATGTTATTGAGACTGTCGATGTTAAAACAATTTATGAAGCGCCGATAAGTTTTAATAAAGAAAAATTGGATGAAAGAGTATTAAAATTTTTCAAAGTTAAATCTAGAAGAAAAGTTAATCTCAATCCTTGGAAAAAAATTACAAAACAAGTTTTAAATACCAAAAAAAAAGTTGATATCGCAATTATCGGAAAATATGTAAATTTAAAAGATGCTTATAAATCTCTAGATGAGGCTTTGACTCATGGAGGGATAGCAAATAACTTAAAAGTAAATTTAATCAGGATTGAGTCAGATTTTTTAAAACCTAATGATATTAAAAATAAATTAAAAAATGTATCTGGAGTACTAATACCAGGTGGTTTTGGCAAAAGAGGTACAGAGGGGAAAATAGCTGCAATTAACTATGCGAGGATAAATAAGATTCCATTTTTAGGAATATGCTTTGGAATGCAAATGGCAGTTATAGAATTCGCAAGAAATAAACTTAATCTTAAAAAAGCAACTTCAAGTGAGTTCGGCTCATCTAAATCATCAGTTATAGGTCTAATGCATGAATGGATTAAAGGTGGAAAGTTAATGAAAGGGACTGATAAAGACCTAGGTGGAACAATGCGTCTGGGAAGTTATGAGGCAAAACTCATTAAAAATTCATTAATTAGTAAAATATATAAATCAACAAAAATTGACGAAAGACATCGACATAGATATGAGGTGAATATCAACTTTAAAGAAGCTTTTGAGAAAAAAGGTATGATTTTTTCAGGTTTATCACCTGACGAAAAATTACCTGAGGCTATAGAGCTCAAGGAACACCCTTGGTTTGTTGGTGTTCAATTTCATCCTGAATTTAAATCTAGACCTTTAGCTCCACATCCTTTATTCTCATCGTTTATTAAAGCCGCTAAAAATAATTCGAACAAAAAAAATGACAAATCATAAAGTAAAATGTGCTAATTTTGAAATAGCAAATAATAATCCATTTACCTTGATAGCGGGCCCCTGCCAATTAGAGAGTGAAAGTCATGCAATAAAAATTTCTACAGAACTCAAAAAAATTACTTCCGATCTAGGAATAAATTTAATTTACAAAACTTCTTTTGATAAAGCTAATCGAACAAGTCTTAATGGAAAAAGAGGAATCGGTTTGGAAAAATCTCTTTCCATTTTTGATAAAATCAGAAAAGAAGTTGGTCTTCCAGTTTTAACAGATGTTCATACTGTTGAACAATGCGCAATCGTTGCTGATCACGTCGATGTTTTACAAATACCTGCTTTTTTATGCCGTCAAACAGATTTATTAATTGCTGCAGCTAACACAGGAAAAATTATTAATGTTAAAAAAGGACAATTTTTGGCGCCATGGGATATGTCAAATGTAATTAAAAAGATAGAAGAATCCGGTAATAAAAATATTTTAATTACTGAGAGGGGAGCAAGTTTTGGATATAATACTTTAGTTTCAGATATGAGAGCTCTACCCATAATGTCTAAGTTTGGTTTTCCCATTGTTTTTGACGCAACTCATTCAGTTCAACAACCAGGAGGAATGGGTGAAAAAAGTGGTGGACAAAGAGAGTTTGTTCCCTATCTAGCTAGGGCTGCAATAGCAGTAGGTGTTGGAGCAATTTTTATAGAAACTCATGAAGACCCCGATAACGCGCCTTCAGATGGACCAAATATGATTCCATTAAATGAAGTAAAGAGCTTATTAAAAAAATTAACTGAAATTGATGGTTTAATTAAAAAATAATTAAATGGCAAAAATCACTAATGTTAAAGGCAGACAGGTTTTTGATAGCAGAGGAAATCCAACTGTTGAAGCTGAAATTTATTTAGATAACGACATTAGTGCTACAGCTATATCACCGTCAGGAGCATCAACCGGAACATTTGAAGCATACGAATTAAGAGACAAAGATAAAAATAATTTTTTAGGTAAAAGCGTCAATACTGCCGTAGAAAACATAAATAAAAAAATTTTACCGATCTTGAAAGGTCTAAACCCATCTGATCAATCTAGAATTGATAAGGCTTTATTAGATCTGGATGGAAGTGAAAATAAAAAGAATCTTGGAGCAAACGCAACATTAGCTGTTTCTTTAGCTGCCTCAAAATCAGCTGCGCTTTCAAATAAAAATTCACTGTACAAAAATTTAGGAAAATCTTTTTCGTTACCGAATCCATTAATGAATATCATTAATGGAGGTGCACATGCTGACAATGATCTTAAAATACAAGAATTTATGATTAGACCTGATTCAGCTATTAATTTTATGGATGCAATTGAGAAGTGTTTTTTAGTTATTCAAAACTTAAAAATTTTATTAAAATCAAAAAAAATGCTTACAAATGTTGGGGACGAAGGTGGTTTTGCCCCATCAATCAATACAAATGAAGATTCGTTAGAACTAATAGTTAGCGCAATAGAGAAATCAAAATTAATTCCTGGTAAAGATGTTGTCATATGTTTGGATGTTGCGGCAAATGAATTAATTAATAAAGAAGGTCAATACTCAATACAGTCTAGTAATTTTACCTCAGTTGATGACGTAGTAAATTATTATAAAAATTTAACATCTAATTATCCGATTAAATCGATTGAAGATCCTTTTGCAGAAGAAGATTGGGAGGCTTGGAAAAAAATTACCAGTGAGATCGGAAACAAAATCCAAATTGTTGGAGATGATTTGTTTGTAACTAATTCTACGAGATTAAAAAAAGGCATTAATGAAAAAT
>Ga0209502_10001148_pt1 | contig 25730 bp, 18 predicted proteins | sample ArcticOcean_MG_C_10_FD_187442 | JGI IMG/M metagenome (GOLD analysis project Ga0209502, IMG submission 187442) | Marine microbial communities from western Arctic Ocean - ArcticOcean_MG_CB11_90 (SPAdes) (version 2) | ecosystem: Environmental > Aquatic > Marine > Oceanic | place: Arctic Ocean... | reverse complement strand
TATATTATTGCCAACTGGTTATATCCAAACAAAAGCTTGTGTTAACGGTTATAAATTTCGGGATAACACAACTTTTTAGTTGTCTTTATCTGTAAAGCTTTTGGAGATTACAGCAGTTTTTCTTTGTGTCAAAAATAGAATAAATAGGCGCTTGAGTCAATCCCTATAAATGGTGAAATTTTTTACTCCCTGTTTTTAGGGAGAAATGCTAAAAGAGAATAGATGGAAATTACCTAGTTAAGATTTTTCCGAACTTCTAAACGTAAAAAAATAAGTGTAACAATGGTGGCTAAAATATCTGCTACAGGAAATGAATACCAAACTCCTTGTAGGCCAAAAAATTTGGGCAAAATATACACTAACGGAATTAAGAAAAAGCCTTGTTTTAACAAGGTAAGTATTAATGCAGGCAATGCTTTACCAGCGGCTTGAAAATAAGCAGAGCCAACTAATTGCGCTGTAATAACAGGAGTGGCTAAAAAGACATACAATAAGGCTTTGGGCGTTTCTTTAATTAAGGCAGCATCTGAAGTAAAAATAGTTGCAATAGCTTCTGGGAAAGCCATAATTCCCACAAAAATTAGAGTGGCTACCGAGCTACCATAAATCATGGCCATTTTTATGGTTTCTTTTACTCTTTCATTATTTTTTGCCCCATAATTATATCCAGCAATGGGTAAAAAGCCTTGTGTAACTCCTAAAACAGGAAATAAGGCAAACAACATCACTCTATTTATAATACCATATACAGCAATAGCATTTTCACCACCGTAGGTAAATAATGTGGCATTTAAAACTATCATTAACACACTAATGGTTCCTTGTCTTGCAATGGTAACGCCTCCTAATTGAACAATTTCTTTTACAATGGCTAGTTTTAGTATAAAGTAGCTTGGTTTAATAACAAGCTCACTCTTTTTAGAGATAAAAAAACTAAAAATAAATAGTCCACACACCGCATATGAAATAGAGGTTGCCAAGCCAGCACCAAACATGCCTAAATCTAAAAACTTAATAAAGATAATATCTAGCACTATGTTTGAAATTGCGGGCAAAATCATTGCATACATTGCAAATTTAGGTTTTCCTTCTGCTCTAATAACAGGGTTGCCCATCATGGCAAATGCTAAAAAAGGAACTCCAAATAATACCACATTAAAATACTCCGTTGCCGGTTCTAAAATAGCTCCATTGGCACCAAACAATAAGAGTAGTGGATTATAGAATAAGATGCCTATAATCACAAAGAAAATAGACAATACAAGCGTTAAAGAAATTTGGTTTCCAAAAGTTACGTATGCTTTATTAAAATTATTACTACCAAAAGCTCTAGAAATAATAGAGCTTCCACCAATACCAATTCCCATTCCTATAGATGATATTAAAAAAACAATAGGTAAAACTACGGTAACAGCTGCAATGGCCATAGAACCAATCCATTGACCAACAAAAATGGTATCAACAATCATATTTAATGACATCACCAAAATTCCTATAGAAGCTGGAATGGCTTGTTTAATAAGAAGTTTACTTATTTTTTGTGTTCCTAAACTATTGGCTGTTTCTGTCATATAGAATTGCAAATATCTATATAATCAGAGGGCTATTTTAAGCTAAAAAAATATTTATGGATTAATTAACATATCCATAAAATTTTCTACTAAGTTTGTTCTATGAGTGTTTTTGAAACAAATTATACCGTTGTAACATCTAATATAGATGAACTTAATCATGTAAATAATGTCGTGTATCTTCAATGGATTCAAGATATTGCAAATTTACATTGGAACGAACTAAAACAAGGGGTAGATACTGCTGCGTATGTATGGGTTGTAATTCGTCATGAAATAGATTATCTAAATCAGGCCTTACTTGGTGATACCTTGCTCGCTAAAACATGGGTTGGTAAAACGGCTGGGTTAAAATCTATTCGTCATGTAGAATTTTACAGAAACAATAAACTCTTAGTGAAAGCTCAAACTACTTTTTGCTTGCTGCATGCAAAAAGCTTCAAACCCATGAGAATAACTGATGAAATTTTAGCGATGTTAGCTCCTAAATAACTGTACCTTTGCATTCTGAAATTTAATTCAATTATGAGCACATTTGCATCTCTTGGTATCAAAAAAGAATTTATAGAATCTATCAAAGAGTTAGGGATTTCAACACCTACAGAAATTCAAGAAAAAGGAATTCCAATACTATTAAACAATAGAACAGATTTTGTTGGCTTAGCACAAACAGGTACTGGTAAAACAGCTACTTTTGGACTCCCAATAGTGCAGCAAATAGATCCGGCAAATAACGCTGTTCAAGCGCTCATTTTATCACCCACTAGAGAACTGGTTCAGCAAATAAAAAAACAGCTTTTTAAATACACAAAGTATTATGATCAAAAGGTGTTTGTAGAGGCAGTTTACGGAGGAGAGAAAATAGATCGTCAGATCAATAATTTACAAAGAACTACCCATATAATTGTTGCAACACCAGGCCGATTAATTGATTTGATAGAGCGAGGAAATATTAATTTAAAAGAAATAAAAACACTTGTTTTAGATGAAGCTGATGAAATGCTGAGTATGGGCTTTAAACAAGATTTAAACAGAATTTTAAAATACACTTCTGGCCAACGAAACACATGGTTGTTTTCTGCTACCATGCCCGATGAAATTCAAAGAATTATTAAAACCTATATGGATTCTAATGCACCACGTGTAGAAATAGATAGAAACTCTATGGTAAATTCAAATATCAGTCATCAATTTGTAAAAACTACTATTAAAGAAAAAGCATCTGTCATTATCCGTTTTTTAGAAGTAAGACAGGCAGAAAGAGGTATTATTTTTTGTAGAACCAAAGCAGGAACTCAAAATTTAACCAAGCTTTTACAAGAAGAAGGCTTTTCTATTGGAGCTTTAGAAGGAGATATGCAGCAAAAAGAGCGTGATAAAGTGATGCGTGCTTTTAAGAACGAAAGTTTACAATACTTAATTTCTACAGATGTTTCTGCAAGAGGAATAGATGTAAGTGGATTGGCATTTGTAATTCATCATCAATTACCAGATCAATTAGACTATTATACACACAGAAGCGGAAGAACTGCAAGAGCAGGAAAAACTGGGGTTTCTATTGCTTTAATATTGTCTAATGAACTTCAAAGAATTTATGAAATAGAAAAAGATTTGAATATTAAATTTACTGAAACTACAATATAATTAAGACAACCATCTGTGCTCGTTTGCTTTTCTAGAATACCAAATTAAATACCCTCCAAAAGCAATGATTATTATAGGCATTGCAATACCCATTGGGCCGTAGCTGTCAGAATTTTGATCTATTAATAATCTGTAAGACATTTGCCCCATAATTCCTAAAAATGATATGATAAAGAATGTTGAAGCATTTTTTTTCTTTAACAGTAATAATAACGACCCTAAAGTTCCAGAAAATACTGCAATTGCAAATGCAGCAGTAACCCATGCTGGAACATCTTGATATAAAATTTGTTGTTCTTTGGGCAGTGTTTCTAGTACTTTATCAGTCATAAATGCCTGATCTAAATAATTGAAAACACCCATTAGATTCCAAACAAGAGCAATACTACTAATAACCCAAAACAGATTGCTTGGTTTTCTTAAGTAATTCATAGTCATGTTAAAATTTTAATAAATTCTCTATTAAAATTAGACAAAAAAAAATAAATGAGTTTTCAATATTTTAAAAATGGTATTTTTGTGGCCATTAATCTCAACCAAATTGCAATGACTTTAAAATTAAAAAACATACTATTTCTTTTTATTTTTCTTGCAAACACTCTCTTCTTGTCTTCTCAAGTGAAAACAAGTATTAGAGGGATGGTTGTAGATGAAAAAGGAGCTCCAATATTTGCAGCATCATTATACTTAAACAGCAACCAAGGAGCCTATTCTGAAGAAGATGGTAGTTTTATAATTACCGATGTTATTCCTGGTTCTTACAATTTAACAGCTAGTTTTGTTGGCTTTGATTCACAAACAAAATTTAATATTATTATTAAATCAAAAGGAAACCGCTCGTTTAATTTTATTTTAATAGAATCTTCTGAATCTTTAGAAGAAGTAGTTGTTTCTAATAAAAACACCATTAGTAGACCCAAAGAAACTCCTTTATCTACTCAATCTTTGTCTGCTGTTGAAATTGCAACGTATCCAGGAGGAAACAATGATGTAGTTCAGGTTGCTCAAACATTACCAGGTGTATCTCCCTCTGTTGGTGGCTTTCGTAATGATTTAATTATACGAGGTGGTGCACCCAATGAGACTGTTTATTATTTAGATGGTGTAGAAGTACCAAATATCAATCATTTTGCAACTCAGGGTAGTGCAGGAGGGCCAGTTGGTTTATTAAATGTTTCTTTTATAAATGATGTTACACTATCAACTTCTGCATTTGGTGCGCAATATGACAATCCCTTATCTGGTGTTCTTCAATTTAAACAGCGTGATGGAAATAAAGAACGTTTTAATACTAATATTCGCGTAAGCGCTACAGATGCAGCATTTACTTTTGAAGGTCCTTTATTTAAAAATAATAAACCGGAAAGTAACACAAGCTTTTTACTATCTGTAAGGAGAAGTTACTTACAAGCTTTATTTAAATTAATTGGCTTGCCAATAAGACCAGATTACTGGGATTATCAATATAAACTATCACATCAAATAGATGATTATAACAACCTGTATATTATTGGATTAGGCTCTATAGATGATTTTAGTGTTGAGGCCCCAGATGATTTTGATGAAGAAGCTCAAGCAATTATAGAACAAGCACCATTTATAAAACAAAAAACAAACTCTATTGGAGTTACCTGGAGAAAAAGATTTAAAGATGGTTCTGGTTATATGGAAACTACAGTAAGTAATAATCGCTTAGAAAATATATTTACAAACTATCTAGATCCAGAAAACGAAACAGGAATTATTTTTAGAAATGATGCCATAGAGTCAGAAACAAAGCTAAGATACCAGCTTACTAAATTTTTAAATGATTGGAAATTTACAGGTGGTTTTAATACGCAACATTCTTATTACACCAATAGCACTGTTAATAATGCAGACGCCATATTCTATACTACTGAAATAGACTTTATAAAATACGGGTTTTTTGCAAATGCAACTCGTTCATTTTTTAATGATAAATTAGATGTTTCTTTAGGGTTTAGAATGGATGATGACAGTTTTACAAGTTCTAATGATTTGCTATCAAGTTTCTCACCAAGACTTTCTTTATCTTATGAATTCTTAGAAGATTGGCGCATAAGTGCTACTGCAGGACGCTATTTTAAAATAGCACCATATACAATTTTAGGATTTAAAGATGCTAGTGGAAACTTCACAAATAAAGATAGTGATTATACACAAAGCGATCATTATGTAATAGGTTTACAGCATTATCTAAACCCTGCGGCAAGTATTTCTTTAGAGGGCTTTTATAAGCGCTATACAGATTATCCTGTTTCAGTTTTAGATCAAGTCTCTCTGGCAAACAAAGGAGCAGATTTTGAAGTGTTAGGAAATGAAGATGTAGAAACTGTTGGAAAGGGGAGAAGTTATGGTCTAGAATTTCAATACCAACAAAAACTACTAAATAATTTTTACAGTATTTTCTCTTATACTTATTTCTTTAGTGAATTTACAGGTTTTGACACCGCTACATATATACCCTCTGTTTGGGATAGTAGACATTTGGCCTCTTTTGTAGGAGGGTATAAATTAAAAAAGAATTGGGAAATTAGTTCGCGCTATCGTTTTGCTGGAAAAACACCTTACGTACCAACAAACTTAGATGCTACACTAGCTTCCTATCCAGAAATTATTTTGGATTATACTCGTTTAGGGGAAGAAAAATTAGCAACTTTTAGCCAATTAGACATTCGTGTAGATAAAAAATGGAACTATGAACAATTAAGTTTAAACATCTTTTTTGAAGTTCAGAATGTTCTTGGGCAAAGTATTCCAAGACCTAATGAATATGGTCTATCAAGAGATATGAGTGGCAATCTAACAAACCCTCTTAGTTTGTCACAAATAAATCAAGATACCAGCACATCTATTCCTAGTATTGGAATTGTAATTGATTTTTAATGATAGAGTACTATAAAACAGCTTAGTTATTTAATGATTTTTCTCTGAAAGATTAAAGAATTACTGTTAGAGACTCCTTTCAATATATAAACTCCCTGAGCTAGATCATCTAATTTTAAATCTAGTATTCCTTGATGATTTTTTCTGTTGGTAGAAAATATAAGCTTACCCGTGAGCGAATATAATTGTAATGTAATTTCTTCTAAATATTGTGTTTTAATATGAAGTGTATTTAGCACTGGAATAGGGTACACTTCAGTACTAATTTTATTCATTGAAATAGATGTGTTGCTTAGTGTTCCTGTAAAGTATTGATGAGCCAAATCAAAGGATTCTTTACCAATCTTTTCTCCAATAATTCTCCCTTTAATATCATCAATAGGAGGGTGTATGCCCCCCCAAATTCTAGACAAACTTGTTTGATCTGATGCATCCTGATAAGTAGCCCATTCTAGCGTAAAGCCTTCAGAAGGTCCTTGTTCAAAAACTAAAAAATTATTTTGCTCAACTTCAAATATTCCAATACCACCCGGAAAAAATTTACTTCCAGTAATTAGAGTTAATGATGTGGCGGCTGCTCTAGAAAAGGTGGAATGTCCAGATAAATACCCTGCAAACGGAGGAGTTACAAAAGTTGGTCTTTGATAAGGCCACCAATGGGTTCCTAATATCCAGTCTACACCAGCTACATCAGTAGCTGGATTACTAATAAAATCTGGCCCTTTCCAAGATTTTACCTTAATCATCCCCACATTAGAATCATCATCACCAGCCAAAGGGTCTCCAGTATCTACAACTTCAATTAACCCCGTAATTAAAGGCAATCCATGAGGATCAAAATTACTTAAGCTCATATTGGTACTTTGACCTTTTGAGGCCATATAACGAATGGCTGATATGGGTCTAACATAATCATAATACCCTTTAATTCCCCATATATTTACTGCAGAATCATGCATAGCACCTCCAAGGGCTAAATAACATTTTATATCCCATTCTAAATCACTTAAAATAGCTCCTTGTCCTCCAAGTTTTTTAACTGTTTCGGGATGATCACTCACATAATTTAAGATGGTAAACCAATGACCTGGTGGTGTTTCAGAATCTGGACCATCTGCCCAAAATTCAGCCAATACACGAGCATAGTCTGACCTTTTAACCATTTGAGAAGTGTAGGCTACTCCAGTAATTGGATTTAATTCATGTCCAGAACCAGTAGCCCCTCCCTCTGTAAAATTATAAAAACTCTGGTACTCTTCAAATGTGGTAGGAAAAGTATTCATGGCTGTATTTCCTAAAGATGCAGGAGAAATATCTATGAGAGTATCGTCTGCTGGGTCTAGATGCGCAGACCAGGCAATTACTAAGGAAAAATTCCATTTATATGGATCTTCTATACCATCTGATGTAGAATTTTGAATAAATTCTGGAAATCCAGGATCATTGTAAACATAGCTATCAAAACCATTATTTAAAATTGTTAAATCATCCGATTTTAAAGAAAAGGGAGTTACTTGCCCCCATTCTGGACTTAAAAAATCTGGTGTTTCTAATGCATAGATATTACCACTCTGATCTATAAAAACATCAAAGGCCAAAGGTTGCCATTTATTTGGATTGATAATAGAATTGTCTTCATATAAATCTAAAATTAAAGCATCATTTTGAGCTGTATAATATTGGTTTTCATAATTATTTTGTTCATTAGAATTATCTTGTAAGCCAAAACTAATCATTTCCTGAGCCAGATAATTACCAAGAGCTGCAAATGAGTTTGAACTGTAATCAGTACTTGTTATCATGGTGTCGTAACCGTAAGACTCAAATAATGTAGTGAAATTATCTAAAGTAATGCTAGCATTTGGTGAGTTCTCAAATCTATGATTAAGTAACCGATACATGGCATAACTAATTATTTCATGAATCGCTTCGTCTGTATTGGAAGGTGTTGTAATACCATTAAAATTACAAGTATACCCTCCAAATGTTTTTCCTAGAAATACAGTTTCTGCACTTTCGTCAAAAATAGCCCAAGCGTCATACATGACCATAGAACTGTGAAATAAGTTTCTTGCATGAACTGTTGGCCTGGCATAATCATTCCTAATGGCTTCTAAGATTTCATCATTCCAATCTCTTGCAACTGAATTTTGTGCATTTAGGAAAGATACTTGGGTTAGAATTAGTACTATTAATAGTGATAAAAGTGATTTCAATAGTTGAATTTTAAAAACAAAAATATAATATATTATCTAATAAATAATTCATAAAACTTTTTTTATGACATTAAAAAAAATATGGTGCTATTTAGAATGTTTTAATTTTGAAAATACATTTATTACGATATAAACTTGCATAAAATATTGATAGGTTACTTTAACTTTATAAATCTATATATAATTAGTATTAGAAGCTGTTAAAGTGTGAGTACCTTTGCCAAAAATTATTTTATGCCGTTACAGTTTTCTGATTTAGGAATTCACAAAGAATTACAAGCACGTTTAGTAGATTTAGAAATCTCTGTTCCAACAGAGGTTCAAAAAAAAGTTATTCCATTTCTTCTTGAGAAAAAGAAAGATTTAGTTGCACTGGCTAAGACTGGTACAGGTAAAACAGCAGCTTTTGGTTTGCCATTATTGCAATTAATCAATCATGAAGAAAATAGTGTTCAAGCTGTAATTATGGCACCAACAAGAGAATTAGGTCAGCAAATTCAAGCTAATTTAACTTTGTTTGCTTCCTACAATCCTGAAATTGCTGTTGTTGGACTTTTTGGAGGCGCTACCCTTAAATCTCAAGTAGAAGCATTAAAAAGAACTACGCATATAGTTGTTGCAACCCCAGGACGTTTAATAGATTTAATAGAGCGAAAAGCTATAGATATTACAAATATTTCATATTTAGTATTGGATGAAGCTGATGAAATGATGGGGGCTTTACATACAGAAGTAGAAACCATATTTAAGGAAATACCTAAAACTACAAGAACCTTACTGTTTACGGCTACCATGCCTGGAGTTATTAAACAATTGGTTCAGAATTACCTTTCAAAAAACGCAGTAACCATTGAAGCTGATATGGCTACTATTGGACATCAAGGAATACTACATCAATATACAGTTGTAGAACCTATAGAAAAATTAGATGTTTTACTTCATTTTTTATATGCCAGAGAAGGACAAAAAGGAATTATTTTCTGCAAAACCAAAGCTGCTGTAAACAAATTAGGTAAAAACTTGGCTAAGAATAAATTTTCATCTGGTACAATACATGGTAGTTTAACTCAAGGAATTAGAGATCGAGTAATGAGCCAATTTAGAGAAGGCCATGTTGATGTGTTGGTTGCTACAGATTTAGCAGCTAGAGGAATAGACGTAAAAGAAGTTTCCTATGTTATTAATTATCATTTACCAGATACTTATGAAGCCTATGTTCACAGAAGTGGAAGAACTGCAAGAGCAGGAGCAAAGGGTCTTTCATTAACGGTACTCCAAAAAGAAGAAGTTGCAGGTATTGCAGATTTTGAAAATGAATTAGGAATTAAATTTAAAGAAGTAAAAAAAGCTGATTCTGGAAGTATTGAAGAAAACAATACCTTATTATGGGCAAGAAAAATATTTAAGACAAAACCTAATCGTGCTGTATCTAATGATTTTAAATCTAAAGTAAAAACTATTTTTCATCACTTAACTAAAGAAGAACTAATTGAAAAAGTTTTAGCGAATCACTTAAATCATTTGGCACAAACAAACAGTGGGAAATCTACTTCTGAAGAATTAACAAAAAAGTAAAAAAACTAGTTCTTATGGCAAATAGCATCAAAGATCAAGAAGGCATTTTAGCAAAATTAAATATTCATCAGTTAAACCCGATGCAAGAGGAAGCTATTACTGCTATTAAAACTCATACTAATACAATTTTATTATCTCCAACAGGAACTGGAAAAACATTGGCTTTTTCGCTACCTCTCTTAGATTCATTAGATCCAGAGTCTAATGAAATTCAGGCTTTAATATTAGTTCCATCAAGAGAATTAGCCATACAAATTGAACAAGTAATTAGATCTATGGGGTCTGGGTATAAAGTAAATGCTGTATACGGAGGCAGACCTATGTCTAAAGACAAAATAGAACTAAAACACGTACCAGCTATTTTAATAGGTACACCTGGCCGAATCTCTGATCATTTTAGCAATGACCGTTTTTCAAAAAAATATATCAAAACAATCATTTTAGACGAATTTGATAAATCCTTAGAAGTAGGTTTTGAATATGAAATGAGAGGTATTATCAATGAATTACCAAGTATTAGTAAACGAATATTAACCTCTGCGACACAGGGTGTTGAAATTCCAGACTTTGTGAGATTAGACAAACCAGAAACTGTAAATTATTTAGGAACTTCTGTCTCTAAATTAAAAGTTAAAACGGTTATCTCTCCCGCAAAAAACAAGTTAAATACATTATTACATTTATTAAACCATATTGGTAGTCAACAAGGTATTATCTTTTGTAATCTAAAAGACAGTATTCAGAAGGTTAGCTCATTTTTAGAAAGTAAAAACATCAGTCATGGATGTTTTAATGGTGGAATGGAACAAAAAGATAGAGAACGTTCCTTAATTAAATTTAGAAATGGTACAAATCAAATTCTAATTGCTACAGATTTAGCAGCAAGAGGAATAGATATTCCAGAAATGAACTATATTATTCATTTTCAACTTCCATTATCTAAAGAAGAATTTACGCATAGAAATGGAAGAACTGCAAGAGTTTCAGCAAAAGGAACCGCGTATGTTTTAAAATGGAAAGAAGAACGATTACCAGAATTTATTGGCACTCCTCCAATAGAAGATATTAGCAAGCAATCTTTAAGGAAGCCCGTTTTTTGGGAAACCTTATTTATTTCTGGAGGGAGAAAAGATAAAATCTCTAAAGGAGATATTGCAGGAATGTTTTTTAAATTAGGGAAACTAACAAAAGATCAACTAGGAATTATAGAATTAAAGCAAGACTGTGCTTTTGTTGCGGTACCTGCTACCATTGCAGATCAGTTGGTAGAAAACTTAAACAATACAAGATTAAAAAAAGAAAAAAGTACGAGTTACTAGAATCTAAAACAGAAAGTATCGCCTTCATTATATTGAAACATGTAACCTCCAGTAATTTAATCTATAGGCTCATTTTATTCTTAAAATAGCTTACATTTACATCATTGGTAAAATGACCTGCTATTTATAACTATTCCCCTGTTTTAATTAGCTTTTTACTTTCCAATCATTTTTAGTAGTCCACAAACAATTAAATAAATTATCCTATCGAAAATCCAAAATTTTCTAGAGATATCAATCCAGATTTCTCTAAGACATTAAGAAAACGTGTTAATAATTATTTTAAAACAAATAATATTAATAGAAATGCCAATGCCAACATGGTTGCAAAGACAATTTTTATGATTACGTTGTTTTTTATGCCCTTAGTAATTCTTTCCTCAGGATTAGTAGATGCTCCAGTAGTACTTTTTTTACTTTATGTAATAAGTGGTTTGGGAATGGCTGGAATAGGTATGAGTGTTATGCATGATGCCATTCACGGATCATATTCAAAAAATAAGAAAATAAATACTTTTCTTGGATATTCTTTTAACCTTATTGGTGGAAGTGCAGTCATTTGGAAAATACAACACAACATTTTACATCATACCTACACAAATATTGACGAAGCAGATGATGACTTAAATGCGCCATTTTTTTTGAGGTTCTCTCCACACGCAAAGCATTACTGGGTGCATCAGTTTCAACACATATACATTTGGTTTTTCTATTCTATTTCAACAATATCATGGATAACCTCTAAAGACTTTGTACGTTTAAAACGATACAAAAACATGGGTTTTTTTGATAAGAAAAATGAATATGAAAAAACTTTAGTAGCTATGATTGCTTGGAAGTTATTATATTATTCTTATGCATTGGTTTTACCAATGATTATGCTTCCTTTTTCTTGGGGAATGATCTTAGTAGCTTTTTTATGCATGCATTTTGTAACTGGTTTTTTAGTGAGTATTATATTTCAAATTGCTCATATTATGCCTTCTACAGATTTTCCACTTCCTAATAATAATGGTGAAATGAATGAATGTTGGTACGGGCATCAATTGGCAACTACAACAAATTTTTCACCCAATAGTAAATTATTATATTGGTTGATTGGTGGCTTAAACTACCAAGTAGAACACCATGTTTTACCAGATGTTTGCCATGTACATTACAAAGATATTTCAAAAATTGTTGCAGCTACGGCAGAAGAATTTGGCATGAAGTATCATGTGAAGTCATCACTTTTTCAAGCAATTTCAGCTCATACTAAAATGCTTCGTTCATTAGGTAGAAAATAAACATATACAGATAGCTAAATAAAATAATTATGTAACTTATGTGAAATAAGTTTCATCTAATTAATTGAATAGAACCCCTTAATAACAAGAATTTAAATAAATATTTTCTTTATTTTAAAGTAAATAGATATCTTTGAGAAATAATTATAACACATTTTAAATAACGAATGGCAAAATCGCAACAGACATTTAATAAGAGTGAAAAAGAGAAGAAGCGTTTAAAAAAGCGTGAAGACAAGCGCAAGAAGATGGATGCTCGGAAAGCTGAGCTAAAGGAAAATGGGAGCAAAGGAATTGAATTTGCCTATGTAGACCACAATGGAAATTTAACAGACACTCCACCAGATCCATCGTTGAAGGTAAAAATAAAAGCAAAGAATATAGAGATTAGTGTTCCTAAAATGACTGAAGCTGACAAGGTAGACCCGGTTAGGAATGGTAAAGTTTCGTTTTTTGACTCTTCAAAAGGGTTTGGGTTTATTATAGATACAGAAAACCAAGAGAAGTATTTTACTCATGTTAGTGGTATCATAGATGAAATTGCTGAAAATGATAAAGTTACCTTTGAATTAGAACGAGGTATGAAAGGTATGAATGCTGTAAAAGTTACATTAAAAAAGTAATATATCATCAACAATATACAAAGGCTACAAATTTAAATTTGTAGCCTTTTTTTATATTCTTTTTTTTTAATCTCAACTAAATTATTTCAATGAATTTTGAATGAATCTAAAATAAATAATAAAAAATTTTGTTTTTTTTATTATTATCCATAATTTGATAAAAAAATATATGAAAAAAATACACCTCCTAATGTGTTTATTTTCTTTTTTAGCTTGTAAAAAGGAAAACATTCAAAAAATTGATTTAAAAAACAACACAAAAACTAACATTGAGCTTTTTTACGGTGGTGATATCATTACTATGGACGGTAATTCTTTAGAATACGCAGAAGCTGTAGTTCAAGAAAATGGTACGATTGTTTTTGTGGGTAATAAAAAAGAAGCTTTTAATAAATATCCATACGTTACTAGAGCGAATTTAAATGGTAAAACTTTAATTCCGGGTTTTATAGAGCCTCATTTACATCCATCTTTAGCGGCTGTAATGCTTCAGAATGAAATTATAGCTCCTTATGATTGGGAACTTCCTTCAGGTACCAAGAAAGGAGTAACAAACCCCAAAGCTTATATTAAACAATTAACCGAATCTATAAAAAACAATGCTAATAAAGACAAAGTTTACTTTGTTTGGGGTTATCATCAGCTTTGGCATGGTGAACTTTCTAGAACATTACTAAATGAAATTGCAGGTGATCAACCTGTCGGAATTATTCACAGATCTTTCCATGAAATATATCTAAATGATGCTGCCATTTCAAAGCTAAAAATTACAGAATCAGAATTCAAGCAAAATTCGCAAGTAAATTGGGATAAAGGACATTTTTATGAAGGAGGCTGGTTAGCACTTGTTCCAAAGTTGGCATTTATTATATTAGAACCAAAGAGCTATTTAGAAGGGTTAGCTACTATGTCTGAAATCCTTAAAAAAAATGGAATTACTACAATAGCTGAACCTGGTTTTCCAAGCTCTAATTTTGACGCAGAATTGCAACTACTTCAAATAGAAATGAAGAAAAATCCACCGTATGATGTCTACTTAATTCCTAATGGAACTCAACTATACGGTATGAAAGGTGGTAATAAAGAAGCTCTAGAATTTATTGAAACATTAGATACCGTTAGTGCATATAATAGTTCTAATATTAAATTCTTACCAAAACAAGTTAAATTGTTTTCAGATGGTGCAATTTATTCTCAATTAATGCAAATGAAGGATGGTTATTCTGATGGACACGAAGGAGAATGGATGACGGAATTAAGTATTTTAAAGGAGCAAATATCATTATATTGGAATAATAAATATAAAATCCACGTACATTCAAATGGTGATTTAGGGCAACAACAAGTTATCGATTTTGTAAAAGAGCAACAAATTCTGACCCCAAGAAAAGATCATCGTTTAACACTTCATCATATGGGATATTTTACCAAACAGATGGTAAAAGAAATGGCAGTTTTAGGCATTGAAGCTTCTGTTAACCCTTATTATTTATGGGCTCTTTCTGATAAATATTCTGAATATGGTTTAGAAAAAAAACGAGCTGAAAATCTAGTAGCAATTAAATTACTTACTGATGAAGGAATACCTGTTTCTTTTCATTCGGATTTTTCTATGGCGCCAGTTGAACCCCTTACACTGGTTTGGACAGCAGTCAATAGAGTAAACTCGAAAAACAATAAAGTTTCTCAAGATCAGCGTATAAGTGTATATCAGGCATTTAAAGCTGTAACAATTGATGCTGCAAGGTGCTTAAATCTTGAGAATGAAATTGGAAGTATAAAAAAAGGAAAAAAAGCGAATTTTACAATTCTAGAACAAAATCCATTTAAAACACCCTCTTTAAAACTAAAAAACATAAGAATTAAAGGGGTTATCTACAATGGGATCTATCACTCTAATATTTAAATTATGAAAAAAAACATCTTACTATTTATCTGTTTCATTACCATCGTTAGCTGTAAAAATGATAGCTTACAAGAAGGTACACAATCTGTTATTTATTTTAATGGTGATATCATTACCATGAAAGGGAATTCTCCAGTATATGCAGAAGCCCTTGTTGTAAAAAACAAAAAAATTCAATTTGTTGGATCTTCAGAAGAAGCAATGAAAATTGCTGGAATTGGTCATCAAATGATCAATTTAGAAGGAAAGACTCTTTTGCCAGGTTTTATAGATGGTCATGCACATTTTGCTTCATTTTCTGCTCAAGCAATTGGAGCAAAAATATTACCTCCACCAGATGCAGGCGCAAAAGACATTGCAACATTAATCAGTATTTTAAAAACCTGGAATACTACTGAAAACAGAGCTTTAACAGGTTGGATTTTTGGGATGGGGTTTGATGATTCTGTTTTAGAGGAAAAAAGATTTCCAACAAAGCACGATTTAGATCAAGTATCTACAGAGTTTCCCATTATGATTATCCATATTTCAGGTCATTTTGCTGTTGTAAACTCTAAAGCGTTAGAACTGTTAATGATTACTTCTGAAACTAAAAATCCAGAAGGTGGTATTATTAGAAGAGAAAACGGTAATGAACCCAACGGGGTTTTAGAAGAATTAGCTGCAATTCCATACATGCTAAAAGTTTTAAACCCAACTACAAAAGAGGCAGCAGATCATTTTTTTGAAGCAGGACAGGAAATGGCATTATCATTTGGGTATACAACAGCTCAAGAAGGAAGAGCTATGGAAAATCATGAAATGTTGGTTAATGCATCCCAAGCAGGAAAACTAAAGTTAGATGTGGTAAGTTATGTAGATTATTTATTTGTAGATAAGTACATGAATTCTAAATGGAATAGTAGGTCTTACGACAATCATTATCGAATTGGAGGTATGAAATTAACCCTAGACGGTTCTCCTCAGGGTAGAACTGCATGGAGAACACAACCGTATTTATTACCACCTGATGGTGCTAAAGAAGGATATCTTGGGTATCCAGCAATTCCAAATGATAGTTCAGTAATTGCCACTTATGATAAAGGATTTAAAAATAATTGGCAAATTCTAACACATGCCAATGGAGATGCTGCCATGGATCAAATGATTAGAACCATGAAGCCCATAGCTGCTAAGTATGGAAATACGAATAGAAGAAATGTTCTCATTCATGGTCAGTATGTAAGAGAAGATCAATTAGATTCATTTAAAGACTTAGATGTAATCGCCTCTTTATTTCCTTTACATACATTTTATTGGGGAGATTGGCACAAAGAAATTATTGGAGACAGCTTAGGTAATACTATAAGTCCAACAAGAACGGCTTTAAATAAAGGATTAAAAATCACGATTCATACAGATGCTCCTGTTGCATTGCCAAATCTAATGCGTATGGTAGGAATCTCTGTAGATAGAACATCACGTTCTGGACAAGTAATTGGTGAAAAGGAAAAACTAACTCCTTATGAAGCACTTCAATCTATAACTAGTTGGTCTGCATATCAACACTTTGAAGAAGACCAGAAAGGAACTTTTGAAGAAGGAAAGTTAGCAGATATGGTTATTTTAGACAAAAACCCATTAAAAGTACCGCCAATTGAAATTAAAGAAATTGTAGTTTTAGAAACCATCAAAGAAGGTGTTTCGGTATACAAAAAGAAATAAACAAGTTGCTTTTATCTTAATAATTTAATTTATTTTTTTTCATAGCCCTGCGGTAATTCATAGCTACTGTGTCAAATTTTAAATGAAGTTCTTCAGATAAATCAAAAGGAACTTGAATGGGTCTTTGAGATTCTACAATTCGCTTGTCTTGGTCAAAAATAACTTGTTCAAACTCTTGTAAAATAGTATCTGGGTCCTCTAGGTTATAATTTCTACCAATAATACAAAATCCTCGACATGAGTTTTTTGATATAGGTTGAGATGTAAAAAAGTATACCATTCCCTTTTTGCCTCCCCAGCCCAAACGAAGAACAATGGTGTATGGAAGATGAAGTTCATACACACTTTTTCTTTCTGGTTTTACAACATCATCATTTGCAAAAATAGGAAAATTGTCACTGTTTTTTGCCTCAGGTCTTACTACAGAATAGTGCAATACTGTGTCTTTTATTGTTACTTGACAATCCGGAACCTCAGGTCTTTCTGGATCTCCTAATAAACCAGGGTGAACCCATGGAAAATGACCAAAGTCTGTAAAATTTTCAACCTGTCTAGAACTATCACTATTCCAATTAAAGGGCCCAGTGTTTACGAGTTTCCAATCATTTTGCTCAAATTCAGGAATGGATGGTAATTTTAAAAGAGGTTTTTTTAGCGCTACCCAAACCAATCCAAATTTTTCTTGACAATGGTAGCTTGGTGTTTTTGCTTTTGAAGGTATTTCCATTTCTTTTGCTTGTGGAATTAATACACAAGCACCTTTTTTATCATATTGCCAAGCATGATAAGGGCATACCAAACAATCATCTTTTATCCATCCTAATGACAGGGCTGTGCCTCTGTGAATACACAAGTCTCTCATGGCATGGGGTGTGCCATCTGAAGTTCTCCATACTACCACAGGTTCATCTAGTAGAATAGTGCCAAATGGTTTGTCTGCTTTAATTTCATCACTATAGCCAACAGGATGCCAACAGGCAAGTAGTTCTTCTGGAAATGTTTGTGTGTGTTGATTCATGTGTAAATATAATTAATACATTGGAACTTTCAATTGCTAGAAATCATGGTATTGTTTTAATAAATTTAAGTACTAAAAGTATTTAAAAAGCTGTCTTTAAGAAGTTTGGTGTTATTAGAGTTCTTTTTTATATATTTATGTACAATTAAATCACTTAAAAAAATTTATGATGAAAAAACAATCAATGATGCTTTGTATGCTTGTCTATTTTTTTGTTGCCAACTTTCAGATAATGGCTCAAAAATCTAGTAAGAATCTATATGGAGGCTTAGAATTTAGAAATATAGGCCCTGCAATGACCTCCGGTAGAATTGCAGATATTGCAATACACCCTGAAAACGAAAATGTTTGGTATGTAGCTGTAGGCTCTGGAGGTGTTTGGAAAACAATGAATTCTGGAACAACTTGGAAACCAATTTTTGATGATCAAAAAGTATATTCTACTGGATGTATTACTATAGACTCTAAGAAGCCTAGTACTATTTGGTTAGGAACAGGGGAAAATGTAGGAGGGCGTCATGCTGGTTTTGGTGATGGTGTTTACGTTAGTCATAATGATGGTAAATCTTGGAAAAACATGGGGTTGGAAAACTCCGAACATATATCAAAAATTATTGTTCATCCAGAAAACTCAGACATTGTTTGGGTTGCGTCTCAAGGACCATTATGGAGTAAAGGTGGCGATCGTGGTGTTTATAAAACAATAGATGGTGGAAAATCATGGAGACGTACTCTGGGAGATGCCGCATGGGTTGGTGCTACAGACATGCTTATAGACCCTACAAATTCAGATGTTTTATATGCTGCAACTTGGCAAAGGCACAGAACCGTAGCTGGTTATCTTGGGGGTGGTCCTGGTTCAGGATTGCATAAAAGTATAGATGGAGGTGAAACATGGAAAGCTCTTAAAAACGGTATTCCGTCATCAAACCTTGGAAAAACAGGATTAGCAATGTCTCCATTTAATTCTAATGTTATTTATGCTGCTCTAGAGTTTGATAGAACAAAAGGAGGGGTATATATGACTTCTAATGGTGGTGAGTCTTGGTCAAAACAATCTAATGCAGTTTCTGGAGGAACAGGGCCACATTATTATCAAGAAATTATTGCTTCACCACATCATGAGGGAACTATTTTCTTCATGAATAACAGCGCTTTAATTTCAAAAGATCACGGAAAAACATTTACCAATATGAGCAGATCAAATCAGCACAGTGATAGTCATGCGTTGGTTTTTAAAAAATCTGATCCTAATTATTTATTAATAGGAACTGATGGTGGTTTGTACGAAAGTTTTGATGGAACAAAAAGCTGGAAATATGTACGAAATTTACCCATTACTCAATACTTCAAAATTGCAGTAGATGATGCCAAGCCATTTTATAATGTGTATGGTGGTACTCAAGATAATGGATCGCATGGTGGGCCGTCTAGAACAATTAGTTCAGATGGTATTGCTAGTTCAGATTGGTGGAAAACACTGGGAGCAGATGGGGCTCAAACCGCTACTGAACCAGGAAATCCAGATATTTCATATGGAGAGTTTCAACAAGGAGCTTTGTGGAGAATAGATAGTAAAACTAGAGAAACAGTTTTTATTCAACCGCAAGCCAGAGAAGGAGATCCTTATGAACGATTTAATTGGGATGCCCCAATTTTAGTAAGTTCACACAATCCTAAGCGATTATATTTTGCATCTCAACGAGTATGGAAATCAAAAAACAGAGGTGATGGCTGGGAACCTATTTCGGGAGACTTGACATTAAATCAAGAAAGAATGACTTTTCCATATTATGATAAAACTCAAAGCTGGGATAATGCCTGGGATGTAGGTGCCATGTCTAATTATAATACCATTACATCATTGGCAGAATCACCAAAACAAGAAGGTTTGTTATATGCAGGAACAGATGATGGATTAATTCAAGTAACAGAAGATGAAGGTGCTAATTGGAACAAATTTTCTTTAAATACTATTAAAGGTATACCCGCTACACCTTTTGTAAATGATGTTAGAGCAGATCTTTTTGATGCAAATGTTGTGTATGCTGCCTTAGATAATCATAAATATGGTGATTATAAACCTTATATTATTAAAAGTACAGACAAAGGAAGATCTTGGAGACTTATTAACGGAGATTTACCAAACAAACTTTTAATTTGGAGGTTAGTACAAGATCATATTAACAAAGATTTACTATTTGCTGCCACAGAATTTGGTGTGTACTTTACGTCTAACGGTGGTAAAAATTGGATACAATTAAAAGGTGGAATGCCAACTGTTCCAATCAGAGATATTAAAATTCAAAGACGTGAAAATGATTTGGTTGCAGGCTCTTTTGGAAGAGGTATATTCATTTTAGATGACATCACCCCATTGCGTACTTTTACTAAAAGCATGATGTCTGCAGAAGCAGCTATGTTTCCAGTTAAAACAGCACATTGGTATCGTCAATCTAGTAGAGTAGGAAGTCAAGGTGATGCAGAATGGATCGCAAAAAATCCTCCATTTGGTGCTAATTTCACCTATTTTATGGCAGATAAAATTAAATCTAAGAAAGATCTTAGAAGAGCAAAAGAGAAAAAAGGCGATGCTCAATTTCCTGGTTGGGATGCTCTTGAAGATGAAAACAGACAAGATGGCCCATCTATAGTCTTACTTATAAAAGATGCCAATGGCAACGTAGTAAATACCATTAAAGGAACAAATAAAAAAGGTTTCAATAGAGTAAACTGGGGGTTAAGCTATCCAAGTAAAAGTGGAGAACGCTTGCAGGCACCTAGACGTAGACGTGGGTTTAGAGGAGGAGGAGTAATGGTTACTCCAGGAGTTTATTCAGTAACACTTATGAAAAGAGTTGATGGTATGCATACAGAATTACAAGGCCCTATCTCATTTTCTGTAGAACCTTTATTTGAAGGGGCTTTGCCTAGGAAATCATACAAGGAAATAGATGAGTTTAGAGAAGCGGCCTTTGCTTTTCAGCAAGATTTGACAGCAACAAATATTGCCTTATCTCGAAGTCAACAAACTGTTGATGCGATGATAAGAGCACACAATAAAGCAACGTCTCCATCTAATGAGTTATTTAAGCAATTAAATGATCTTAAAATAGCTCTGTTAGATATAGATAAAGAACTTCATGGTGATTCAGTAAAAGATGAAATAGGAGAACGATCTAACCCAACTGCAAGTGATGGAAATTCATTAGGTTGGAGAGCTCTAGGAAACACCTATGGCCCAACTGATGAACACAAAGGCTTATTAAGTCGTGTTCAAAAGCAGCTGAAGAAAGTAAAAGAAAAATTAGCACCTATCGTTAATTCTATGCTTCCAAGACTTGGGAACGATTTAAGGAAAACGGGAGCACCTTGGGTAGAAGGTCAAGGCTTAATAAACAACTAATTTAAATAAAAAAAGCTCTTTAAAAAGAGCTTTTTTTTTGAATTAAATTTTAAATATTAAAAAATAACAATCATAAGTTTTCCTTTATTCTTGCAGTAGTTTATGAAAGATCTATAATTAGTCTTCTAGGCAATGGTTTTAATAAGATTATTTTTATAAATTCGTAGAAGTTTAATAGTACAAAAAAACTAAAATCATGGAATTACAAGCATATATTATCATTGGACTAAAAATAATTATTGGTATAAGTATCTTAAATGTATGGTTAATTCAATCTAAAAAACACACAAAATGGAGAGGTGGTGACGCTACAACTATTATTGAAGAATTTAATGTTTATGGTTTATCAAAGTCTTTTTATGTTGCTGTTTACGTTTTAAAAGTAAGTTTAGCAATCTTGCTGTTAGCTTCTATACAATTTGATGTCTTAACCTTAGTTAGTAGTCTAGGCTTAGCAGTATTATTGCTTGGGTCTATACTAATGCATGTAAAGGTAAAAGATGCATGGTACAAATCATTTCCTGCTTTTTTGTTTATGCTAATGAATCTTGTGATTGCTTTTCTTTCTCTCTAAAAAAAATCAATAAAGGTTTTTATTGCAATAAATAGATTTATAGCAGCGAAACTAAAAGATGGAGAAGATTTAATAAAATTATCTTTAATTTTTAATCGTACAATAAAACCAGCTATCATTAATAAAAATAAGCCAGTTGATGCCAATAATAGAATTATTGGACTTAAGTATAAACCTACCAACAACCCTACAGCGCCAATTAATTGAAGAAAACCAGTTAGTTTTCTAAATTTAGGCAAGTCATATCTGTCAAATTCAGAAATAATAAATTTTGAATAAAAACAGTTGAAACCAAAATACACAAAAGCTACTCCTGAGAACCAAATTACTATTGTAAGTATATCCAATTGATCTTTTATTATTTAATAATTATTTACTTCAACAAGATTACAACAAAACCACCACTATTTAAGTTAAGAAAATCATTAAATATGTTTTTCTACATGAATTTTCTCTCTGTTTTTAAGAAACTTTATAATTTTTCACAATAGGCTGTACTATACTTAAAAGTCTTGTAAATACTAGAAAAGGTATCCATATCACAAATTAATTGCTTTCTTTGATAGGTATCAATTAAAAAATTTCCCTGTGTGCTAATTTCACATTCAAGAAGTTGTTCTATACAAACTTGGCCTCTTGAAGTAATTGTTGATATCTGTGATAAGCATTTTTTTATGTCTTTATAATGATAATCTAAAGATAAAAATGACCTAGTTATTTTATTGAAAGAACCACTAAATTCTTTAATCGGATGGCTTAGTGAAGACGCGTTGGTAAATAATGTTTGTTGTTTGTTTTTATGATCTTTATAAACATCAAACATATCATTGATTAATTGAATTAGGTATCCTAATTCATAAATAGCTTTTTCTTCGTTTTTCACCAAAGAGTTTTCTAAAACAAGCCTAAATAAGAAGGTAGAGATTCCTCCCTTTTCATAAGTTATTTGTTTTAAAATAGCTGTATCTAATGTATGATTTTCTAACTGCAAAATACTTTTATCTTGAACCTTAAGAGCCTCATGAAATAATTTAACAAAACTATCACTGCAATTATTTAGTAATTTATTATAAAGGTATCTTATGGCAGGCATGCTTGGGTGAAGACTATCATTATTATTTTTAAGATCTTTTATAATGTCTATAGAAGGTATTTTTAAAGAATCTGTAAGATCATCTAATAAAGGCATAATAGCTGCCAGATAAAATGTATCGTGTTTTTCTTTTGTTGTTGCAGCATATCCTCTGAGTGAACAAAACCAACTATTCGTAAAATCACTCATCAATATATAAAGTTTGATTCTTCTACTAATATTGGCATCTAAAGAGATTTTTTTTACTGACAATACTAGATTTAATTCTTGAATAATTTTTCTAGAATTTCTGGGGTTTAACCAAAATACTTTATAAGCAGAGGAGAGGTAAATAAAGAAAATATAGAGGTATTTTTTCATTCCTAAAATAATAGAAGTAACAACAATATAAATAATTTTTTGAATATAACCTTGGCTAAAAGGTTCTATAAATATAGTCAAAATAGTCAGCAAGTAAAAAAGCGAAATGGAAAAGAAAAAACAAACTTAACTGTTTAGATATTAACCACTCTCCATGGCCAGTTTCCAAGGTCTGTATTCTTATCTTCGCAAGATTATTTTTAATCACAACCAGATTTTTATTGTCACAATGCTTATATATGCCTGAAGATCAAAACGAAATAGACAGTGCTAAAATTATTTCATCACAAGAAATAGACAGCTGTATTGCTGTATTAGAGCAGCTAGTATCGGATACAAATCAACTGTTTGATCTTTCAGAAGATAAAAGAACAGCATTACTAAAGGTTTCTGGAATGCTTTCTAGACCCAATAGAGATGAGTTTCAACGAAGAAGGAAAGATGCTAAAAAAGCGGCAAAACGTAAAATGATTGCCAAAGACACTCATGCAAGAAAAACAACAGGAATAAGGTCTGCACGTGAAGCAGCACTATTTGTAGCTCCAAAGTTACTAGCTGCTGCGTCTATAACAGACGAAACATTGGAGTTAGAATCTCCAAGAAACTGCTATGTATGTAAGTCTGTATTTACGAAATTACATCACTTCTATGATACCATGTGTACAGCATGTGGTGATTTAAATTATACAAAACGGTTTCAAACAACAGACTTAAAAGATCAGGTAGCAGTTATTACTGGCTCTAGGCTTAAAATAGGTTATCATATAACTCTAATGTTATTGCGTTCTGGTGCAACAGTGATTGCAACTACTCGTTTTCCGGCAGATTCTGCACTACGGTTTTCTAAAGAAGATGATTATAAACAGTGGAATGATCGCTTACATATTCACGGACTAGATTTACGCCACATTCCTAGTGTAGAAATATTTTGTAATTATATAGAGCAAACATATGATCGATTAGATATTTTAATTAATAATGCCGCACAAACAGTAAGAAGACCTGCTGGTTTTTATTTACATCTAATGGAGAAAGAGAAGTTGTCCATAGACCAACTTCCCAAAGCTGCTCAAATAGTATTAAAAAATCATAGCAACTGTTTGCAGGAATTAACAGAGATAAGTACTGGTGCTTTAAAAACAAATAAAAATAATGTTTTGCCTGTTAGTTGGCACGGACCAGAACCAGGTATTGGACTTCGTAATTCTGCTGCATTGTCTCAAATTCCTTACAGTTTTGACAATTCACTACAAACTGCTGAGGTTTTTCCTGAAGGAAAATTAGACGCAGATTTACAGCAGGTAGATTTAAGGAAAACCAATAGTTGGCGATTAAGACTTGGTGAAATTGAAACAACAGAAATGGTAGAAGTTCAATTGGTAAATGCGGTTGCTCCTTTTGTTTTATGTAACCGTTTGTCTAATTTAATGATGAAAGAAAATACGGGTAAGAAACACATTATTAATGTGTCTGCAATGGAAGGTAAATTTCATCGATTTAAAAAAGTAGACAGGCACCCACACACCAATATGGCAAAAGCAGCCTTAAATATGCTCACACATACCTCTTCTGCAACCTTTGCCAAATCAGGTATTTATATGAATGCTGTTGATACTGGATGGGTAACAGATGAAGATCCTGCAGAATTATCTAAAAAGAAGGTAGAGATTCATGATTTTCAACCTCCTTTAGATATTGTAGACGGGGCAGCAAGAGTAATGGATCCATTAATAGACGGTATTAATACTGGAAAACATTGGTCTGGGAAATTTTTAAAAGATTATTTTCCTATAGACTGGTAGTTTTATCAACAATTTTTAAAAGCACCTATTTTAATTGAATACAGCCAACTGCATTTAATACTCTTATAATTAGGTAGGTAATATCTATTTCATGCCATTTAACACCAAAATTAGCATTGCTTGCATTTTTGTGATGATTGTTATGATATCCTTCACCCATCATTAAAAAATCAAAATGAAAGAGGTTTTTACTGGTGTTTTTCATGGTATAATTCACATAACCATATATATGACCAAACCAGTTAATAATAACCCCGTGTATAGGGGCCATTAACAAGATTACTGGCAATAAAAACCACTGCCACCAGCTAGTTACAAATACAATAAAGAATGTGATATAAACGGCAATCCAAAGCAATCTAGAAAACCGAGAGCTTGCAAATTTATCAAAGCCTTTCCATTGTGGAACATTTTTCATAAAACGTTGATCAATAGCTATTCGTTGTAGATTAATATCTTGATAGATTGTTTTAGTTTTCCACATCATTGCAAATAAATTTGAATCATGAGAAGGGGAGTGGGGATCTTTTTCAGTATCTGTATATGCGTGATGCATTCTATGCATAATGCCGTAACCATAAGCACTTAAATAACTAGAACCTTGAAAAACCCAAGTTAAAACAAACGTAATACGTTCCATTGTTTTAGACATGGTAAATACCTGATGTGCGGCATAACGATGTAAAAAGAAAGATTGAAAAAATAACCCACCATACCAGAGTACTA
>Ga0209502_10001146_pt1 | contig 25763 bp, 26 predicted proteins | sample ArcticOcean_MG_C_10_FD_187442 | JGI IMG/M metagenome (GOLD analysis project Ga0209502, IMG submission 187442) | Marine microbial communities from western Arctic Ocean - ArcticOcean_MG_CB11_90 (SPAdes) (version 2) | ecosystem: Environmental > Aquatic > Marine > Oceanic | place: Arctic Ocean... | reverse complement strand
CATTGAGATAGTTCAACATCAGATAGGCGATACCACACGCCCAACAACAACCCTCGAAACAGGGTCAAAAGCGGGTAGCTTGGACGGCCCGTCTTGGAGGCATAAATCGAGGATAATATCGGTTCTAATTTAGGCCAGTCCAAAACCGCTTCCGTGTCGTCAAGCGCATGGAGAGCGGGGTGTTCTAAATCACTGCTGGAGACAAAAAATTCAGCTTGGGTGACAAAATGTTTCTGCATGAAACAAGGATACCAAATATCCATGCTATTGGGAATCCTCTAGTTATGCTGAGGTCTCTAGACAATTAAAGGCCCTTTATTACATAATATCTGTTATAATACCACCATAGGTACATTATAAAAGAAGATGGTTTTGATTCTTAAAAGAAAGCTACAGCCAGATGAAATCTGCTCCCCCTTTTCAAAAACGCCCGCCACCTGTGGCACGCCCGAAAGGCGCGCCACTGCCGCTCGGCGGCTTTCGTGTAGTTGATTTTACACGCTATCTTTCCGGGCCGCATTGCACCCAATCTCTCGCAGATCTTGGTGCCGAAGTTATAAAGGTTGAGAGCGTCGAAGGCGGCGATGAAACTCGGAGCTTCCGACCTCCTGACGTTGACGGCGAAAGCCCCTATTTCCTGGGGCTTAACAGGAACAAGAAAAGTATAGCTTTGAATCTGGCTAGTCTCGGAGGAAAACAGGTGGCACTGGATCTTATCGGGAAAGCCGATGTAGTCGTAGAAAACTTTTCGCTGGGTGTAATGGCGCGTCTTGGCCTCGATTGGGCGGCGCTGCGCGAAATCAATTCTCGTCTAATCTACTGTGCCATTACAGCCTATGGCTCCTCAGGCAGTCATGCAGACCAGCCAGGCTTTGATTCAGTGTTCCAGGCTGAAACTGGGTTTATGTCATTGACTGGTGAACCGGATTCACAACCGATGCGTGCAGGTAGCCCGATAATTGACATAGCCACGGCGATGAATGCGACGTCTGCAATTCTGGCGGCGTTGCTCGCACGTGAGCGTCTGGGCATTGGTCAGTATGTGGAAGTTACCATGTATGATACGGGTCTCAACCTGTTGGGGTATCAATCGATGAACTATCTGGTGGATGGGAAAGACCCGGTCCGACAGGGCAATACTGCGCCGGTGGCGACGCCGGTCGCGTTGTTCGAAACTGCAAAGGGTGGTGCGATCTACGTCAGTTGCGGCACTCAGAGATCCTGGGAGATGCTGGGCGAATCTGTGCTTGGGCGCGCTGATCTCTTGACGAATCCCGACTATGTGGACAATCGCTCGCGAAACCGGAACCGTGATGCTCTAATGGCGATTATATCAGAAGTTTTCCGAAACCAGCCACGGGATTACTGGATAAAAAAGGCCCGCGCAGCGCGGGTGCCCATCGGTGCAGTGCGGAGCGTCGGCGAAGCGCTCGATGCTCCCCTGACTTATGAGCGGAGGATCGTCAGCCGGGTGGTACGTGAAGACGGCAGCGCGGTGCCGAACATTACATCACCCTTCCAGTTTGGTGCGACGCCGGTCGCGGACCCCGTCGCAGCACCGCGTCTGAATGCTGATGTCGAGTTGGTGCTTGGCGAGGTTCTTGGGTATGATTACCACATGATTGCCGCGCTCGCGGCACAGGGCGCGTTCTCAGCCCGAAAGCCGAAAGGGCAGGGCGCATGAACAGCGCATCCGAAGATAATTTGGTTCAGTTAAAAGCCATCGCCAAAGATCAGCCGCCATTTGGTCAGTTAATGGGTGTGAAAATCATCGAGTGCGGACCTGATCGAGTGGTGGCAGAGATTACAGTTATGCCCCAATTGGCCAACCGCAACGGCGTGATGCACGGAGGGGCAATCATGGGGCTGGCCGATAATGCCGGTGGCACCGCAGCTTTTTTGAATCTCAGCCCAGGGCAAGGGACAACCACGGTCGAAAGCAAAACCAATTTTTTTCGCGCGATCCAGGTTGGTAGCCGGGTACGTGCAATCTGTGAACCATTGCATAAAGGGCGGCGAACAATGGTCTGGCAGACCCGGATCCTGCGCGAAGATGGCAAGCTGGCGGCTCTAGTCACGCAGACGCAAATGGTTCTAGATAAAGACGGGGCCTGATGCGGTGCAGCTGGTGACCGCTGGCAATGTGTCGATTTACCACCCCTCCAAGGCCCCGTCGCAAATTCCGAGATCGTCAAGCCGACATATTGCTACGGAGCGCTTTGCTCGCCACTTCGTCCACAATGGCTTTGCCAGTGTCTTCATTGACAACCGCCCCGTAGACTGCGCGCGCTGTATCGACAGAGATATAGCCGAGATTGAGATCCTCCTGCACTGAGTCTAGGGTGCGATGAAGCGGATTGCCGAAGCCGCCGCCGCCTGGTGAGGCTGCAAAGATCCAGTCGCCCGGCTTCATGGCCAGCTTTTCTGCTTTGGACCGCATCGGCAGGCCGGTTTCCTTGCCGTCAATTCCTAAGCGCACGATGCTGGGTGCTGCGGCTTGCCCACCGCATATGCCAAACGGGCGGTGGTCTTGCCTGTCGCCTAGTACCGAGATCACGAATTCCGACCGGGCGCGGAAACGATATTGTGTCCCACATCCGCCTCGAAACTGACCTGCCCCTCCCGAATCCTCTCGCAGAGAGAATTCATCAAATTCCAAAGGATAGCGATGTTCGCTGGCCTCAATCGACATGAAGTTTGCCATCGAGACTGGTGGAGTTCCGTTCACCAGCCCGTCGCCTTGGGAGTGACCGCCATAACCGCCTGGATAGGGGAACACTGCCACGAAATAATCATCGGTGTCTGGATGCTTTCCACCTGCCGTGACGACCCCAACTGTGCCGAAAGCTGGCGCCGGAACCCGGTCGGGAATCGCCTGAGCGAGCGCACCGAGCACAACATCGAAAACTCTGCCGATAGGCTCCAGGTATCCGCTAACTGGCGATGGATACGCTGCCGAGATGACTGATCCCTCGACGATATCGAAGCTGGTTGGCCTGAAGGCTCCACCATTCACTGGTACTTCCGAAAAGATGTGCTTGAGCGCGATGAAACACGTTGACTGGGTGGTCGAGCGTGCAAGGTTCAATGGCCCGCGTGCGGCTGTATCGCTTTCGGAAAAGTCAAAATGAATTGATGAGCCTTTAACGGTCAGATTGAGCGCGATCTTGATCGGTGCATCTACGATGCCATCATTGTCCATAAAGTCTTCGGCAAAATAGGTACCATCTGGAATTTCGGAAATATAGCTGCGCATTTGCTGTTCGGACCGATTGTTCATTTCTAAGAGGCAGTCTCCGAGCGTTGATCGCCCATAGCGCTCGACAAGTGCATCCAGTCCACGTCGACCTACATTGAATACGTTTGCCATCGCAAACATGTCGCCTTCGATCTGCGCCGGGAGGCGTACGTTGCCGGTGAACATGGACACCAGACCTTCATTCAGGACGCCGTTATCATAGAGCTTCACAGGCGGGATTATGATGCCCTCGGTATGGATGTCCTGTGCCGCTGGAGCCCAGCCTCCAGGTACGCTCCCGCCGATGTCCATCCAGTGGCCAGTGCTCGCCAGTAGTGCAAATAGCTCGCCTTCGACAAAATGAGGCGCCACCAGAACCACGTCCTGCAGGTGCGTGCCGCAGAGGTATGGATCGTTCAGGATCCATACATCTCCAGGCTTGAAGCCGCCTTTCTGGCTGACGTGTTTGATGAGGTTCTGAACAGTGAACTGCATGTTTGCGAGAAAGACTGGCAGCCCAAACCGCCCTTGTGCGACTGTTTCGCCTGTGCCCGGCAGAAAGATACCATGCGCGCAGTCGTTCGTTTCCGAAATAATAGGCGAGATTGCGGCGTGAATCAAATGAAGATCCATCTCGTCTGCAATCTGTTCCAGGGCGCCTCGTACAACGGCAAGCGTTACTGGGTCCATCAGACCACCTCCACTAAAATGTTGTCATAAGCGTCGATTCGACCAGTCATACTTGGCTCAATGATGATCGTTGTATCGGATTGTTCGACGACGCAGGGCCCTTCTAATATGGCCCCAGGTTGCAAGGTGTCCCGTTTGTATATTGGTGTGTCCCACCATGACCCGAAGTGTACTTGCCTGCGCGCATGGGGAGGTGGGGCTAGGCACGGCGTTGGCACTGGTCGATCACGTTTCTCGTGCTCACGATGGCCTTCTACTACCGTTCGGAGGGCAACGATCGTCGTGGGGATGTCGCCTAAGGTATTACCATATTCAGCGAGATAGGCGTCGAAAAAGGCCGCACCTATTTGAGCGGCATCCCAGCCTTCCTCGATAGGCACGCGCAGAGTGTGGATCTGGCCCTTGTAGGCCATCTCGGCGAAATGTCGCACGAGTGTACTCTTTACTATGACTTTGCTGACGCTCAATTTTTCGCGGCCCTCGGACTCTTGCTCGCGAAGTGCCGTGGCTAGGTCATTAGTTGAGATTTCTGCTGTTGTACGCGCAATAGTCCGAGAGATATCATATCGGACGTCGGCCACCACGCAACCCATGGCGCAGAGTACGCCGGGTGCTGGTGGAACGATCATCGTCTTGATTCCAACTTCTCGCATGAGTGCCGCGCCGTGAAGCGGTCCGGCACCGCCAAAAATTACCAGCGCAAAGTCGCGTGGGTCGTAGCCACGTTCGATGGAGAGCAGCCGGGTACGGCCTGCCATGTTCAGGTTGACGATGGTTAAAATTGCCTCGGCGGCCTCTTCGATGCCAAGCCCTAACTGTTCGCCAAGTCTGCCGATGGCCGCTCGGGCGCCCTCGACGTCGAGACGGGTCAGGTTGGTCAGGCCGATGGGATCGTCAGCATTTATTCGAGCTAGTGCGACATTGGCGTCAGTCACTGTCGGTTCCGTGCCTCCATGGCCAAAGCAGATTGGGCCTGGTCTAGCTCGGGCACTGCGAGGCCCGACCTTGAGAATGCCTGCGCGATCGACATAGGCAATCGATCCACCACCCGCGCCAATGGTGTGCACGTTGATCATCGAAACCCTTAGTGGCAGTCTGAAATCGAGATCAGTCTTGGGCGTGATCTCGGGTTCGCCATCGATAACCACAGCAACGTCAAAACTCGTGCCACCCATGTCACCGGTGATCACGCGGTTAAAGCCTGCCTCCGAGGCGATTCTCGCAGCGGCAGTTACGCCGGCTGCGGGCCCCGAGCGGACAATCTGTGCTGCGTGATTTCCAAGTTGGGCCGCGGGAACGAGCCCGCCGTTAGACTGCATGACTAGGGTCTGCTTGTCAAAACCCCAGTCAGCGAGCCGTTGTAGTAGGTTCGCGGCATAGCCCTTGATTAGAGGTTGCAAAAACGCCTGGATGGTTGCGGTGCTGGTGCGCTCAAATTCATAGTATTCCCGATTCATGGCGGCCGAGGTCACGATTTCCCACTCTGGATTTGCGTCCTTTAGAATGGCTGCGACCTGTTCCTCGTGCGCAGGGTTTACATATGAGTGTAACAGCGACACTACAATTGCGGCTACGTTTTCTAATTTGAGCCGTTCTGCAAGCGCCGCGACTTCACCGGCATCAATTTTGTGCCTTATCTCGCCCTTGAAGGTCATGCGTTCATTGATCTCGAACCGCAGATTTCGTGGGATGAGGGGATTTTGTTTTCCCGTGAGTCCGTAGAAATCTGGGCGGTCTCGCCTGCCCATCTCAAGCACATCTCGAAATCCCTTAGTTGTAATGAGTGCACATTTTGCACCAATGCGTTCAATCAGCGCGTTCGTGGCAATGGTTGTGCCGTGCAGGATGAGGGCGAGGTCGTCGCTCGGGACTTTAGCGGTGTTTAGCGCGTCGAGCAATCCGGCCGAGGGATCTTCCGGCGTTGAAGGTACTTTGCAGATACGGTCCGCGTGACTGCCATCCCGAGAGTAAAAGAGGTCAGTAAAGGTACCTCCAACATCAATTCCAACAACGTCTGACAAGTGCCTCTCCTTTGTCTATTTCAATCATCTGGGCGGTTTCAGAGGGTCAGCAGCCTAGCTTGATTGGGAATTGCTGTGTGGTGAGCTCATTCCTTTAAAACCTTCTATCGCGGGCCACAATCATTGGTCAAGTTAAATGGTTTAATAATTAAATAATAACATATCCGATAATATATTGACAAAAGCGTCGTAAATGGTTGATCTTCGGAACAATATAGAATTTCTGGAATTCCATCGGCGATCAGGGGGTATTATATTTATGGATTATCAAGTTGGTGCCGATGAAGGCATGGCGATGGGTGCCTGGGAGATGCCTGAAGAATTTCAGATGCTGCGTGAAACTGCGCGACGCTTTATGAAAGAATGGGTGCTGCCTGAGGAAGAAAAACTGGAGCATGATGCTTATACTTTTCCTGAGGACATTCTGAATCGACTTCAGACGGAGGCCCGCAGTCTTGGCTTGTGGTGTGTGCAGACCCCTGCAGCGCATGGCGGTGCAGGGGTCAACCTACTTGCTCAATGTGTTGTAGCCGAAGAATCTGCGCAATGCCGGATGGGTGCCTACATCCCCGCGGGTGGGGCATTCGGCTTTGATCCCCCAAATATTATATACAAGGGTACGCCAGAACAAATTGCGAAATACGCCGATCCAGTAGTGGCGACAGGCGACAAGACCTTTGTTGCAATCTCTGAGCCGTCAGGTGGTTCTGACCCGGCACGGTCTATTCAGACTCGCGCCGTACGCGATGGCGACAGTTACGTGCTCAACGGAACCAAAGTGTGGATCTCCGGTGCGATGCAGGCAAATTGGGGTGTCGTATTTGCCCGCACTGGGTCCGAAAAGGCGCGGGGCAACATCACTGCATTTATTGTAGAGAAGGAATCACTGGGCTTGTCGCTGACGCGCATACCGGTTATCCGCTCGTACTCGCCCTATGAACTTTCGTTCAAGGATGTGCGCGTCCCAGTGGAAAATCGAATCGGAGAAGAAGGGCAAGGGTTCCAGCTCGCCGAGGGATGGCTGGTTCATGGCCGAGTTCCTTACGCCGCTGCCACGATCGGGATCGCAGATGCAGCGCTGAAAATAGCCATTGACTGGGCCAAGGAACGTCATGTGTTCAAGTCGGCGTTGGCGGACAAGCAGGCAATCCAGTGGATGATCGCAGATTCGGAAATCGAAATTCGGGCTGCCAAGCTGCTAATTTATCAGGCTGCATGGCGCGCTGACTTGGGGTACGATATCAAGATTGATGCATCGATAGCCAAGGTATACGCAACCGAGACTGCGGGCCGGGTTCTTGATAGGTGTATTCAGATTCTCGGGGGCATGGGTGTGGCCTGTGAGATGCCTCTAGAGCGCTGGTACCGCGAGATGCGGATCAAGCGGATCGGGGAAGGACCTTCTGAAGTCCATCGTATGGTTGTGGCCCGTGATATTCTAGGTAGTTCAAATCGAAAATCAGCGAGGACCTAACACACATGTCTATAGACTATGATCTCCAGGACGGTATAGCCACCATTACCATCAACCGCCCAGAGCGGATGAACGCGATGGATGCCGAGCACTACAAGGGCCTGTCCGATGCTTGGCGGCAGGTACGTGACGATGCCAAGGTGCGCGTGGCTATCATAACAGGCGCGGGCCAGAAATCCTTCACTGCCGGCGCAGACTTAAAGAGCTTTGTAACTGCTCCGCCTGGCATTGAAGAAATGTGGCTAACACAGAAGGACCAGCTCTTAAACCGCGGTCTGGAGGTTTGGAAGCCGGTGGTCGCTGCGGTGAATGGCTATTGTCTTGGTGGGGGCATGACACTGCTGCTGTCGACGGACGTCCGGCTTGCCGCACCACATGCCACCTTCTCACTTGCTGAGGTGAAGCGTGGTGTGATTCCGGCCAACGGCGGGACCCAAAGAATTCTGTCTCAACTACCCTATGCAATTGGCATGGAAATGCTTTTGACTGGGGACGCGATGGATGCGGAAACCGCTGCGCGCTGGGGGCTGGTGAACCGGGTAGTGCCGATGAAAGATCTGATGAACGAAGCACTGCTTGTGGCAGAAAAGATTGCCTCAGGTGCGCCCCTTGCTATGCAGGCGGCCAAGGAATTAGCGATCAGGGCTCGCGACATGCCGCTGTCGACGGGTCTGCGGTTCGAGCAACTCGTCCTCCAGATGCTACAATCTACTGAAGATGCAAGCGAGGGGCCAAGCGCTTTTGCCCAAAAACGTGTTCCAGAGTTCAAAGGAAAATGACCAGAAATCTGCCTCTAGATGGGGTGACTGTTATCGATTTTGGGCAAATCTACAATGGGCCCTATGCCGGATTTCTGATGGCTATGGCCGGGGCTAAGGTAATCAAGGTCGAGCCCAAGCACGGCGAGAACATGCGCAGGCGTGGTGCCGTCGGCGGCGCGATGGTACCCTTTGCGATGCTTAACTCAAACAAGGAATTTGTGACGCTGAATCTCAAGTCGCCAGACGGGATAGCACTTGCTCGTCAGTTGATAGCCAAGGCCGATGTCGTGATTGAGAATTTCGCGCCGGGTGTTATGGATCGTCTTGGTCTTGGTCCTGATGCTCTTATGAAACTCAACCCTAGGCTAATTTATGCGGCGGGCACCGGCTATGGCTGGTCGGGGCCGTATCGAGACTATCCTGCGATGGATCTTACGGTTCAGGCGATGTCTGGCATCATGGCAATCACCGGCTATCCTGACCGGCCACCGGTAAAGGCCGGCCCGGCGGTTGCGGATTTTTTTGGGGGTGTTCATCTTTACGGGGCCGTTACCACGGCACTTTTCGACCGGGAGCGTAGTGGCCAGGGCCGCTTTGTCGAGGTGTCTATGCTCGATTCTGTCTATGCGTCGCTTTCTTCAGCGTTGGGTCTACACTTTGGGGGCTCTAGCGTTCCGACCCGTACTGGCAATCGTCATTCCGGAATGGCCGAGGCACCTTACAATGTCTATCCTGCTAAAGATGGTTATATCGCGTTGATCTGCGTGAGTGAAAAGCATTGGGAGTCGCTTCTAAAGGTATTAGGTCGTGAGGATCTGAAAGCTGATCCGCGTTTGGATACGCTGAAAGCCCGTGTTGAGAACATCGACTTTGTCGATGAGACGATCAGCACCTTCACTAAGCAATACACCCGTGCCGAGCTAGACAAAAATCTCAAGGCCCATCGGGTGCCTTGCGCGGAGGTCCGCGATCTGGATGAAGTTGTGCACGACCCGCATCTTCACGCTCGTGGAATGCTGCGTGAGGTGAAGCACCCGATCCTGGGTGACCTGGTGCTGCCTGCATCGCCGATGCGTTACGATGGCGAGGCGATTGAAGAGTTGAAACCATCCAAGGAACTCGGCGCGGATAATGCCTCAATTTATCGCGATTGGCTTGGGCTGGACGAGGCGGAGTATTGCCGTCTTCATGAATCGGAGGCGTTCTGATGGGCAGGGGTGCTGTAATCGCAGGGATCGGCCAGACCCTATTTGGCAAGCTGCCGGGGCGGACCACAGTTTCGATGAACATTGAAGCGTGCCGCAAGGCGATCGCCGATGCAGGGATTGAGAAGGGCGTGATTGACTCGCTTCTAGTTAAGGTGCCGACGTCGAAAGTCGAGATGATGTATGGCCAGACGTTGGCTGAGGCGATGGCCCTTAAGCCGCGCTTTGGCGGGGTTTTCGATCAGGGCGGGGCGTCAAACATCTCGATGATCGGCATCGCAGCCATGGCGATCGAGGCAGGTCAATGCGAGGTTGCACTTGTTTGCTTAGCTGACAATCCTAAGACGGGGACGCGTCAAGCCTACGAAAAGCCGTGGGGCGAGGCGGCCGATCTCGGCTGGTCTAGTGTGGTTGCAGGCTACGCGATGATCGCGCAGCGTTACATTCACGAGTTCCCTGACGCTGAAGACCTGTTCGCAGAGATCGCCATTGCCTGCCGAGCCCACGGTGCCGCAAACCCTGACGCACAACTGAGACTGCCGCTTGACCGCGATACCTATGACAGTGCAAAATGGGTGGTTGAGCCGCTGCGACGTGACGACTGCTGCCTGATCTCTGACGGAGCGGCGGCCGTTGTGGTGATGTCAGAAAAGCTGGCTAATGTAATGGGTATCGCGGCGCCGGTGCCTATCCTCGGTTTCGGACAAGGCAACAGTTCGTCAGACGTAACACTAAGGCGCGACCTGACTCAGACCCAGGCGGACATTTCGGCGCAAACTGCGTTCAAGATGGCAGGTCTTGGTCCCAAGGACATGGACTGCGCTCAGCTTTACGACTGTTTTACTGTCACCGTGGCTATGACGCTCGAGTCTTATGGGTTTGGCAGCCGTGCTGCCCTGACTGAGGTCGGGCGTGCGGGAGGTTTTCATTCGAACGGCCCGCTGCCGATCAACACGGCAGGCGGGCTTCTGAGCGAAACAGGCATGCCGGGCCTACAGCTTGTCTTAGAAGGGGTGCGCCAGATGCGCGGCACTTCGACCAGCCAGGTTCGTGATGCCACCAAATGTATTGTCAGTAATCAGGGAGGGATCATGCATACGCACTCAACGCTAATTCTTGGCCAATGACCGGCGCCGTTATGACCCCCGCCGAGGTATATCGGGCGGCGCTGGATGAAAGACGTCTAACATTCCAGCGGTGCACAGCCTGCGGCCATTCCTGGATGCCTGCTTCCAGCGAGTGCCCTGAATGCTGGTCGCCTGGTTATGAGTGGGAGACCGCAAAACGCGGCGCAATCGTAGTCAGCTGGGTTACGTTCCACGTAGCGTTCGACCCGCGCTACAAAGGCAAGGTACCTTACAATGTGGCTCTTTTAGACCTCTATGAAGGACCACGCATGGTCAGTAACATAATTAACATTCCTGCTAGTGAAGACATTATTGGCCGGCAAGTTACCCTGATCTTTGAACAAGATATGGGACGCGCATTACCGCGCTTCTTGCTGCAGAACCCTATAATGGCTGGAGACAAGAGCGTTTATTAAGGCCCGGTTTTAGGGCATTACATAGGATGACTATTCAAATGGCTAAACTGAAAAGGCGGACCTGTATGAGAACGGCGGAAGCGCTGGAATTCTTTGACGGGGCCTATGCGCTGGACCACGGTCCGATTGTGCGATCGGGACCCTCGTCGGAGGTTGCCGTCGATCCGGCAAGCCGTGACGCGTATATGGGCCTCTGAGCGATGGTTTCTGGCACAGCACCCGTTGCGTTGATTTCAGGGGGCGGCACCGGTGTCGGCGCCGCTACGGCGCACAGGCTAGCGGCTCGGGGCTATCGGGTCGCGGTGAACTACCGCCGCAGCGCAGAGGCGGCGAAAGAGGTCGCCACCGCATGTCGCGTAGCCGGTGTCGATGGGATGGCTTTGCAAGGTGATGTGGCCGTGGATGCGGATTGTCGCTCGATGGTCGATGTCGTCACTAGGGCCTGGGGAAGACTCGATGTTTTGGTCTGCAGCGCGGGGGCCACACAATTCACTCGGCTGGACGATCTTGACGCGCAGAATGGCGAGGACTTTCAGCGTGTTTATGCAACCAATGTCGTCGCTGTGCATCAGCTTGCACGCGCGGCCAAGCCGCACCTAATTGCATCGCAGGGAGCGATCGTCACGATTTCTTCGATTGCTGGGCAGAACGGTAATGGCAGTTCGCTGGCCTACATCGCATCCAAGGGCGCGCTGAACAGCCTCACCCTGGCGCTAGCGCGACTCTTCGCGCCAGAGGTCCGGGTTAACGCGATTTTGCCAGGCTTGATCGACTCGGGTTGGTTCCTCAACGGGATGGGCCAAGATAAGTATCATACTATTCGCGATGAATTTGCGACTGCCTCGGCCTTACAAGCGGTATGCACGCCGGACGATATTGCCGGTGCCGCAGAATTCCTTGCGGTTGATGCGGTCAAGATGACGGGGCAGCTGATGGTGGTAGATTCTGGCTATTTGCTAGGCCGTGCCGTCAGTGTGTCGCGCTAGGGGGCCGGTATGTCCCGTTACGACGATCTGATGGCGTTCGAGTTCCCTGAATTACGCCAGACCTATACTGAACGTGATACCATGCTTTACGCGCTGGGCGTCGGTGCTGGGCAGGACCCCGTCGATCCGTTAGGCCTCAGATTGACCTATGAAAAGGATCTTGTTGCTATTCCCTCCATGGCGGTGACACTTGCGTATCCCGGTTTTTGGTATCGCGACCTCTCTCCCGGTCTTGATTTTCTGCGCACCGTCCACGGTTCCGAACGATTCGAGATATTCCGCTCCCTCCCTGTTGCGGCGACTGTGGTTGCAAAGCCCAAGATGGCAGCCATCTACGACAAGGGCGAAGGTCATGGTAGTCTGGTAGTCAGCCAACGCGACGTGCGGGATGTGGCGACCGGCGAGCTGCTGGCCAGGGTGACGCAAACTGCCTTTTGCCGGGGGGATGGCGGGCTTGGGGGCCCAATGATGCGGGCACCGTCCCCGCAGAAGATTCCTGACACGTCTCCAGATCTTTCGTTCGGATGTCCGACCCTGGCGCAGGCGGCGATGATCTACCGTCTTTCGGGCGACTACAACCCGTTGCATGTGGATCCAGGCTTTGCAGTCGCGGCGGGATTTGACCGGCCGATCCTGCACGGGCTTTCAACTTACGGCCACATCTGCTGCCATCTGATGCGCCTTGGAGATCCCTGCAGCAATCGAGTAGTTGACATGGATTGCCGGTTTACTGCCCCGCTGTTTCCTGGAGAAAACTTTCAACTTCAGGTCTGGCAACGCGGACACGAAGCCTTGTTCCGAGCGCACGTCGGGGACCGCCGCATAATAGATAACGGGATCTGCCGGTTCGAACATGATATCGCAAAAACGGGTACTGAGCTCATGGTGGACCTATTTACGGTGGTGCCAGACCTGCTGGAAAGGTTGTGAGTTGAGGCGGTTAGGTGCCTCGGTGGCCCGTATTGCAGTCGTGATCGGTGCGGGCAGTGGTATCGGCCGGGCGTCAGCGTTGGTGCTTGCCCTATTCAACTGATGCGCACCTGAACTTAGATCTTAGAGTTTTGGCTTTTAAAAGAAGTTCAGAGTTGGTCAACAAATAACTTATCTCTTGAAATTAGTTAACTTCGGTGTAGTAATTGGTCTGATAGTTAAAACATTAGACTATGGAGTAATTACGGAAATCTTTACTATAAATGAGCCAAGAAAGCTACTTAACAAAATCCAGAAAAGAGATCCCCAAACTTAGGGTAAAGAGGACTTGATTAAGGTAGGTCACTACGGCGCATGTGATTACGCGCTTCACCTTTCAAGAGGCGAATATGACCTAAAAAATGGGACGTTCGGGACTCAGGTAAATGTAACGTCGAAACTTAACAGATGGTGTTTTCTCGTGGCACCGGCAGCAGCTATATTACCAGTCGCACCTTAAATAAGATTGCAGATATGAAATACTTGACACTTACCACCCACTATTTTGGGCGTCTGCGCTCTATGAGCGAGTACACTAGCAAGAAACCAGCGGTGATGATTCATCTTGCGATCAAGAATTTTTGAACCCTGGGAGACCTTGTTGCAGCTTGTAAAACCGCCGCAACAAAAAGAGTAAAGGAAGTTAGATGATAAAAATCTATGGAGCATTGAACTCGCGCGCATCGAGAAATGTCTGGCTGGCTCTGGAACTCGGATTGCAATTCGAACACGTCCCCGTTATCCAAGCAAGTCGCATTAGAAATCCCAATGCACACGATGCGCCCTTGAACACCGAATCTCCTGAATTCAGGCAGATCAACCCGGCAGGGACCATTCCGGTGCTCGAAGATGGCGGCCTGATCCTTCAAGAGTCACTGGCAATCAATCTTCATCTTGCACGGTCGTCACGCCACAACGCACTAGCGCCACTGGACACGACCGAAGACGCACTGCTAACCATGTGGACGCTTTGGGCCGCGACCGAGTGCGAACCGCACGGCGTCACAATCATTGTCAACCGCGCTATTAGACTGCCTCAAGATCAAGATGAGACAGCACTCGCCAATGCAATTTTAGGCCTTGATGTACCATTTAAACGGCTTGCTAAAGCGCTCGTTGACGGCAACGGTCATCTAGTCGGCGGAAGATTTACGGTAGCAGACCTAAACGTCGCAGAGGTGCTACGCTACGCCCAGTCTGCCGTTGAGTTATTTGAACGGCATCAGATCGTCTCAGATTGGTTGTCCCGCTGCCAATCCCGTTCCTCCTTTATTGAAATGACAGCAAGGCGCGACGCTGAAACGCTACCGGACAACTGGCGCTCGGCATACCTTCCCCAAAAGATGAGAGCCATAAAATGAGTAGGCCTACCGACTCCATTCGAGCCAGAATCGCCCGTGGCCGCGTTGCGCTTGGCCTAATCGTCAGGGTAGTGCGTTCTGGAGAAATCGCTTTAATCGCCCGAACTTCCGGTCACGACTTCCTTTTCATCGATACCCAGCACGCGGCATTCAACCGCGAAACGGTAGCCAACATCATCATCGCTGCTCGAAACGCCGGAATTGCGGCACTGGTTCGTTTGCGGAGCTATGCCGACCCAGATGCATGTCTCTTTCTCGATGCAGGCGCAAGCGGGCTGATTGTGCCTGATGTAAATACCGCAGAGGAAGCGCACATTGTTGTCCAAACATGCCGTTTCGCGCCGCGAGGGCAACGATCGCTGCCTGGTCCGCTAATTCAGGATGACTACAGGCCGACAGCTCCGGAAGACTCGATGCGGTCTCATTTGGCCTGAACTTATACACTTCACCATAGTACTGTTGTATTGTGAGGTATACCGTCGTAAAGGAAACAGTATTGTGGCATCATCCATCAGATTCTTCTGTACCACCACCTCACGGCGTTGCGTTTACTAACGTCGATAGTCGACAGGACCAATTTAACTTGTAGCCGAAGCGTTTTTCACACCAAAACGACTGCATCTGACAGTCGCACATCCAGGGGCCTATCACGACACTTAAATTATCAGGTTGATAGACCAAAAACAAACTTGGAATAGGAGTGGGAAATAAGGCGCCGAAAGATAAGAGAAGAACATGTCTAAAGAGATAACTAATTCAAAAGTCGACCGACATCTGATGTTAAAACGAATTAGTGCTCCGAAGGCTGCCGATATTTTGGCGGAAAAAATTCGCGACTTGATCCTGACGGGAAAAGTTCAGGAGGGAGAGATGCTTCCAACTGAGCGGGACCTAGTGCAAGATTCTGGACTTAGTAGGTCGTCTGTTCGTGAGGCATTGCGTATTTTAGGGGTCGAGGGCTTAATAGTCACCCGTTCAGGTCGCACTGGGGGATCGACAGTGAAATTACCAGGTTCTACTTCTGTTGCACGTTCGATTGACCTGTTTGTCAAGACCCATGGAATTCGCCTGCCGGCATTGTTAGACTGTAGATTGGCCGTTGAACCGTTTTTAGCCGGACGTGCTGCGATTAATCGGACAGAACAAGATCTAGCACGTATTCAGGAATTACATAAACGCTTCTGTAATTCTACTGGTGATATCCTGGCCTATAAACGTTTAAATCTAGACTGGCATCTTGCAATCACTCGGGCCAGTGGAAATGAGGTGCTGATCATACTTGTAGAGTCCATTGCGGATGCAATCTTTGATGCCGCCGGGTATCACGAAGTTACGACCGAGAAAATTCGCAGGGAAGCTGTTAAAGCCCATTCCGCAGTTATGCGTGCTATTGAGGTCAAGGATGAAGGTTCAGCATATGTTGCCATGGAACGCCATCTCAAAGCCTATTTGACAGTTGCACAAGATACACTTTTCCGAGGATAGGGGTGTTGTAATATTATAAATTAGGGGCTGACCCAGATAACTACTTCAAGTGACGCTTAACCCATTGTCTTAGCGATAATAACTGCCTTGAAGGGTCACTGTTGTTAAAACGCTACTCACATTCCTTCAAATATAGACCAAATTGATCCTTGGGAACACCATTGAACTTATTCACGCATATGCCGCTTGGCTTGGTTCCAGAAATTCTCGATGCCATTGATATGGTTGTGGTGGTCGGCGAATAGCTTAGAATGGTTGATGCGGAAGTGGTGGAAATCCGACACATCCAGCACGTTGTAGCCTCTCCAGTAGTCTGAATATACGGATGCTATCCGGCACAACCTTGCGTTTGATGATTGGGATCAGAGTGGCTCCTGAAGCATCCGGGATAATCTAGGTGTAAACCTTTCCACCCCTTTTTAATAAGCCAAATACAGGGATTTTACCTGCAGCACCGCGCCCACGTTTTCCTTTCTGTCTGCCACCAAAGTAGCTTTCATCAACTTCAATTTCTTCGCCGAACATAGCTTCGCTTTCAGCTTCCAGTTCAGAGGCGATAATTTCGCGCAGCCGGAGAAAATAAAAGGCTGCTGTCTTGCGGTTCACACCGCAAAGGCTGGCCGTAGTTCGCGCTGTCGATCCCGAAACAAAATGCTCCGTGAGGCGATCTTGTTTGTAGGGGCTTAGACGACTCTTTCTCATGCTTCCCATCATAGCCTCTTCTTAGGTTATCTGGGTCAGCCCCTTAAAATGGTTTATACATGATTACGAAACAAATTTTTTGTTCAATAAATTGTCATGCGAGGGTAATCCCCCCTAAAATTAGTGGTGTTTAAAAGTAGAATTTTCCTTCCAAGATATCTGAAGAGATTTTTGATGAAAACAGCACGGTTTAGCGACGCACGGATCATGGTCATAGTTGATCTCCTTTGCTGTGTGGTTTGTGCAAAACCACTGTAGAGGCCTGAGACCCGGCTATGACAACCTGCTGCGCTATATGAGGGCTGCGCAGGCGATCATAGCCTTTTGATCAACATCATTCCGAAGGTGTTACGGTCTCGAATACATCAGCGGAAAGTTGATGGAATGGGCTGAGAAGCAGGGCGTCAGGCCGGAGCACATCCAGCCAGGCAAGCCACAACAGAACGCATATATCAAACGCTATAACCGCACCGGTAGCGGCGAATGGCTACCAATATATCTTTGAAACCATTGAGGAGGCGCAGAACCAGGCGACACAATGGCTCTGGACTTACAACAACGAGCGACCCCACATGGGCATTGGCGGCATAACACCCGCAATGAAACTGAAAACAGCTGCGTGAATTCTACAGCTGCGCCCCGTTTAAAATGGGGGGATTACCTTTATAGTTCCGTTTTTAAGACAGGATGAAGAATTCAATAAGACGACGAGGTGAAAACATATCTTCATTCGAGATTGAGCGTGAAGTTAATGCACACCCAGATGTAATGGAATTTGTTGCCATTGCCGTGCCAGCCTAACCAGGTGCGAAGAAAACAAAGCTCACAGTAGCCTGGAAAACGGGCACGTACATCACCGCAGAGGATATAATCAAATATTAGAAGCCGTTTTGCCGGTATATATGAGGCCAAGCTACATAGAAGTCTGCAACGGAGAGCTGCCCAAAACGCAGACTGGTAAAATAGCTAAAACTGATCTCAGAAACACTTCAGGTAGAGAAACCTGGGATCGAGAAGCCAATTAACGGATCAGTCGTAGCCTGCGCGTGGAATCAAGCTCAAAAGATTACTTGTGAAAGCGCCATCAACAGTTATCTCGGCACCATTCACATACTCAGATCGGTCTGAGGATAGAAAAAGCACCGCATCGACTATATCTTTGGGTTTTCCTATACGGCGGTTGGGGATAGTCGCCTCACGGGCTTCGGTCACGCCAGGGCGACTATACATATCAGCCGAGAGAGCCGTATAAATCAATCCAGGGTTTATTACGTTCGAGCGGATGCCCGATGGCCCCCATTCTATAGCGAGTTGCCGCGACAGCATTTTAACACCAGCTTTAGCGACCGAGTAAGCGCCTGAGTTCGGCGTGGGATGATCAGCCGCTATCGACGCTATGTGGACTAATGCTCCGCGGCGTTGCGCAAGCATTCCTAGACCAAAAGTTTGCGCGCACAGAAAATATCCCGTTAGGTTCACAGAGAGCACCTTATGCCAGTTTTCGATACTGAGTTCAGACAAAGGACCCGGCAAGATCATACCAGCATTATTGATCAGTACATCAGCAGCACCAAACCAGTTTTTGACCTTGGCAGCAGCTTTGCCTACAGCAACCTGATCGGATACATCGCACAGTAATGGCAACGTCTCGCCGCCGTTTTTGCGGATCATCTCTACAGTAGCTTCTAGACCGTCAATATCGCGTTCCAGCATCGCTACCCGAGCACCCTCAAGGGCTAAACCTACTGCAATAGATTGTCCAATTCCACTTCCAGTTCCAGTGATTACAATTGTTTTTCCCTCTAAATCAAAATTCTTGAAAACTTTATCCATACGTTGTTATTCTCCGTTTTTTTGAACAATACAGGCAGCGCGAATATCTGCTCCTATCCGAAAAATCGCATCTCGGGCCGGCTCACAAAGATTGTGCATCCGTATAAAGCCGTGGGTCATGCCTTCGATAATGCGCCTTGTCACTGGGACACCAGCCGCTTTGAGTGCATTAGCATATGCAATACCTTCATCCAGAAGCACATCATACTCCGCTAGAACTACTACTGCAGGCGGAAGCCCCTCCAAACTGTTCGAGCGGATAGGAGAAACATCACGGTTATACCATTGATCTGACTCGGCATAATGTTCAAAGAACCAAGCCATATCTGTAGCTTTGAGTAATAAATTATCTCCATATAATCTGTAAGATGGGCGTTTAAAGTCGCAGTCGACCACAGGATAAATTAGCACTTGCATTGCTAGTGGCACCTTTCCCCGAAAACGACTAGCTAACACTGCAGCCAAATTGCCACCTGCACTATCACCTGCGATGACGACCGGAACATGAGTGCCAAACACAGGTGCCACGTTATCCGCGGCCCAAAACAAAGCATCCTCGCAATCTTGAAGTGCTCCAGGAAACGGCACCTCAGGCGCGAGACGATACTCAGGAATCAAAACGGCGCAACTACTGGCAACTGCTAGGTTTCGACCAACTGCATCGAAATCTTCAATGCTACCCATTACCCATCCACCGCCATGGAGATAGACTACTACGCCAACTATATTTCCTGAAGGAATGAGTAAACGGGCTGAAATCTTACCTGACCGAGTAGGGACATCCACCTCCTGGACTTCTTTCATGATAGGACCCTTGCCATAGATCTGTCGCGCAGCAGCCATTATTTTTCGTGCTTGGTCAGGGGTGCCGTCGGAGATAGGCGGCCGACCCTCGAGTTTTTGGAGCAACTCAACGACGACCGGATGCAATAGTATTTTCTTTTTACTGAGCGCTAAGCCTCTATATCCATCAACAGCCACTTCATTACAGATCTTTCGATATGCAGCCACTCCAATGTAAGGCATAAAAACTCTTGGTTTTCCTGGTATGTTAGCTCCCATGTACCACGAAGCAGTACGAGGCAGAAGTGTCCTGGAAGCGACTTCTCCGACATGGATCATCCATCCATCCTCAGCCCTTTTATCCGCCTCGGCCCTACTTAAGCCATGCGCTTGCATGTGTCCTAGGAGCTCAGAAATATATTCGACGTGTTGTTCAATCGAAACCATAACGTTCGACAAGACCGAGGGACTACCAGGTCCAGTTATCATGAAAAGGTTGGGAAATCCTGCAGTGGCGAGCCCAAGATAAGCTCGGGGTCCTTCAGCCCATTTGTCTTTTATTGCCAGATCACTGATCCCGCGAATATCCATTGCTGTAATAGCGCCAGTCAAAGCGTCAAACCCAGTAGCAAACACTATAGCATCTAATTCCCGAAGCTGATCAGAAGTGCGAATCCCGGTTGATTCTATCGCCTCGATAGGCGTAAGACGAAGACTTACTAGATCAACGTGCTCGGAGTTGTAAGTTTCAAAATAATGATCATCTATGCAGATTCGCTTGGTAAAAATAAGATGATCGTCAGGGCATAGAAGCGTGGCCACCGCGGGGTCGTTCACTTTGGCACGAATGCGCGCCCGCACGAAATCAGCGGCGGTTAGGTTGGCATCCTCGTTAAGCACAAGGTCGTTGAAAGAATGCATAAAGTTAGCACCTCCCGTTTTCCAACGAGCTTGATAAATGGCTTCGCGCGCTTCTATGCTGACATCTAGCGCAGAAGACTTAGGTAAGTCGTAAATTGTGCCAGAGACAGTCTCTTCGCGTGCGTACTTGCGACGAAAAGAATAATTAGATTTCCACTCATCGACATATTCAGAAGGTAAGGGAGCGTTACGCGCCGGAATTGCAAAATTTGCCGTACGCTGGAAGACGGTGAGGTGCTCGGCCACTTTTGCAATTTCAGGAATTACCTGAATACCGGAGGATCCTGTTCCAATTACTCCAACACGCTTTCCACTAAAATCCACTCCGTCATGCGGCCAGCTCCCAGTATGATAGACCTCTCCAGAGAAACTATCACGCCCAGGAATATCTGGCAGCCGCGCTTCTGAGAGACACCCGGTGGCCAAGATTAAATAGTTGCAGTTAATCTGTTCGCCACTTGTTAAGGTGATACCCCAGCAATCTCGCCTATCGTCAAAAATCGCCCTCGATACAATTCTGTCGAAGCTAATATCCCGACGAAAATCGTATCGGTCAGCAACATGGTTCAGATAGCTTAAGATCTCGGGTTGCGCTGCAAAGCGTTCGCTCCACTCCCACTCTATTTGCAACTCCTGATCCCAAGAATATGAGTATTGCATGGATTCTATATCGCAGCGGGCACCTGGGTAGCGATTCCAGTACCAAGTGCCACCAATATCACTTGCTTTCTCATAAATATGGGCAAGCAATCCAAGCTCTCGACACCGATGCAACATATAGAGACCCGCTATCCCTGCGCCAACGATCACCACATCCCAATGTCCCGATTGCTTTTTTTCCAAACATCAATTCCTTCCTTTTAAACTCCTCTGCTGCCTTCTAGAACGATCCGGCCAATAGCTTGCCCAGCACGCAGCATGTCCAAAGCTTCGTTAGCTTGGTCTTTAGACATTCTTACAATGGGCACTGGATTGAGCTTGCCTTGCTGTGCTAAGGCAACGATATCCCGTAAATCCTGAATCGAACCAGTCACAGAACCCATAATGGACAGGCCCTTGAAAATCATTTCAGCCAGCCCGAGAGTTAAATCGCCACCAGCGACGCCAACCATAATTAATTTCCCACCCTTTGCTAGACTGGCATAGGCACTCTGCGCTGTTTCAGTGTTGTTCACGAAGTCAATGATCGATAGCACAGGTCCTCCTACTGCATTTTTGATAGCCTCAACTACATCTCCTCTGGAACCATCTACAACTGCAGTAGCGCCAGCCGTAAGTGCTGCGACGCGCTTGGCTGGGTCAATGTCAACAACAACAATGGCCTGGTGCCCAAGGGCATGCAACATAGAGATGGCAGCGTGACCAAGACCGCCAGCACCAATAAGGACAACTGCTTGCTCGAGGGGCACCTCACCCAGTTTTCGAATTGCAGAAAGCGTTGTAATCCCTGAGCACGCAAACGTTGAAGCTAGCGCCGGATCGATTCCGTCAGCTTCGACTAGATATCGAGGATGTGGTACCATCACTTTTTCACCAAACCCACCATGGCGAATGACACCAATGGCACTCTGCGTTGCGCACATGTTGTCGTTCTCAGACTTACAGTATTTACAGTGCCCACATCCAATCCAAGGATAAACAATCCGCTGGTCACCAATTGCTATTCCCTCTGCATCAGGTCCTGCCGCCACAACTCTACCAAAGACTTCATGCCCAGGGGCTCGTGGTAACTCAACACCCCGATCGGTTAGGTTCATGATTTTTCCACCACCCATTTGGTACTCGCCCTTGCAAAAATGCAGGTCCGAATGGCAAACTCCGCAATGTGTAACATCCAGAACAACTTCAGTTCCGGTTGGCATCGGGTTGGGCCGGTCGATAAATTCCACAGGCTTTCCCACCTTAGTAACGGCCCACACTTTCATTATGCTCTCCTTTTTAGTGCTATTGCATCAAATTAGGAAGGAAAAGTACAATTTCTGGAAATAACATAATTAATAAAACAACAACCAAATCAGCAACTAAGAATACCAGTACCCCTTTAAATATAGTAGTCAGAGTGATTGAATTTGGTACCACAGATTTAATGATGAAAACATTTAACCCCACCGGCGGTGTTATCATCCCAATTTCAAGAAGCTTAGCGACAATGACACCAAACCAGATCAGGTTGAACTGAGCTTGCTCTGCAATTGGCAACAAAACAGGCAAAGTAATCAGCATGGCACCTATAGGATCTAGAAACATACCCAGAACCAAATAGACTATTACGATAAGTATCATAAGCATAAATGGATCGTTCGTAACGCCGAGAACAATGTCAGATAAAAGATCTCCAGCGCCCGATAGAGCAACAAATCGGGAAAGTAGATTTGCTCCGACTGCTATCAAAAACAAAGCTGAAGAAGTTACAAAGGCTTCAGTTATAGAGTCCCTGAAAGTATTCCATGTAAGTGTACGTTTAAAAAACGCTATTAAAACTGCAATGCCAGAGCCAACTGCACCGGCTTCAGTCGGCGTGAAAATACCTCCAAATAACCCCCCAAACACAGAACCAGCAAGTAAGAATATAGGAATTACTCCCCACAAGGCGTTGAATTTTTCACGCAAAGTGTAAATTCGTATGACAATGGGTGCAGCATCGGGCTGCACCACCGTCCAAATAAGGATCGTCAAAATATAAGCGATAGCTGTCAGCACGCCCACTGCAGCTCCTCCCAAGAAAAGCTGTGATATCGGTTCCTGGGCTATCACGCCATAGATAATAAAAAGGATAGACGGCGGGATCAATGCGCCGATCGTACCGGCGGCGGCGACAGTACCGGTCGCTAACGCCATGCTGTATCGGGCTCTCATCATCTCAGGTACAGCCATGCGCCCCATGGCGGCGGCGCAAGCAAGTGATGACCCTGTTACTGCTGCAAAGCCCGCAGCGCCGAAGACTGAAGCTATTGCAAGACCGCCTGGCAGTCGCGCAAGCCAGACTTGCGCCGCTTCGAACAATCCACGTGTCAACCCGGCATGATAACATAGGAAGCCCATGAACAAAAACATTGGTACCGAACTCAATTCCCAGTTGGTAGCAAATGAGTAAGGTACAACCCGCAGCATTCCTAGCGCTGGATTGAGCCCAATCGTTGCCCATATTCCTGAAAATGAAACACCAAGCAACGCAATGCCAATGGGGATACGTAACGCTATTAATGATAGTAAAACTGCCAGACCTAAAAGGCCTATTTCGCCATTGCTCATGGATCAATCTCGCCAGTTAAGCTGTCATTTTCTATAGGAGCCTTACCCATCAGATAGCCAATGAACTGAAGCATCATTAAAAGAGCAAGAAGCCCGTATCCTATGGCTGGAAAGAACTGACCAGGCCAGGTCAAGATCCTAACATTTTGTTCCAAACGGAACGTTCCCAACTCAAGTTTATTTACAGCTTCACCAAAAGTTACTCGAGCAAGTAAAGCCAACACTACGACGCAGAACAGTATTGTCCAGAAATAAAGATGGTGCTGAATTCGTTTAGACAACATACTCGTGAAAACTTCTACAGAAATATGTCCTCGTTTTTGTTGTACAAATGCTAGTGGCAGGAAAGTTAGAAGGGGCATATAATAATAGGTGACTACTGTAATAGTCGCAGGAATCGGCGACTGTAAGACAAACTTTGCAAATACATCGATGCAGACATGCAACATCATTACTGCTACAGCAATACCTGAGAGCCATGCGAAAAAACCGTTAATCGGCATAAGAAGTTTTTCTAAATACATCACATAACCTCATTGGCTATAGGTAAGCCGTCCCAAAGTAAGTTAATTAGTATAGACGGGCCCTTTCGGGCCCGCCTAGAGTTTTGGAATAATCAATTCAACCCATACACTGTGAGATCAACCTTAGACAAAACCTCATCCCAATATAGCTGCTCTAAAGCGGCAAGATCGTATCCAATCGGATCGGTCAGATTTTTCCACTTTGCGAGTAAATCTTTGAAAGTCTCGATCTTGGTCCCAACATTGTTTAAGCCAAACTTTTCTTCGAACTGCTGGGAAATTACTGCGACATCGCCATTCACAAAATCGCTATAAGCAGCCATTGTCTCTTCGTCCGCTTGGGTCACAAGAAGACCAGATTCTTCGCCCGCCTTCATGCCACGTTCCACGATATCCGCCTGAGCCATTACGATTGCGGCTGAAAGTAAAGACGTTCCACGCATAAGAACTGCACGCATGTCTGGCGAGAGGCTTTGCCAGTAATCCTTGTTAACGTTATTGTCTGCCAATCCAGAAAAGACCCCACCCGGGACGCCGAAGATAATCTGCTTCGTTACCTCGCTCAACGATTGCTCGATTAACGTAGAAGCCGAAAGCATTGCACAATCCACAACACCTTGAGACATCGCGTCATAGATTTCATTGCCCGGCATCTGGACCTTTATACCGCCAACCGATTCAGCCCACCGGCCAAAATTAGCCGCGCCAGAACGAAATTTCTTTCCCTTGAACGAAGCCAATCCATCAAGAACAGATGTGCACAGCAAAGTGTAAGGTTCAGTAGCATTAGCACCGAGAAAAACTTGATTTTGTCCCTCAAACTGAGCTACGCAGTCCGGACAGTTGTGATGAACATAATCCATCATCGCACCAGTAACAGCAGACGCTGGATATTTCGCAGCATTTCCAGAAGTAGAAAGCATGGAAAGATCCGCTACAAGGTTAAATTCCGAATACTCTACCGGTTTGTAAGGTGATACTACGGTGCCCATATTTATGACTCCGTCGCGTAGCCCGTCAGGAATCTCGTTAAGTTTCAAAAGCGATAGGTGGAAAATTTTCATTTTGCTTTCAGAATTTTCCTCTACATAAGTCTTGTAGCTTTCATATCCAGTAGAAATTCCGTGGGGCGCTGGGAGGCCAGTAGCCACACGTATCTCGTTAGCACTAGCTACAGAGCCAAAACCTAGCATAACTTGTGTCGAGAATAACATTGTCAGAAAAATACGGCTTCGGCGAAGCACAGAATTACTGGTGGAACGGGGTTGTGTTGTTAGAAGCATCATATGTCGGGTTCTCCAAAAAATAAAGGTTAATTGTTGAATAATTAAACTTTATAAATTGCAGGGCCAAAGTCAACTGTCTTGTTGCTTTAGACAGAGTTTAAAGTGTTGTCAGACAAACTTGACGGTTTCGCGGTTGATCCCTATTTTTGGTAAATGATAACATGTTCTCCCTCCAAATATTTCAAGACTTCACCTGAAATCATCCGATTGGCAGTGATGTATTACATACGTTATCCATTGAGTTTTCGTCAGGTGGAAGACATCTTGCATGAACGTGGCATCGATATCTGTCACGAAACAGTTCGGTTTTGGGTTGAACGTTTTGGGTCAAAGTTTGCGCGAGAAATCCGTAAGAATAGGGCAGGGCAACATTCGAACTGGCAATAGCACCTGGATGGGCACTGTCAGAGTAAACTTGCTTGAAGCGGGCAGGGCTAATTTGTAGCGTCTTCGAATGACAAAACACTCCCCATTCCGCTACTTCAAAACCAGCCCTGAAGTCATTCGACTTGCAGTCATGCTGTATGTTCGATTTCCACTTTCTCTTCGTAATGTAGAGGATCTTCTTCATGAACGGGGTGTAGATGTAAGCCATGAAACGGTCCGGTTTTGGTGGAACCGCTTCGGGCCAATGTTTGCATCAGAGATTGCTAGGAAAAGACGTAACCAGGCACGCAGTCATTCTAATTGGCAGTGGCACTTTGATGAGGTCTTTGTGAAGATCAACGG
>Ga0209502_10001144_pt1 | contig 25785 bp, 25 predicted proteins | sample ArcticOcean_MG_C_10_FD_187442 | JGI IMG/M metagenome (GOLD analysis project Ga0209502, IMG submission 187442) | Marine microbial communities from western Arctic Ocean - ArcticOcean_MG_CB11_90 (SPAdes) (version 2) | ecosystem: Environmental > Aquatic > Marine > Oceanic | place: Arctic Ocean... | reverse complement strand
ATCCCACCAAGTTCAGGGCGGATAAGAGAGTTTCTAAAAGTAGACATCTCTTTTACACGTTCATCTGGAATAGATAATTTATTATTCATCAAATTCACCCTATAGTCTTTACATAAAAAAGGGGCGGAGCTTTTGTTCAAAAAGCTCCGCCCTTCTTAGTTTTAGCGGAATTCGCCAGCAAACTTTTCAACCATCTCAAGACCAGAAGCGGTTACAAACCCTGGGCCAGAATTGATGTTGTTTCCAGGAAGAACACCATAACGATGGTAGTTGGCCATTACAACAACTGGTAAGTAAGCTTGCAAGAATGGCTGTTGGTCGATGCCCCAGCTAATTACGCCAGCCTTGATACCCTTTACAATCTCTGTACCGAGATCAAATGTTCCAAAGTAAATATCACCTGCCATACCGTTCTCGTCCAAAGCTAATAGAGTAGGATCTGCAGATGTTGGGCCAAGTGTTAGGACAGCGTCAGTATTAGGGTTGGCAGATAAATACGCTAAAACCCGATTTTTAATTTCAGAGGGATCTTGACCTGAGTCAATCATCTGGTTTCCAAGTTCAATACCAAGGCCATCCGCAAACCCTTGGCAACGATCTGTGGATGATGGTGATGAGATATAATGGTTAACACACAAGAAACTAGCAACGCCGTCGCCTTTTGCACGTAAACCCGCAGCATATCCTGCATCATACTCAGGCTGACCTACATACATAAGTGCGCCTACTTCACGCGCCTGTTCTGGTGTGCCTGAATTCATAATTATAACATCAACACCACTAGCTACTGCGTTCATTATAGGACCTTTTAGTACACTATAATCTGCAAGGGTTGTTATAATCCCGTTTGGTGCGGAAGCTGCAGCTTGATCGATTATACGAGCCATATCTCCTAAATCACCTGTTGGTGGATTGCGATACTCAACATCAACGCCCATTTGCTCTCCCGCAAGGGCAATGCCATTTTTGATTGTGTTCCACCAGCTATCACTATCAGGTGCGTGGCTTACAAGTACGTATTTTAGGTTATCACCGTGGCTGCCAGCCAGGGCTGTAATAGGTGATGCAAACAAAGCAGCGCCAATTGCGAGCGACTTTATTACAGTTTTCATGAGGTCCTCCCAGACGAATTTATATTTTCTAGTTGTCAAACAAATATTTTGCCGACAATTATTAGATAAGCATATGATTATTATTTTTGCAACCGGTTGCAAAAAATCATTTTATTTGTTCAAACTCAATAAAAATCTATAAAACTATTGTTTAACAATCGAATATAGATTTTTACTCGTTTTTAATAAAAAAATTACAATATTATCTGATAGGTAAAGTACAATTTAGAAAAGTATTCTTTAGGCTAACCCACTCAAAGTCTATAATCCCTAATATCTGATAGTGCAGGTATTCTGAACAGATTTAAAGAAGTATTTGCCACAACTTCAATCGATACTTAGTCCACTTGGAACACTTTCTGGTATACCAAGCGTTCCTAACTTAGCAGATTTTCCTGTTAAGCTTTCGAGAAAGCTTACTATATCGAAAACTTCCTGATCACTTAGAGCTTTTGCCGTTATATCAATTTTTTTACTTTGTCGCTCCATTTCAAATCGATCTGATTGAACCACAAAATCTATATCTTGGAGCCAAGGAACCAAAGGTAGTTCAGCCATATTACGTTGCCATTTAATACGCATACCTGCTGGGTCTAAGTGGTGACGCACAATCCCCTCCAAAGTAGGATAAGCACCATTATGGCCATATGGGGCAGTCAAGGCAACATTCCGAAGGCGCGGAGTTTTGAACCGATAGGCATCCTCCACCAAATCGCTTTCCCCCATACGTCCAATATCGCGAGCTGCAGGATCAAATCGTCGAGTTCTACCAGGTCCAAAAGCTGGTAGTGAAAGCGCATAGAATTTCTGATCACTCAAAAGAGGCCCACTATGGCAAACTGAACATCGTCCACTTTCAAAAAAGACTTTTCGCCCTCTCTCAGCTGCTTTAGGCAGATCGGTTCCGTTACTAATAAAATCATCGTATGGGCTGTCATAGCTTCGCCATTCAAGGTTAATAAAGTCTCCTAATGCCTTTGCTATTTCAACGATGGTAATATTCTGAGGAACATCTATATTATCAAAGGCTTCTACGAAAAGGTCGCCATACTGAGGAATTAGGCGCACCCTTTTGGCCAATATGGGCCAAGCAGCATCAATACGATCATGTATGGCTCCGGCGATTTCATTTTCTTTCGGATTTCCGGCCATTTCAAATTGTGCAACAAGCGGGAAAATTGCTTGAGCAGATATTAGCGTGTCTAAGCCATTTGGCAGCCATTCTTGAGCCGGTGAGTTGAAACCATTTTGGTAAATATCACTAATTTCAAGGCGACCATCGTGAAACATCACATTTATCGATTTGTGTCCCAAGTTCCATAAAGCACTTGCATTTCTTGGAATACGCTTTCGAATTTTCTGAGCACCTTTGCCAGGAGTGCGCTCTTGGCCAAGCCCTAATCCACCCTCACCTATACCAAGGCTCAGACCATCTCCCCCACCGTGTTTCGGATGATGGCATGTGCTACAACTTATATTTTGGTTGCCAGATAGAACTTTATCATAAAATAAAAGTTGTCCAATACTTGCTTTTTGTGGATCAATTGGGTGAAATTGATTTTCGGATAAGGGATATTGTTCAGCAGTACTTGGCGAGGCCATAAGTAACAGGGAAACTAAAAGATGCGGTATTTTCGACCAAGGATTATAGGTCACTTCGGTGCGCTGCTGATGGGAGTGGTGCTTATTATTAGCAGCACACAGGCTGACGCAGAGCTTGAGGAGGCGCGAGATCTTATGGAAGAGGGAAGGTTTGTTGAGGCCCGCACTGCTCTGTGGCCTGCTGCTCGCTCCGGAAATGCAGAAGCAGAGGAACTCATAGGCGTAATGTATGCAATGGGTTTGGGGGTGGAGCAAGACTATGAGCGCGCGTTTGAGTGGTATTTGCGGAGTGCTATGAAGGGTCATCCCGGAGCCCAGTCTGGTGTCGGTTGGTATTATGAAGTTGGACTCGGAATGCCTGCAATTGACCTTGTACGAGCCTATCTCTGGTATGTGCTTTCTGCCATTGGCAACGATCCTGACGCAATGATCAGTCAGGAAGAAGTAGTTAAGAAAATGACAAAGGAACAAATTAATAAAGCTCATGTTTTGATCGATGATTACCGTGTTTGGCTCTACCCATTCAGATAGGCTAGTTTTCAAAATACTAAAAAAATATTCCTTTATCAACGGATGTATTCAAATCAGTCTAATGCCATGCCATGCCGCGCAAGTGTTGCCTGCGCGACATGTTTTTCAATTTTATTGAATATCAGCTGCACGACCTGCATTGAGCTCAGATTCTGCTTTTGCAACAGCAGAAGTTAAAGCATCAAATATTGCCTCGCCACCCTCGACGTTTGACTTAAACCAATCATAGACCGGAGCTGCGGCGTCTTTAAACGCTCCTTTTTCAGCTGGTGTTGGAACATACAGATCACCACCACCCAAAACAAAGTCAGCGTATGCCTGAATTGATTTTCGTTTAGGAGACGCAAAGGTTGCCTGCTGCAATTGAGCAAAACCGTCAACTATGATTGTGCGCATTTCAGCTGGCATTGACATAAACTTATCATTCGACATCCACCAAAGAGCACCCATATATGCATGACCGTCTAGCGTTACGTATTGCAATCCAGCATCGGGAAATTTCATACCCATAATGTCAGTTATGCCGTTTTTAGAACCTTCGACAACGCCTGTTTGAAAGGAAGTAAACAGCTCAGGCCACGGAATGGGTGTAGGAGAGGCACCAAGGGCTTTGACTAATTCTTGTGGAAGATCTGCTACTACTGTGCGGATCTTCAAACCAGCCATGTCATCAGGGCTTTGAACGCGACGCTTTGTGTTAGCAAAATTACGCCATCCACCAGTATTACCAATCGTCATTAGGCGAATTTTTCCACCGGAATTATCTAACGCCATTTTTCTTACTGTACGGGTAAAGTCGCCTGATAATACATGCTCTGCAACCCGATCATCTGCCATTAAATAAGGTAAATCTAACACTTGTACATATGGGAAGATGCCTGCGGCACCACCAGATGTTGAAATATACACATCAATTGAACCATCGGCTACACCCTGCAAACACTCTGCACCTTTTGAGCAAAGCTGAGTACCGATAAACAGTTCTACCTCGATAGCTCCGTTCGAAGCACTTTCAACGAAGTTTTTGAATACAACTAGACCATCATAGTCTTCATCGTTTTCATTCGAATTCGCTGTAGCGCGAATTGTGAAATCGGCTGCCTGTACTGAGACAGCACCAGTTACCAGAATTGCCGCCGATATTAGCGACTTTATTGTACCTTTTAGCATATTATCCTCCCTAGATTTTTGCTGTTTAGGTTAATTCACGAACCCCGTTAAGCGTGGGATCGTCATCGAAATGGCTGGAATATAGGTGATTAAAAAAATCACAATAATTTCAACCAAAAGGAATGGCATAATGGCTCTAGCGATTGCTTCTACACGTTCACCTGAAACAGATGAAGCTACGAAAAGAACCAGGCCCATAGGCGGTGTTGCAAGGCCAACTGTTAAATTGACACTCATAATTATTGCGAAATGAATAGGGTCTACGCCTAGGCTAATAAATATTGGGCCCAAAATAGGTCCCAATATAATAATTGCGGGGCCAGCATCTAAAAACATCCCTACTATAAATAGCAGAATATTAATTAAAAATAATAGAACCAGAGGATTGTTTGAGAGTGAGACAATGTAAGCAGCAAGAATTTCTGGGGCATGACTAAGGCTAACCACGGTTTTAAATGCCATTGCACCACCAACTAAAAGCAAAACAACTGATGATGTCATTGCCGCTTTTGTAAGTACATTTGGAAGATCGCTAAAGCGAAGAGATTTCAGCACAAATAAACCTATAAATGTGGCATATCCTACCGCAACCGCTGCAGCCTCAGTTGGAGTAAAAATACCACCAAGTATCCCACCCAGAATAATAATAGGTGTTAAAAGTGGAAAAAAAGCTTTTAGACTTGCTTGCCCACGTTCATTCCATGTGTACTTCGCACTAGCAACTGGAAAATTGTACCGGTCAGCCATAACTTTTACAGTCATCATTAATCCGAGGCCAACCATTATTCCTGGAACTATCCCTGCTAAGAACAAGGCAGCAACGCTTTCACCCATTACATATGCATAGATTATCATAATGCCTGAAGGCGGTATAATTGGCCCAATAACTGAGCTGGCTGCGGTAATTGCTGCTGCAAACCGCCGTGTATAGCCTTGTTTTTCCATAGCCGGGATCAACATGGACCCCAAAGCTGATGTGTCTGCAACCGCTGAGCCTGATAAACCTGCAAATAACATTGACGATAAAATATTTACGTGAGCTAATCCGCCTCGCAAGTGACCCATCATGGCTTGCGCAAATTCCACAAGCCTACTTGTAATACCGCCACGGTTCATCAGCTCCCCTGCAAGCATAAAAAACGGGATAGCCATTAATGGGAAGCTGTCTATCCCGTTGTAGACGTTTCTATAAAGAAGGCCAATATCTCGTTCTTGACCACTCAACCATAATAAAAGGCCGGGCGCAGCTAATAAACCAAAAAAAACTGGTAAACCAATGAGAAGAAATAACAAAAATAACGGTAGAAACCAAAGTAACATCATTCTACCTTTTCAATTTCAAGGTTAGGAATAGGTCTAAGTTTTGTATTTTTGTCACCCAAAACTATAAGTTGCCGAAGTATCATCTCAATGTTTACGGCAATCATGAGCGCCACTCCCACAAACATAGAGAGATACATCCAAGCAAGTTTCATCTTAATCATTTTGAAACCAATTAATTGCAATGGGACTTTTAACGACGCACTGGAAAAAAGCCAGCCAGAGTTGACATGTTTCCAACCTAATTGAACAGCTACCGAAAGCACTATTAGTGAAGTTAAGGCTAAAATAAGTGCGAGAAGAGATACACCACGGCGAGGTAGAAACCGGTGCAAAGTATCAATTGCCACAAATCCACTTTGCCTTAACGCTATTGGAGCCATTAAGCCAGTTAACCATAGCATTAAAAAACGTGCAGCTTCGTCAGGCCACGGGAGTGCATTGTTTAAAATATAGCGACAAAATACCTGCAATAAAATTATAAATACCATTAACGCTAAAGCAATTACCGAAATAGATCGACCAACTTTGCCTGCAATATCGTTAAAAAACTGAAGAGGTTTTAGTATTTCGATCATAAAAATCATATAGCTGCACTCTCTTTTGTTGCAACTAATTGGTCAATTGAAGCTTTTGAAACCTTTATATTACTGAAATTCCCTTGTTGAAAAATAAGCGGTTCACCAGCCGTATAATCAAAACAATCAACATGCCCAACTATAATTGTATGGTCACCACCCGGATACTGAGCATATTGATGACAATCAATTCTAGCGAGACAATTAGATAGAATTGGCACACCATCTTTGTTAGTTTTCCAGTCCAAGCCATCGAAGGCTCTAGCGGCCTTAGAAAACGCGTCACAAATATGCTTTTGCTTGTCGCTAAGTATATGTATAGAATAATTTTGTGCTGTTATAAAAGCGTTATACCGTCGTGACACTTTGGCTGGTGACCACAAAACCAGCGGCGGATCCATTGACACACTAGCGAAGCTATTGGCTACAATACCCATGGGAATACCCTTATCGCAGCAGGTTATAATTGTAATCCCTGTTGCAAACTGTCCCAGAGCGACCCTGAACTCCCGCAAGCTTTCTTCAGGTCTAGGAACCAATTTGTCCAATTTAATCTGCATTTTTATGCTACCTCATGACCGAGGGCAGTAGTATAAATTTTAAACCATGTTTCGCGGTCCATCGGTAACGAGCAACTCCGCGAAAGCGCTTTAATCCGACTCAAACTATTTGTTCCCAAAATTGGCATTATGCGGGCTGGGTGGGCCAACAGCCATGCGACACTGGATGAAGCAGCATCGCCGTTTCCTATTTCAGTTAAAAGAGACAACAAAGCTGGGTTTTCATCTGAAAATAATAAACCACCCGCCAAGGGTGACCATGCCATGGGTGGAATGTCACGCTCTTGCAGAAATGCCAAATCACCATTGGTAAAGGAACTATTTTCCAGCACACTCATTTCAATCTGGTTGGTGACAAGTGGTGTTTCCATCGCAGATTGTAGCAAATTCCAATCATGAGGGCGAAAATTTGATACTCCGACACTCAACGCCTTGCCAGATGCTATTGCAGCATCTAGTGCTGCACCCGTCTCGTGGTGGTTCATAAGCGGATCAGGACGGTGTATCAGCAGTAAATCAATGTGATCCGTGTCCATTAAACGCAGCGAGTGATCAACTGACGCAGAAATATGAGCAGCCGAAGTATCGTAATGCTTGACTTGCGTATTGGCATACCGTCCTGCCCCCACAACAATATCGCATTTGGTCACAATTTCTATCTGGTCACGCATCTGCGGCGCGACGCGGAGAGCATTACCCAGAACCTCTTCCGCCTCGTATCCGCCATAAATATCAGCTTGATCCATCGTCGTGATACCCTGCGCCAAACAAGCTTCGATTTTAGCCTGAACATGTGATGGACTGGTATCGGTGTCATCCGAAAGACGCCACATACCATAGATCAGCCGGCTCAGCGTGACGTCATTACTAAGAGAAATACGTTCCATTATCGGCGGGGTCCATTTCCTAGGGGTGTTGCAGGCGTTTCAGTCGGCACACGGCCATATTCATGCGGCAGCGAACAAGTTTTCAATTCGGGTAAAACCAATTTTCCCACATAGTCACATTCGTCAAGATGTGGATATCCTGAAAATATAAAGGAGCGCATGCCCATTTTCTGATAGGCTTCTATTTCGGACAAAACTTGATCTGCAGATCCCACTAATGCGGCCCCACAGCCGGAACGGGCGCGTCCTACCCCGGTCCAGAGATGCGGTTCAATGAAACCTTCCATATCGGCCAGATCTCGGTTGCGCGCTTGTCGCGATACGCCCAAAGAGCCGCTATCAAGGGCGCGGTCACGGATTGCACTGCCGGTATCATCATCCAACTTTGAAACCAATTCGCGAGCAAACTCTCGTGCCTCAGCCTCCGTGTCACGGACGATCATATGCACCCTCAACCCGTAATCGAGCGTGCGGCCATGCGCCTTGGCGCGAGTATTAACTGCAAGCATCCTATTGGCGAGATCCTCTTTGCTCTCTGGCCACATCAAATACACGTCGCAATGCTCCGCACAAAGCTCAATAGCATCGGGTGAATAACCACCAAAATACAGCAAAGGCCCTCCATTTTTCTGATAAGGTCGCGCAGGCTCTGTGCTGACCCCCTCAAAATTGTAGATCTCACCATTAAAGTTGATCTCGTCTTGGGTCCAAGCCTGTTTCAAGATTTGGACCACTTCACGAGATCGCTGATAGCGATAAGGGCTTGGTTCTTTTTGACCAGGGAAATCTGAGGAGATAACATTGAGCGTCAACCGACCCTTGAGCATGTGGTCCAGCGTCGCCACCGAGCGCGCCAACATGATGGGTTGCATTTCACCACAACGGATGGCTGCTAGCATATTGATCTTGTCAGTGATCGGCGCACAGCCTGCCACGAAAGACAGGGTGTCTTGTCCTACCTGATAAGAGGATGGACAGAGGATGTTGCGAAATCCATTGGACTCAGATTTTTGTACAATCTGACTACAATGCTCCCAAGATGAGCGCAGCGCCCCATCTGGCAGGCCCAAATATTGGTAGTCGTCAGAACAGAGTGCTGAAAACCACGATACTTCAGCAGCATTTAGCCCTGCGGAGGTAATGGGAACGATGTTCATGAGAAGATAAAAAACTTTACTTGCATTAATCAAGTTTAATGCCCATTTAAATGTAGATCAATAGTGTATCAATTTTGGAAATCTATGACGCAAACCCCACCACATTCTGGCTCGTTACCAGCCTATGTGCAGATCAGCGAAGCCATTGCTCGGCGCATCCATGCTGGCCAGCTTTTGGGTGGAGAACGCCTGCCGACAGAGCGGAAGATGGCGGCAGAGTTTGGGGTTGCGGTTGGTACATTGCGCAAAGCCTTGCAAATGTTGCAAAAACAAGACCTCATCCAACCCAAACATGGCTCAGGTAATTACGTAACTTTTTCCCCACAAGCATCTAATTTATATTCTTTTTTTAGATTAGAATCGCTCACTGGTGCTGGGTTACCAACAGCAGAATTACTCACCGTAGACCGGTTGTCCAAGCCACCAAAATCCCCCCATTTTGGTCCCGATACGCAAGGATTTCGCTTCCGCAGATTACGATTTTTAGACCATCGTCCCGCAGCTTTGGAGGAGATTTGGTTGGACGGATCTGTTGCCACTTCTGTTGCGCGTCATGAGGTGTCAGAGTCGCTTTATCACACCTACCAAACTCGGTTTGGCTTTTGGATTGTGCGCGCTGAGGATCACGTAACTTTCGCGCCAGTTCCGGACTGGGGCGTAGATCAATTTGGCCTGCGTCCCGGCGACACAGCTGGATATGTCGAAAGAATCGCTTGGGCGAATACCGGCAAGCCCCTTGAGTTTTCCCGCAATTGGTACGATCCAAACGTGGCACGCTATGTAGCCCGCATCAAATAAGGATATGATATGACACTGAACTATGGATTGATCGGCTGTGGGATGATGGGCCATGAGCATCTTCGTAATATCGCTCTACTAGAAAATGCCGAAATTTCAGTAGTTTTTGAGCCTGACCCTGAGATGCGAGCGCTTGCGGCACAAACGTTGCCCCAAGCCGTGATGGTAGACAGTCTTAAAGCGCTATTGGCGCATGACCCATTGGATTGCTTGGTGATTGTCAGTCCAAACCATTGCCACATGCCTCAGCTTATTGAGATTGCCACCCAACGCGCCTTGCCCATTCTGTGTGAAAAACCCCTATTTACTGATCCGGAAAACCTTGCTCTGGCTCAGTCCTTTGCTCAATCTTATCCAGCTCTGGTTTGGGTGGCGATGGAATATCGTTATATGCCCCCGGTTGCCGCACTCATCGCACAGGCCCAAGAAATCACTGGTGGTATCAAAATGCTGACCATCCGTGAGCATCGGTTTCCGTTCCTGCCCAAAATTGGTGATTGGAATCGCTTTAACAAGCAAACAGGTGGTACATTAGTTGAGAAATGTTGTCACTTCTTCGACCTCATGCGGCTGATTTTGGAGTCTGATCCGGTGCGGGTTGTGGCAAGTGCGGGGCAAGAGGTTAATCATCTCGATGAGACTTATGACGGCCAACCCTCAGACATTTGGGATTGTGGCTATGTTTTAGTAGATTTTGCCAATGGCGCACGCGCTATGCTGGAGTTGAGCATGTATGCGGAAGGCTCTGAATACCAGGAAGAGATACATGCCGTTGGTCCAAAGGGCAAGATTGCATGCAACGTGCCCGGCCCGGCCCGGTTTTGGCCGGAGCACATGGCCAAGCCACCCGTGCCACATATTATCCTCAGCCCCCGCAGTCCGATGAACCCAACACGCATAAATACGCCCGTGCCAACAGCGTTGCTGGCTGCCGGTGATCACAACGGCTCCACCTTCTATCAACACCAAAGGTTTCAAGCTGCGGTATTGGGCAGGCTTTCTCCGGAAGTGAGCCTCCAAGACGGGATTTGGGCTGTGCGCATAGGACAAGCCGCCCAGAAATCAGCCCTAGAAAAAAAGGTAATCGAGCTATAACCTCAGCTTTGCGTCAGTTTTGACACTAAATTTAAGGTCGAGGGGTCATTCTCAGGGCCGGGGTCTGCGCCTGCAATCACAGGACCAAGAGCGGTGGCCAATTCCTTGCCCAACTCAACCCCCCATTGATCAAAGGAATTGATCCCCAAAATCACACCTTCAACGAAGACGCGATGTTCATAGAGTGCGATTAACTGTCCCAAACAATAGGGCGTCAATTTGGGATAGATCAACGTGGTGGAGGGCCGGTTGCCCGTGAATACACGGTGGCGGGCTTGGCGCTCCAGCTCTGCCCCTCCAAAGCCTTTTGAGGCTGCAATGGTACGAGCTACGTCCAAATCGCGCCCAAGCATCAACGCCTGCGACTGGGCCAAGCAATTGGCTTGTAAAAGCTGATGCTGATGGGACAGATTTGGCTCATGTCCAACCTTTGCAATCATAAATTCGCAAGGGATGATATGGGTGCCTTGATGGATCAGCTGGTAAAAGGCATGCTGCCCATTGGTCCCCGGCTCACCCCATACAATTGGGCCTGAGGGGACAGTTAAATCTTGACCATCAATGCCCACGCTCTTGCCGTTGGATTCCATCTCAAGCTGCTGCAAATAGGCTGGAAACCGTGACAAGCGTTGCTCATATGGCAGCACTGCCCGGGTGGTATAGCCTGCGACCTGTGCGTGCCAAATCCCAACCAAAGCCAGCATTATCGGGAGGTTTTTAGTGCCATCAGCAGACTGGAAATGATCATCCATCGCCGCCGCACCGTTCAAAAGAGCGGTGAAATTGTCAGAACCGATGGCTAGCGCAACGCTCAAGCCAATCGGACCCCAGAGCGAATATCGTCCCCCGACCCAATCCTCAAAGCCAAAGACCTGATCTGGGCTAATGCCAAAAGCTGCGGTTTTATCATCGGCAGTACTTAGGGCTGCGAATTGATCCGCTGGATTAGCCACGCTCTGTCCCATCCAGCGCAATGCTGTTTCGGCATTAGTGAGGGTCTCAATGGTCGTGAAGGTTTTGGAGGCTACAACCACCAATGTAGTCTGTGCATCAAGTCCTGCTAAAACATCCGTCACATGCGCGCCGTCCACATTGCTGACATAATGTATTTTTGGTCCGTGTGCATAGGGTTTTAACGCAAGATAGGCCATTGCGGGTCCGAGATCTGAACCACCAATGCCGATGTTCACAATATCGGTATAGGCTCCACCCTGCCCTTGGATAGTGCCGCTGCACACCCCTTCGGAAAATTTCATCATCCGCGCACGGGTGGCCAGCACATTGGGCATCACATCTTGACCATCAACTGTAACAGCTCCAGAAGACCGGCGCAGGGCGGTATGTAAAACCGCACGGTCTTCGGTGATATTGATTTTTTTACCAGAGAACATCGCCGCCCGCATGTTAGAAAGCCCTGTTAATTTAGTCAGCTCAAGCAGCAGCGCAAGGGTTTCACTGTCGATATTAGTTTTTGAATAATCAAAAAATAATCCATCAGTTTGTACTGCAAACTGATGTGCCCGACTTGCATCAAACAACGTTGTGATTTTGCGATCTCTGACCGCCGCGTATTTTGCTTTCAAGGCCGCAAACATAAACTATTCCTAACTTGGGCACCAATGCACAGTGGCATTTGGCAGAAACTGGGCAATCGGAGCCTCGGCGGGTGAATAAATCTGAGCCCGTGCTAAGGCCGCTTTCTTTTCATGACCCAAGATCAAAACATGGGTAAAAATGGCTGTGGCAAGCACATTGGCGCTCAGGGTCACGCGAGGCTCAAGGTCTCCACCAGCTGGCACTATCGACACAACGGCGGCCGCCTCTGAGCTCTGCGCCCAAGCTAATTCTACAGCCCCGGGAAACAATGAAGCGGTATGCAAATCAGCGCCCATGCCCAAAACTAAAACATCAATAGGCAAATATGGTGCGACACGCTGCGACAAAGTTTCAGCACCAACTTTTGGGTTACATCCCAGCTCATACAAAGCTACATAATTTGCGGCACTTGCTGAATTCACCAAAAGACGGTTTTTGATTAATGCAGTATTAGATCTTATACTGTCGGTGGGCACCCAGCGTTCGTCGGTCAACATAACAGTAATGTTGGCCCAATCAAGATTGATCTTACTTAGAATATCAAACAAAGGCCCTGGTGTGCTTCCACCGGGAACCGCAAGTGTTGCCTGACCATTTTGAACCAATACTGAAGATAATTCACTGGCCAATCTCTCCGCCAAAGCCTGCATCATCTCAGTCGCGTTTTGGTAGCTCGTCAACTGCATCACTTAATCTCGCGCCAACGCCGGCCATCGCGATGTATTAACGCCATCGCATCCTCGGGACCAGCACTACCTACGTCATAAAGCTTCGGCACATCATTGCGGGTTTCCCAAGCTTTAATGATTGGATCTGTCCATTTCCAAGCTGCTTCAACCTCATCACCACGCATAAACAGAGTTTGGTCTCCCCTGATCACATCCATGATCAAGCGCTCATAGGCATCAGGTGACTCTTCCGAATGCTCTCCAAGTGCATCTGCAAAGGTCATATCCAAAGGTACATGGATCAATCGCATCCCACCCGGGCCAGGTTCCTTTATAGTTACGTCCAAAGTCATACCCTCATTAGGTTGCAACTGAATGGCCAGAACGTTCTGTTTTTCATCGCTTGATTTTTCGAAAATAGAATGGGGTAGTTTCTTGAAAACTATTGCAATTTCAGACGAACGAGCTTTTAATTTTTTTCCTGTTCGTAGGTAAAAAGGTACACCCGACCAACGCCAGTTTTCTATATGCGTTTTGATCGCCACATAGCTTTCGGTAAAGCTTCGTGGATTTTCAGCGTCATCACGGTAGCTATTTTTTGCAAGGGAGGCATCATATTGCCCCCGGACGACATGATATGCTTCGACTGGTGCCAAACTGCGGATCACCTTGAGCTTTTCATCACGTACGGCATCGGGGTTGAAATGCGACGGTGGCTCCATTGCTATCAAACACAACAACTGCATTAAATGGTTTTGCACCATATCGCGCATAGCCCCAGATTTATCATAATAGGCGCCGCGGCCACCAACGCCAACCGTTTCGGCGACGGTTATTTGGATATGATCTATATATTGTGCGTTCCAAAGAGGCTCAAATAACAGGTTACCAAAGCGCACAGCCATCAGGTTTTGTACTGTTTCTTTGCCAAGGTAATGATCTATACGGTAAATTTGGTTTTCGTTAAACTGAGCAGACAAAACTGCATTTAGGGATTTGGCGCTCTCAAGGTCGCGACCAAATGGTTTTTCAACAACAATACGAGCTTTTGGGCTGGCTAGACCCCACGCGTTTAAGCGCGATGCAATATCTCCAAACAGATTTGGGCCAACAGAAAAGTAATAAGCATTTATACAATCTTTACGTACTAAAGTGACCAGCTCAGACCAACCATCATCTCCGCGGACATCAACTACCACATAATCCAACTGCGCCAAAAACATGTCCAATTGAGAGTTTTCAACATTTCTAGTTGTATCAAATTCGCGGATAGCATCACGGATCATGTCTTGGTAGCCTACTTTGCCTAAATCAGCGCGTGCAGCGCCAATAATGCGGGCGTTAGGCGGCATCTGACCCGAACAAAACCGACGGAAAAGGCCGGGTAGGATCTTACGACGAGCCAAATCACCGGTACCACCAAAAATGATTAGATCAAAGGGATCAACGGGTATTACTCGGGAGACCATCTGACAATCCTTTAGAATGTTTGCGCTAACGGTGCCTTACAACGGCTCAAAGCCTCTGTCCACCTTATCGGAGCCAATCACTTCTGTGTCAGCATGTCTACATAAAGGGTTTTCTTAATCTTTTACTGATGTATGCGTAAACTATGTGCGTAGTTTGAAACAAGTTATTTATGGGCGAGCAGAATATTATGGCCAACCACAATAAGTTTTCTAACCCCCTTACAACAGCCAAGGGTGATGCAAGGGCTCGGGTCGCTTTAAAAAATCTACGAACGCTTTGGTTCAACACGGGCACCCTTTGTAACATAGAATGTGTTAATTGCTATATAAACAGTAGCCCAAAAAATGACGCTCTAGTTTATATCACTGCCAATGAGGTAAGCGACTTTCTCACTCAACTGACTACTCTAAATGAGCCAGTTCAAGAAATTGCCTTTACTGGTGGTGAACCATTCATGAATCCAGAAATGATAGAAATAGCGCGCCGTAGTTTGGCCGCAGGGTATCAAGTGCTTATCCTTACAAACGCTATGCGACCTATGATGCGCAAGCATATGCAACAGGGTATCAAAGAGTTACACGCCACCTACCCAAAAAAGTTGACCCTCCGGGTTTCCTTGGATCACTTCACTGAAGTTCAGCATGATACAGAACGTGGCAAGGGCGCTTTTAAAAAGACCTTGGTTGGTATGAACTGGCTCCGAGATGCAGGAATACGCATGGCAGTGGCAGGTCGTACATTTGCGGGGGACACAGACACCGCAAGCCGAGCAGGTTACCAATTATTGTTTGCCAGAAATAATTATAACATTGATGCGTTAAGTTCTGTTGAAACAGTTCTGTTCCCTGAGTTAGATGAAAAGATTGAAGTTCCTGAAATTACAACAGCGTGTTGGGATATTCTTAACAAAAATCCAGATGATTTGATGTGTGCGTCGTCACGAATGGTTGTAAAACGCAAGGGTGCAGATAAACCTGCGGTTTTAGCCTGTACACTGCTACCGTATGCCACAGAATTTGAATTGGGAAATACTCTGAAAGAGGCTGCGTCAGATGTAGCTCTTAACCACCCACATTGTGCAAAATTTTGCGTTTTAGGTGGCGCGAGCTGTTCAACTTAGGCTAGCAACTCCGCATCCCAGTAAAGAAAATCAACCCAACTTCTGTGTAAGTAATTGGGTGGAAATTTTCGTCCAATATTACGGAGTTCTTCTGATTGTGGCTGTCTAATGGGTTTGCGCAACTGCAAGCCAGATAATTTCAGGCTGCGTGAGCCTTTTTTGAGATTACACTTCGAGCAGGCGGCAACTACGTTCTCCCAGCTGGTGATTCCTCCCCGCACTCGCGGCACCACATGATCAAAGGTTAAATTTCCCAGATTACCACAATATTGGCAGGAGAACTCATCTCGCAAGAATAAATTGAACCGCGTGAAGGCCACGGTATTTTGCGGCTTCACATAGTCTCGCAACACAACTACCGAGGGAATTCGTATCTCTGTTGTAGGTGAACGGACGATATTATCATATTCTGCTAAAACCTGCACTCTATCTAGCCACGCCGCTTTCACAGCGTCCTGCCAAGTCCAGAGAGATAGTGGATAATATGACAAGGGACGATAATCAGCGTTCAGAACCAAAGCCGGTTTTTGTTTCAATACTGCCGGGTCTCTTACTGGGTCTATTCTAAAATTCTCAGCCATGCCCGTCGCCCCCGCAGCAAGTCAAACAAAAAGTAAGCCATTGGAGGCGCCAAGAAGGCGCCCGTCTGGATGCTTGGGATGACTATATATAGGGAACTAAATCAGGCAAGCCCTATATGTAGAAAATCAGTAGAGAGTTATTCCATTCCGAGCTGTTGTCGCATGAAGGCCAAAGCCACCTCCAACCCATCGGGTCCAATACCATGGGCAGTTCCCGGCATTACATGCGCATAAACTTCTTTAAACCCAGCAGCCTCCAATCCTTCGGCCGCATGAGGCAAAGCGGCTATGGGAACTACATCATCCTCATCGCCGTGAACCAGCAACACTGGCATAAAGGAAGTGACTTCATCCACCAACAACTCATGCTCCAGCAGTCGCCCTGAGAAAGCAACAACCCCTGCGACTGAATCCTCACGCCTTGGGGCAACATGCAGCGCCATCATCGTGCCTTGGGAAAACCCAAATATAATTACTTGTTCCGGTAGCAGGTCATAATCAATCATAACACCATCAAGATAGGACTCCAAATCCTGAGCTGCTGAGCGCAACCCGTTGGCAGAATCTTCCTCCGAAGAGCCATCTATCCACGGAATGGGGAACCATTGCAGCGCCATAGGTGACATGGCTGTATTTTCTGGTGCGTCTGGTGCCAAGAACATTGTATCCGGCATATGATCTGTCAAAACATCAGCTAAGCCCATAAGATCAGCGCCATTAGCGCCATAACCATGCAAAAAGATAACCGCTGAAGTCACATCACCACTTTTTGGCATCCGACTCACTGATTTCAAAACCCGTGTCATATTTTTCCCTTTTGCAACTTTAGGCGTTTGTAATAGGCCCATAATAGCCGCGCTGCAACGGCTCTCCATGGAGCCCATTCCTGCGCTAAGTCGGACATCTTTTTTGCATCAGGTCGCATAGGCAAATTGAAGACCAAACGGGTGGCTTCCTGCAGTGCTAGATCGCCATATGGAAACACATCCGTTCGACCTAAAGCTGTCAAAGCATAGACTTCCGCTGTCCAGCGGCCAATTCCCGTTATCTGAGTAAGTATATCTAGTACCGCAGCATCGGGCAAAAGAGTTAAGTTGTCATAATCAATTAGGGTTCTCGATAGAGCATGCGCATAACGAATTTTGGGACGGGACAGGCCAATCAATGCCAATTCTTCAACACTGGCACGAGCCACCTTTGTTTGCCGTGACAGGCCTGCGTGTTCCAATCTGTTCCAAATAGCCGCCGCAGAGCCCACAGACACCTGTTGGCCAATCACAATCTTAAACAGCGTTGCAAAGCCTGGCGGTTCACGTCGTAAAGGGATTGGGCCACATAGTAAAAATATTTTAGAAAACTCAGGGACGTTTAACAGATGAACAGCAATTTCTATGTCCTCCATACTTTCTATAGTCAGGATTTCCATTTATCCAGCCACTTTTCAACCTCTGGCAGGGTTTGAACACTTAGCGCCCCACTGGGTGACGGTCTGGCAATCATTAACACAGAAATTCCCAGCATTCGTGCTGCGTCCAGCTTGGTTCGACTCGAAGCTCCACCTGCATTTTTAACCACCAATACATCCACATCCAACTGTCGAAACAGCGCCTGTTCATCTGCCACAGAAAATGGTGGGCGACCAATAAGATACTGCCCATTGGACCATGGAAATTCGCTATCCGGCGGATCAATCTGACGGCAAATCAGACGGGCATGCGATAAGTTAGAAAATTTGGGCAGGCTCTGACGGCCCGTGGCCAAAAAGACCACAGTGCCGGGTTTTATATGGTCAGCGGCCTCAGTTTCATCTGTCAGTGTGAGCCAGTGATCGCCCGCCATTGGCACCCACTCAGGCCGCTCGAACCGTAGTAACGGCAGGCCCATTTCTTGCGCAACCTCAAAACTGCGGCGGGTGATGTTGCTGGCAAAGGGATGGGTGGCATCAACAATCGCTGTTATCTGATGCGCCTTAAGATATTCCCGAAAGCCGTCTGCGCCGCCAAACCCACCGTGACGCGTACAGATGGAAAGCTTGGCCGGTTGCCGTGTCGCACCAGCAAAGCTGCCAATGGCCCGGATGCCCCGCGTTGCGCAATACTGTGCTATTTGCCGTGCCTCGCCAGAGCCGGCCAAAATCAAAACCGTCATATCTGCGCCAAAATAAGCCCGGCCCGGTCAATCACAACACAATCAACCGCGATTTCATCAGTTTTTAATATTGATTGGCAATTGCGCAAAGCCGCCTCAACCACCCAATGCGCCATATCTGGCCCAGCGAGACTATAGACTTCCAGAGCTGTGTTAGCCTGCGCCAAATTGGGTTGTCCCATCACATCCGCCAGCTGTTGAAAATCGACCTGTGATCGGCCAGAGTGCAAATCACGCGCGCCCTGCGCCAATTTAGTCATCTTAGCGATACCGCCTCCAACCGTAAGGCGCGGCACGGGATGGCGCCCAAGATATTTCATCAAGCCACCCGCAAAATCACCCATATCCAGCATCGCTGTTTCTGGCAAAGCGTGGAGTGCTTGCACCGTGCGCTCGGATGTGGCCCCAGTGCATCCCGCAACATGCGGGGTTCCTTCCGCCCGCGCCACATCAATGCCACGGTGAATTGAGGCAATCCATGCGGCACAGGAGAAGGGTCTTACAATGCCCGTCGTGCCTAATACAGATAGACCCCCAACGATACCAAGCCTTGGATTCCAAGTTTTCAAAGCCAATTCTGCCCCGCCAGGGATTATTATGGTGATATCGACATCCGGACTTTGACTATAAAATGTTGACAATTCATCCACCTGCGCCTGCATCATCTTACGTGGAACGGGATTTATTGCAGGCTCACCCACGCCAATCGGCAAGCCAGCTTTGGTGATGGTTCCGACGCCCGCACCAGCATGAAAGCGTACGCCACCTGTAGATGTCGCTATCCTCGCAATGATCAGCGAGCCATGGGTGACATCGGGATCATCACCCGCATCCTTGGTGATACCAATCTCAATCCAGCCATTTTTGGCTTCATGATGGGCAATCTGGAAGATTGGCTGTTCGCCCTTTGGCAGGGTGATTTGCACCTGCGAAAGCCGCGTGCCTCCCCAAAGCTCGTACAGCCCGGCGCGCACGGCGGCAGTGGCGCAAGCGCCGGTTGTCCAACCACGACGCAGAGGGGGAGTTTCGCTATGTTTCATGCTTCCCACTATATCAATGCATTTCATGCCGCCAATCACAAAGCGTAGGTCGCTTGCACTCTATTTAACCGCAGCGTTATTCGTCATAAGGATACATATGAACGATTCACCTACCCTTCCCACTAAAAGCTGGCCTGAGTTGCGACCGGGCTGGGTATGGCTGTGCGGCGCAGGTCCCGGCGATCCCGGCCTGCTGACCCTGCATGCTTTGAACGCATTGCGCCAAGCTGATGTGGTGGTCTATGACGCCTTAGTTGGCGCTGAGATTTTAGAATGGGCCGGCGATGCTGAGTTGATATATGCGGGCAAGCGTGGCGGCAAACCCTCCGCCAAACAGCGCGATATTTCGCTTCATTTGGTGGAATTGGCCCGCGCGGGAAACCGTGTGTTGCGGCTTAAGGGTGGTGATCCCTTTGTCTTTGGTCGTGGCGGTGAAGAAGCGCAGACCTTGGTGCAACATGGCATCCCAGTGCGCATCATTCCCGGAATATCTGCGGGCATCGGCGGTTTGGCTTACGCGGGCATTCCCGTCACCCACCGGGATGTGAACCAATCGGTCACCTTTGTCGCTGGACATGACCAATCCGGCGCCACACCAAGCTCTCTCGATTGGGATGGCATTGCGCGGGGCAGTCAAGTAATCGTTATTTATATGGGTATGAAGCATATTGATCACATCACGCAAAGCTTGATGGCAGCGGGGCGCAGTCCCTCCGAGCCGTTGGCCTTTGTCACCTCTGCCACACTTGAGCATCAACAGGTTGTGGAAAGTACCTTGGGCACTGCTGTAGCCGATGCAAAAGCCACTGGCATTGAACCACCTGCGATTATTTGCGTGGGACGCTCAGTGCTGATGCGTCAAGCTCTCGACTGGCAGTCAATGGAAGCCGGCATCCCTCCGCGCAATCTTGACCCCTTGGGACGAGGCCGTCCCGCAGAGAGCGCATGACGCGCGTCATAATCGCCGCCCCAAGCTCAGGCGCGGGCAAAACAACCGTAACTTTGGCATTGATGCGGATATTGCGCCGTGAAGGCATCCAATTTCAGCCAGCAAAATCTGGTCCCGACTATATAGATCCGCGGTTTCATGAGGTGGCCGCAGGCTGCATGTCGGTTAATTTAGACGCTTGGGCGATGCCCTTATCGCAAATCAAAACACTGTCTGGACCGAGCAACCTGATCGTTGAAGGGGCTATGGGCCTATTTGACGGCGCTGGTTTGGCCGGGCGGGGGTCCACGGCAGATTTGGCGAAAATGCTATCGGTGCCAGTGATCTTGGTGATCGATGCGGCCAAAACCGCGCATTCTGTTGCGGCAATGGTACAGGGATTCGCACGATTTGATCCAAGGGCCACGGTCGCAGGAGTGATTCTCAACCGTGTCGGCAGCCCACGACACCTTCAAATGCTGCAAGCAGCTCTGATGGACTCAGGTATCCGGGTGTTTGGCCATCTGCTTCGCTCTGAAAACTATGCCCTGCCTGAGCGGCATCTGGGGTTGGTTCAGGCAAGTGAAAACCCAGATCTGGACTCCTGGATTGACCGGGTGGCTGATGCATTGGCTATGAGCCTTGATTTACCAGCTCTCTGCGCGCTCACTGGCGAAGCTATTAAAGCCGAGTTTACCCCCACCCCACCACCGGCGCAGCACATTGCCGTGGCACGGGATTTGGCCTTTGAGTTTTCCTACCCGCATCAATTGCGCGGTTGGCAGGAGGCTGGAGCTTCGCTGTCGTTTTTCTCCCCCCTAGCTAATGAGCCTGCCCCAAAGGATGCAGGCTATATTTTTCTGCCTGGCGGCTATCCAGAACTGCACGCCCCGCAGCTGGCCTCAGCGGCTACCTTCAAGGCCTCAATGGCGTGCCATGCCGCAGCTGGAACCGCCATCTACGGTGAATGTGGCGGTTATATGATGCTAGGGCGCGGGTTGGTCGACGCGAAGGGCGTACACCATGAAATGCTGGGCCTTTTGCCACTTGAAACCAGCTTTGAAACACGAAAACTGCATCTGGGCTATCGCCAACTCACTCCTTTGAGCGATCATTTCACAGGCACGCTCAGCGCACATGAATTTCATTATGCTACAACGCTGACTGCAAATGGCCCACCTCTGTTTACTGCAGAAGATGCAGATGGCGTTTTTTTGAACAATATGGGGTTGCACATCGGGCAAACCTACGGTTCTTTCGCGCATGTTATTACTGGGCCATAACGCCCTTGAAAGTGCTCCATGTCAGCAAAGTTAACCGACGATAGTCAGGCCAGACGGAATGTTGCGGTTTTGGTTGCCGCCCAAGCTATTTTAGGCGGGCAAATGCCGATGATGTTCATCGTTGCTGGCCTAGCGGGCAGCATGTTGTCAGGTAATCCTTGCTTTGCCACCCTACCTATTTCGCTGATCGTCTTCGGCTCCATGACAACAGCGCCTTGGTTGTCACCTTTGATGCAGAAATATGGCCGTAAAACTGGATTTTTTGTCGGTGCCATTGCAGGTGCTCTTGGCGCAGCGGTTTCTGCCTATGGACTTTATATCGCCTCCTTCTTGATCTTTTCCATGGGGGCTTATCTTTCGGGAATATATATGTCGGCGCAAGGATTTTACCGCTTTGCTGCCACAGACACTGCATCAGATCACTTCCGACCTAAAGCAATTTCATATGTCATGGCCGGAGGATTGATCTCTGCTGTCCTTGGGCCTCAGCTAAATAAATTAGTGCAGGACGCCTCGGTTATTCCCTTTTTAGGCAGCTATATAGCGATGATTTCGCTCAATTTGGTTGGCATGTTTTTATTTCTATTACTACGGCTGCCAAAAGGCACCGCCAGTGAAGCCAAGATCATAGCCCCTACCCCCCCGCGCAGCCGCAAAGAGCTGTTGCACGATCCAAAAGTTTTAGTGGCTATTTCATGTGGCATGGTAGCCTATTCGCTGATGAACTTGATCATGACATCCACACCGCTTGCAGTAGTGGGCTGTGGTTTGACCAAGAATAATGCCAATGACATCGTATCAGCCCATGTGATTGCGATGTTTTTACCCTCGTTTTTCACAGGACATCTGATCATCCGCTTTGGTGTTGAGCGGATCATGGGTCTTGGCCTGATCATTTTGGGAGGTGCTGGCGTTGTGGCGCTCAGCGGCATGGAACTTCCAAACTTCTTCGTTGCTCTTATGTTGCTGGGATTGGGTTGGAACTTTGGCTTTATCGGAGCCACCACACTTTTAACCAGTGCCCATGCTTCGCATGAACGTGGCCGGGTACAGGGCATGAATGACGCGATTGTCTTCGGCTGTGTGACAATTGCCTCTATCGCTTCAGGTGGCTTAATGAATTGCGCAGGCGGTTCGGTGGTCCAAGGCTGGGCTTTAGTCAACTATGCGATGGTACCCTTCTTGCTGTTGGCAGGCACGGCCTTGCTGTGGTTGGTGATGATCAACAAACGAGCAGCCTAGCAGCAGCGCCACGCCCGCCAGGCTCGTGCCATGGCTGTGGATATTGGGAAGTCAGGTATAGCGCCCATTTCCACCGCCCCAGGGCTGTGCATCACAAAGCGTAAAACACGCATGCAACCTGCGGTCTCAATTAGTGCTGGTGATTGAATGTCTCTGGCTTTTTTTGCATAAGCTATTTTACATAAATCACTGTAAATATGTATATTTTTATCTATCGACCAAACAGGCACCTTCAGCGCAATCAAAGCTGGAATACCTCGTAAGAAACGCACAAGACCAAGCCGGGTTGCATGCACCTCAAGCCCAGTTAGATCGTCAGGCAGGTGCCCTAAACCATCAAGAGCTGCAAGCATTGGGCCCATAGTGATATCGCGTACATGGTTCAAAAGGGGCTCAGGTCCATCAAACCCTTCTTTGTAAATATCCCAGCGGCGCGCCAAAACCATCTTATCAAGGGCCTCAGCCCCTTTTGGGGTAAGAACCTCCGCCAAGGCGTCCACAACTTGATGCTTCCGTGCGTGGCCGTGCTCAATCTCCTCAAAAACATCACGCCACCATTGCAGGCGCATCTCAGCAATAACAGGCTCTTGGGTCATCCAAGGAGCTCGGGCCACCTCAGCGGTGGCCGCATAGATCGGTAGCAAGATCATACGCGCTTCAAGTGCTGCTGACATAGCAGCAGCGAAACGACCTGGATCTGCACGGGATACCAAATTAGCACAGGCTTGTAGGCTCATCCAAGTAAGTCCGGATCAAATGCCTCAGTGATCACCGCCTCTGACTGACCGTCAGGCTTATCAACCACCTCAATGCCAGCAGCCTCTAATTGCGCGCGCACCCGATCGGCTTTGGCAAAATCACGGTAAGCCTTGGCTTGGCTGCGGGACGTCAGCAAAGCCTCAATCCGCACCTTGGTGTTATCACTCGCCTGTTTGGGCTGCCACCAATCGGCATCGGCGGCCAAAAGCCCCAAAAACTGCCCTGCCGCCAAAACGGCATCCGCATCCCCGGCCTTAGCCAATTCATGCATCCGCGACAAAGCCCCAGGGGTGTTCAGATCATTGGCCAGATGGCTCAGTACCGCCCCATCCAAAGCTGCAGGGCGCGCGTTCTGAACCAATTTATGCCATTTGCGCAGGGTGGCCATGGCATCATCCGCCTTCTTCTGTGTCCAATCCATCGGCTTGCCGTAATGGGTAGAGAGCAAAACAAAACGCATCACCTCTCCAGAAATACCCTGCTGCAAGAGATCCCGCACAGTGAAAAAATTGCCAAGGGATTTGGACATCTTTTTTCCCTCAACCTGTAGCATTTCATTGTGCATCCAAACCTGAGCAAAAGCACCATCTGGGTGGGCACAATTGCTTTGTGCAATCTCATTTTCATGATGCGGGAACATTAGGTCGTTGCCACCACCATGAATGTCAAAGCTGTCACCAAAGTGTTCATGCACCATGGCAGAACACTCAATATGCCACCCAGGACGGCCTCGACCCCATGGGCTATCCCAACCTGGACTGTCCAAATCTGAAGGCTTCCATAAAACAAAATCCATCGGATCACGCTTATAAGGAGCCACTTCGACACGTGCACCTGCCATCATATCATCAATCGAGCGGCCTGATAGTGAGCCATAATCTGGGCAGCTTTTCACGTTAAATAAGACGTGCCCCTCAGCATTATAAGCATGTCCTTTGGCAATGAGACACTCAGTCATCGTGATCATCTGGGAAATGTAGTCAGTAGCGCGCGGCATAATGTTTGGCTCTAACGCTGCCAAAGATGCCATATCATCCAGATACCAAGAGATTGTCTCTTCAGTTATCTTTGAAATATTGCGTCCAGTGGCAGCAGCACGGGCATTAATTTTATCATCAATATCAGTAAAATTGCGCGCATAAGTGACGTGATCTGGACCGTAAACCTCCCGCAGCAATCGAAATAAGCTATCAAATACCACCACGGCACGCGCATTTCCTAAATGGGCGCGATCGTAAACGGTTGGGCCACAGACATACATGCGCACATTGCCGAGGTCCAACGGAATAAAATTTTCCTTGCGACGAGATTTGGTGTTATAAAGCATAATTTTAGTCATAGGCCATATCCTGAAGTTTTTGAACGCAAAGAGTGAAAAGCTATTTTCTTTAAGAATAACATTGGCACCAAGTTTAGAGAACTAGCCCCATCCTTATTATCAAAAAAACAATTCATTATTCATACATATCTGGCTCAACCATTCGTTTCAATTGCACAAAACCAAATTGACGAATCTATCTGAATGAGTCCAAGTCGACACATGGACTTGGCAAAACGAATAACCGCTATCACCGAAAGTGGATCTGATGGATGGGACGTATTTTATAAAGCACGTGCGTTAAAAAAATCTGGTCAACCAATCATCGAACTGACTATCGGCGAACATGATGTTACCACCCACCGCGATATTCTAGCTGCTATGGGCCAATCGGCACGAGGTGGCCACACCGGCTATGCGCCAGTGCCAGGAACTGACAACTTGCGTGAAACTGTAGCCCAACGCATTCAGGCACAGAGTGGCATAGCTACCACTGCCGCCAATATTATAATTACCCCCGGAGGCCAATCTGCTCTATTTTTTGCACATATGGCTGTGCTAAACCCTGGCGATGTTGCGCTATATTGTGATCCTTACTACGCAACTTATCCAGGCACAATTCGCGCTGTGGGCGGTGTGGACAGGTCGATAATTTGCAAACCAGAACTTGATTTCCAACCCACGCATAAAGATCTTAATGCTGCTGCTACAGGCGCGCATTCTTTGTTAGTTAACTCCCCCAACAATCCCACCGGTGTGGTCTATGATAAGCTCACATGGGAGGCCATTGCCAAGACCTGCCAAGACCACGATCTTTGGCTT
>Ga0209502_10001141_pt1 | contig 25849 bp, 29 predicted proteins | sample ArcticOcean_MG_C_10_FD_187442 | JGI IMG/M metagenome (GOLD analysis project Ga0209502, IMG submission 187442) | Marine microbial communities from western Arctic Ocean - ArcticOcean_MG_CB11_90 (SPAdes) (version 2) | ecosystem: Environmental > Aquatic > Marine > Oceanic | place: Arctic Ocean... | reverse complement strand
TCTGAAAAACATTTTAAAAAACAATGGCAGGGTACTTTGTTAAAAAAGAAAGTTAAGACTGAAAATATTTCTAAAACTGTAAAATTTTTGATAAATAATGACAATATTACAGGTCAAATTATACCTGTAGATAGCGGTCAAAGCATCGCTTGGTTAACACCTGATATAATAAATGTAAAAGAATGAAAAAAAAAAATTTAAAAATTATAAATTTTCAAAAAAAAGAAGAATATTCATACAAAAGAAAAGTAATAATTACAGACCTTGTTTTTAATACCTCAGTTGGAATTCATGATTTTGAAAAAGAAAAAGAACAACAGGTTAAATTTAATATTGAAATAGATATCAACCCGTTGTTAAAAGCAGCTGAAAATGATCTAAAAAGTATTGTTAATTACGAAAATATTATTAGTAAAATAAAATCAATAACTCACAAAAAACATTATAATTTACTTGAAACTTTAGCTGAAGATATTTTTATTAACTTGTTTCTTAATAAAAATATAATAAAAATTAAATTAAGAATAGAGAAGCCAGAAATTATTAAAAACACTTCTACTGTAGGTGTTGAAATTACTAAAAAGAGAAAATGATTAATAGTCTCGAGTCTGGAAAAAATATTATAAAAGAAAAGGTTAAATTAATTCCTAATAACCCGGGTGTTTATAAAATGCTTGGAGCTAAAAAAGAAATACTTTATATAGGTAAAGCTAAAAATATTCCTAATAGACTTAAAAGTTACACTTCTGACAAAAATTTACCGATTAGAACTGAAAGGATGCTCTCTCTAACAAAGTATTTAGAAATAACAACAACAACAAACGAAAGTGAAGCTTTGCTTCTTGAGGCAAACTTAATCAAAAAACACAAACCACGTTTTAATATTTTACTGAGAGACGATAAATCGTTTCCGTATATTTTCATAAATCATAAAGATAAATGGCCACAAATTACAAAATTAAGAGGAAAGAAATCTAAAGAAGGTCACTATTTTGGACCCTTTGCATCTACTGGCTCAGCTAACTGGACTATAAAAATTTTACAAAAAGTTTTTATGCTTAGAGTCTGCGATGACAGTGTTTTTAAAAATAGAGAAAGACCATGCATTCTTCATCAAATAAAAAGATGTTCAGCCCCTTGTGTTGGTCACATAAGTGAAAAAGATTACAAAAAAAGTGTAGAAGACTCAGTTGACTTTATATCCGGAAAATCAAGAAAGATTCAAGAAATATTTTCTACAGAAATGGAAGAAGCTAGTAAGGAACTTGATTATGAAAAAGCTGCAACCGCACGAGATAAGATTAAAGCTCTTTCACAGATTCAATCATCTCAAAAAATTAATCAAACAAATTTAAATGAAGCTGATGTAGTAAGTATCTTTAAAGATTCGGGAAAAACTTGCGTCCAAGTTTTCTTTTTTAGATCCAAACAAAACTGGGGTAATCAAGCTTTTTTTCCAAAACATGATCCTGATGAAAAATTAGAAAATATTTTATCTTCTTTTTTGTCTCAATTTTATGAAAATAAATCTATTCCATCTTTAATAATTACTAATAATAATATTTCTGAAAATAATCTTTTAGAAAAAGCATTTCAAGAAAAAGAGGGAAAAGAAATAATTTTACGAGAAGCAAAGTCTAAAGAAGAAAAAAACTTAACTGCTCTAGCTGAAAAAAATGCTAAACTAGCCTTGACACAAAAAATTTATGAAACTCAGAATAATGACAACCTAATCGAAGATTTAATTAAAAAATTTTCTCTTAATAACAATATAAGTCTCCTAGAAGTTTATGATAATAGTCACATTCAAGGAACGGATTGTGTTGGAGCTTTAATATGCTTTGGTAATGAAGGTTTCGTAAAAAAACGGTATCGAAAATTTAATATAAAAAATGAATCTGTAAAAGGTGATGACTACGGCATGTTAAAAGAAGTTTTATTTAGAAGATTTTCCAAGGTTATGAAAGAAAAATCTGGCTCTTTGTCTTTACCAGATCTAATAATGGTTGATGGTGGAAAAGGTCAGTATTCTGTTAGTCGAGAGGTATTAAATGAATTAGGGCTTCATGATCTTCCAATAATAGCTATTGCTAAAGGAAAGAATAGAAACGCGGGCGAAGAAAAAATGTATTATCAAAACAAAGAGTTTGAGCTTGCAAAGAACGACCCTTTGTTGTTTTTTATTCAAAGATTAAGAGATGAGGCACACAGGTTTGCTATTAGTTCTCATAGAGCAAAAAGAAAAAATAATTTTAGTAAGTCTCTCCTGGATCAAATTAATGGTATAGGAAAACAAAGAAAAAGAGCCTTGTTAAATCATTTTGGTTCAGCTAGATCCGTAGAATCTGCTAGTCTTGATGATTTAAAATCTGTTGAAGGTATAGAAGACAATATTGCTAAAAAAATATATAATTATTTTCACGAATGAATTTAAAAATACCTAACATTTTAACAATTGGTCGAATTATTGTTGTTCCAATATTTGTTATTACTTTCTTTTTGCCCGGTATGTATGGAGACTTGATTCCATTTTTTTTATTTGTAGGAGCTAGCTTTACTGATTTTCTTGATGGATTGTTGGCAAGAGTACTTAAAGAAGAATCAAAGCTTGGAGAGCTATTAGATCCTATAGCAGATAAAATTTTAGTTTGTGCCGCTCTAGTTTTGCTTGTTATGAACGGAATAATTAAAAATTACGAAGTAATAGCAGCAATAATTATTTTAACACGTGAAATACTTATCTCAAGTTTAAGAGAATTTTTAGCTAAAATTAGTATTTCGATGCCAGTTACTAACCTTGCAAAATTTAAAACATTTTTACAAATGTTTTCCATTTCAATTTTATTAACAGGAGAAGCTGGCAATAAAATAATAAATTTTGAGGACTATAATGCGCAGACTATTGGAATAATATTATTATGGGTTTCTGCTTTTTTAACTTTATACACTGGTTATGCATATTTAGTAAAAGGAATAGACCATGCCATCTCTGAAGATAATAAAAATAGCTAAGTTATGAGTTTGACAAAAATTAATTTAAGAGAAAAAGAGTTTCATAATAAGCTTCACTCTAAAGAAAAAGGCAGGTTTGAAAATATATTTTATAAAGCTCTTCATAACATGTATGAAGATTTTAACTTATATATATCCAAAAAAGCTAAAAAAAAAATAGTTCTCGATTATGGTTGTGGAGTTGGGAATATTACGCAAAAAATTGCTAGATTTAATCCAAAAAAATTAGTTGGAATCGACATATCAGATATTTCAATAAATAAAGCAATTATAAATGCAAAAAACTTAAATCTACAAATTGAATATTTAGTTGATAATTGTGAAAGCACAAAATTAAAAGAAAATACTTTTGATTTAGTATTTGGTAGTGGAATATTACACCACTTAAATATAGAAAAATCAATCAGTGAAATTAATAGAGTGCTTAAAATTAATGGTGAAATGGTTTTTTTAGAACCTTTAGGGAACAACCCACTAATAAATTTATATAGAAAATTAACTCCCAATTCTAGATCGATAGATGAACATCCCTTTATTGAAAAAGATTTTAATTTAATTAATTCTTTATTTAAAAATATAAATATTAAGTATTATGGTTTTTTTACTTTAGTTTTTTTTCTATTTTATAAAAATCCTAAAAAATCACTACTTTTTAAAATACTTTGTAAATTAGATTACTATTTTTTTAAAATTAAATATTTTAAAAATTTTGCTTGGTCTATATTAATCATTGCAAAAAAAAACTAGGCAGCGTTTTTCTTTTTTCTTACAAGACCTTGGTAGCTTTCAGAAAGACCTGTGATTATATTGCAAACTTCAAAGTTATGATTATCTATACTTGCAACCGGAGTAACCTCAGCGGCAGTGCCGGTTAAAAAACAACCTGTAAAATTAGATATTTCGTCTGGTTTAATTTTTCTTTCAACCACTTTAATGCCTTTTGATTTTGCTATTTCAATAATACATCTTCTTGTTATTCCATCTAAAAAAGAATCAGGTGTAGGTGTGTGTAACTCACCTGCGGTATTTTTAAAAAAAATATTTGCACCTGTTGCTTCTGCAATATTACCTTGATGATCTAACATTAAAGAATCAACATATCCTTTTGCTTCAGCCTCATGTTTTGAAAGTGTACAGATCATATAAAGACCAGAAGCCTTTGTATCCCAAGGAATAGAATCAGGAGAAGGCCTTCGCCAAGAAGAAATGTTTAATCTAATACCTTGAAGTTTAAGTTTTGGATCAAAATAAGATCCCCACTCCCAAGTAGCAATTGCAATATTTATTTTATTTTTTTGCGCTGAAATAGCCATCATTTCACTTCCGCGCCAAATTATTGGCCTAACATAACCGTTTTGAGTTTTTTGAGTATCTACAATTTGTTTTGTACATTTACTAATTTCGTCCTTGCTATAAGGAACATTCATTCCCATTCTTTTTGCAGAATGAAATAATCTTTCAGTATGTTCTGATAATTTAAAAATTTCTCCGTCGTAAACTCTTATTCCTTCAAAAACACAGCTTGCATAGTGAAGACCGTGGCTTAAAATATGGACTTGTGCGTCAGACCAATCAACATTTTTTCCATTAAACCATATTTTTCCTGATCTTTTGTCGTAAGGGATAATTTCCATAAGAAAACAATATACAGATTTTTTTGTTACAAAAAAGTATATTTCTTATTACAATAAGTCAATATAACTTACCAATTATGAAAGAATTACTTTATCTTAAAGATGAACAAATTAAAGATTTCATTCAATTGCTTTTTTATGCGTATAGAGAAACTTTTTCTGATCCTAAAAAATTACTTAATGAAAATTCATTTGGGCTAGCTCATTTAAGGGCTTTAAATCTAATTGAAAGAAACCCTGGTACAAATCTTGGAGAACTAATGTTTCTTCTTAAAATAACTAAGCAAAGTTTAAATCGTGTCTTAAGAGATTTAATAGAAACAAAAATGATAAAACAAATCAAAGATGGTGAAGACACAAGAAGAAAAAATTTATTTTTAGATAAAGAAGGTCAAATCTTTTTTAATAAAATATATGAAACCCAAAAAAAAAGAATATTTAATGCTTTGAAAAATTCAGAACCTGACTCGGTGGTAAAATTCAAAGAAGTATTAAATAAGATTATAAATGGATAAAATCAAATATCATATTTTAGTAGTGGATGATGACGATAGAATCAGAGAACTGGTAAAAGAATACCTAAATGATAATGGATTTGTAGTTTCGACAGGAAATAATGCTGAAGAAGCAAAAATTAAACTTGGCTATTTTAAGTTTGATTTAATAGTTTTAGATGTAATGATGCCAGGACAAAATGGTTTTGAGCTAACCAAAGAAATAAAAAAAAATTCTAGTGTGCCTATCATACTTTTAACTGCCAAAGGTGAAGTTGAAAATAGAATTCAAGGACTGGAACTAGGAGCGGATGACTATTTAGGTAAACCTTTTGAACCAAAGGAGTTATTACTTAGAATTAAAAATATTATTAAAAATACTAAAAAAATTGATCTTAATAAACTTAATAAAATAGGAGAAGCAAAAGTTAATTTAAATAAAATGTCAATTCAATTAAACAATAAGATTAGTAAAATTAATAATGCAGAAAAAAAAGTTTTAGTTGAAATGTTGGCTAATCCAGGAAAAACTTATTCTAGAATGCAAATTGGAAAAATTTCAGATATTACACAGGAAAGATCTATTGATGTCATGATTACAAGACTGAGACAAAAAATTGAAGTAACTCCTAAAAATCCTAAATACTTACAAACAATAAGAGGTTCTGGCTATGTCCTTTGGATTAAATAATATTTTTAAAAAGATTTTACCAACTGGGTTATTTTATAGGTCTTTAATAATAGTAGCTGCACCAACAATTATTTTACAAATTATAACAACCGTAGTTTTCTTTGATAGTATTTGGATTAAAGCAAATAAAGGTTTAACGAGATCTTTGGTTGGGGAGCTAAAAACCTTATCAGACATTTATACAGGAAAAGATTTAAATCAAATAAATTATCTTACAGAGCAATATAAATTCAATTTTGATTATGTGATTAATATTAAAGATGAAAAATTACCAAACAATATTAGCGAAAGAAAGTATAGCCCAATGGATAGATCTTTACGACGTGAATTAAAGAGTGTTTTTGGAAGCTCTAATTATTGGTTTGATACTATTAAATATGAAGACGTTGTTGAGATTAAAGTAAAATCTAATGATAAAATTATTCAAATTTTAGTTCCTAGAGAAAGAATTGCACCATCATCTGTAAGATTGTTTGTTTTTTGGATTACATTACCATCGTTATTATTGATCTCAATTGCTATAATTTTTTTAAAAAATCAAACTAGACCAATTATTAACCTTGCAAAAGCAGCTGAAAAATTTGGTAAGGGAGATTTTGTTAGCGGTATAAGACCATCTGGTGCTTCGGAAATAAGAAAAGCTGCATATGAATTTGATAGAATGGCAAAGAGAATTGATAGACATTTAAAACAAAGATCTGAAATGCTTTCCGGAATTAGTCACGATCTGCGAACACCACTAACAAGATTAAAGCTTCAGCTGGCGATGTTAAATCAAAAAGATCTTTCTGTTAAAATGTCAAAAGATATTGATGAAATGGAGAGCATGCTTAACTCATACTTGCAATTTGCAAAATCGCAGGTACTCGAAGAATCTGTGGCTACCAATATTAATAAACTTTTCAATGAAATCGCCAGTGAAAAAAATAGTAAAAATCTTCATCTAGATTTGCCTGCTGAAGTAATTTTAGTTGGAAGAAAAAATTCATTAAAGCGTTGTTTTAATAATATTATTGAAAATGGTTTAAATTATGCAAAGAATGTTTATGTGTATTTATCAAAATCAACAAATAAAATAAATATTTTTATAAATGATGATGGTCCAGGTATCCCACTAAATCAATATAAAAATGTTTTTAAACCTTTTTATAGACTTGATGAGAGTAGAAATTTAAATCATGCAGGTGTTGGGTTAGGAATGTCAATAGCAGAGGATATAGTGAGATCGCATGGTGGGAATATTGAATTGAGTGAAGGTAAATACAAAGGTTTACAAGTTAAGATTTCTTTGCCTTTATGATTTTTTTATTTTTTTTTAATTGGTTGATTTGCTTTTGTTGCTTTTCAATTATTTTTTTCAAAATATTAAATTCACCTCTTGAAACTAACTGAAGTTTATCAATTAAATCATCACGTTTAAATTTTAAATTATTAATTAGTTCTTTTTTTGCATCTTGTGAAGTGAGAATTCCAGTTTCTATAAAATTAGATATAAGTTTTAAAATGTTTTCTGAATTATTCATAATTAATCTTAATTGATAAGAAAAATAATATCAATTATGATATAAGTTTACCATGTATATCCATGATTTAGACCCTGTTTTAATTAACTTTGGCTTTTTTGAAATTCGTTGGTATTCACTTGCTTATATGCTTGGTGTACTAATAGGATGGTGGATAGCAAAAAAAATCATTCTATTTAAGGTCAAAAATAGAATTATCGTATTTGATGTAAAAAAATTTGATGATTTAATTAGCTATATTATCATTTCAATAATACTGGGTGGTAGACTTGGATACATAGTTTTTTATAATTCTTCTTATTATTTCAATAACCCCTTAGATATTTTCAAAATTTGGCAAGGGGGCATGTCTTTTCATGGCGCTTTAATAGGGGTAATATTGGGAACTTTCCTGTTTGCAAAAAAAATAAAAATTAATTTATTTTTTTTCCTAGACGTTATTGCAAGTGTAGCTCCTATAGGTATTTTTTTTGGTAGAATAGCTAATTTTATTAATGGAGAACTTTATGGAAAACCAAGTAATGTTTTCTGGTCGGTAATTTTCCCCAAAGTAGATAAAATTTCAAGACACCCTTCTCAGCTTTATGAGGCTTTATTAGAGGGTATTATACTTCTAATTATTTTAATAAGTGTGGTTTATAACAAAAAAACCAAGACAGGTGTCGTCTCTGCTTTATTCATGATCTTTTATGGTTTTTTTAGAATTATAGCGGAACAATTTAGAGAACCAGATATACAAGTTGGCTATCTATTTAATTTATTTACCATGGGATCCGTTTTAAGTTTTTCTATGATTTTAATAGGACTTTTCATTTTAAAGAAAGCAACAAATAATGAATACGCTAAATAAATATTTTCCATTATCAAAAAAAATTCCTATTGATAGGTTTGTTTCTAATGCTCTTTATGACAAAGATTGTGGCTATTACTCTAAAAAAATACCTTTTGGAAAAAATGGAGATTTTATAACTTCACCTGGAATATCGCCATTATTTAGTGAAATGATCGCCTTATGGGTTGTGGCATTTTGGGAACATTTGGATAAACCAAAAATACTTAATATTGTTGAGCTTGGCCCTGGAAACGGTCAAATGTGTGCGACATTAGTAAAAGTATTTAAAAAATTTCCAGTATTTAGTAACTCAGCTAAAATTTTTTTATACGAAAAGAGTAAAGTTTTAGAAGGTTTACAAAAAAAAAATCTTAATCATCTCAAAATAAATTGGATAAAAAGTTTTAAAAAAATTAAGAGAGGACCTGTTATTTTTTTAGGAAATGAGTTTTTCGACTCAATCCCAATAAAACAATTTAAAAAGATTAATAATATTTTATATGAAAAATATGTAAAATTAGAAAATAGTTCAAAAATTACCACTATATTTAAAAAAGCTGACTCTAAAACAATAATAGAATTAAAAAAATACAATCTTTTAAAAGAGCAACACTTTATTGAGTTCCCAAAGCAAGGTCTGGCTGAATTAACTCTAATTATAAATACTATAAAAAAATTGAATGGTGGCTTACTTTTAATTGACTATGGTTTTTTGAAACAACAAAATAAAAATACTTTGCAATCTGTAAAAAATCATAAAAAAAATATGATATTTAATCATATAGGAAATGCAGATATTACTTCTTTGGTAAATTTTAATTTATTAGATAATTACCTAAGAAAAAAAAAACTTAAAGTGAATAACATTGTAACACAAGATTTTTTTTTAAAGAAAATGGGAATTATTAATAGAGCTGAAATGGTTTCTCAAAAAATGAATTTTAAAGAAAAATCAGATCTTTATTTAAGGCTACAAAGACTTTTAAATCCAAAACAAATGGGTAAATTATTTAAGGTCATAACTGCCTTTAAACTAAAAAAAAAATTTTTACTGGGATTTATTTAATGTATTTTTCAAAAAATTTTAGTGAGTTTAACAACGTTAGACATTGTTTTTTTTCAAAACATGGAGGGGTTTCAGAAGGCATTTACAGCAGTCTTAATTGTGGTCTCGGCTCTAATGATAATAAAAATAATGTTCTTAATAATTTAGCTATTGTTTCAAAAAAAATAGGTGTCTCTAAAAATAACTTATTTATAATGAATCAAACGCATAGCAATAAAGTTGTGACGATTAACGAAAATAATAAAAATATTCAAAGAATCGGTTCTGATGCTTTAATCACAAGAAATAAGAATATTGCAATTTCAGTTCTTACCGCAGATTGTGTTCCTGTGTTAATCTACGAAGAAGTAAATCATGTTATCGCTTGCATTCATGCTGGTTGGAAAGGTTCAATAAATGGAATTATAAAAAACACACTCAAAGAAATAGTAAATATAGGAAAAAACCACAAGATTCATGTGGCAGTTGGCCCTTGTATTGGTGTTAAAAATTATGAAGTAGGCAAAGAGTTTTACAATGAGTTTGTTAAAGAAAACAAGAAAAATGAAATTTTTTTCTTTCACACCCAAAAAGATAAATTTTTATTTAATCTTCGAAGTTATGTTAATTTTAAGATAAAAGAATTTAATATAGAACATCTAGAAAATATAGACTTTGATACATACGCGGAGAAAGAAAATTTTTTTAGCTTCAGGAGGTCGGGGTATTTGGGTGAAAAAGACTACGGCAGATGTATTTCTACTATAAGCTTAATAGATGCTTAATTCATTTGAAAACATAAACAATTGACTGTATAAGAAACTATCTTCATGAAAATTTTATCCGGAACTAGTAATCCCAGATTAAGTAAAGAAATTTCAAAAAAACTTAAACTCAAACTTATCAATACAAATATAAAAAAATTTGCGGATGGTGAAATTTATATAGAAATAAATGAAAATATAAGAGGAAATAGTGTCTTTGTTATTCAATCTACGTCTACACCTGCTAACGATAACATCATGGAATTGCTTTTATGTATTGATGCTCTTAGAAGATCCTCAGCAAAAAATATTACCGCTGTAATTCCTTATTTTGGGTATGCAAGACAAGACAGAAAAGTTGCTCCTAGAACTTCTATATCGGCAAAAGTTGTTTCAAATTTAATTACGAACGCTGGGGCAAGTAGAATTGTAACAGTTGATTTGCATGCTGGTCAAATACAAGGTTTCTTTGATATTCCTGTAGACAATTTATTTACCACTCCAATGTTTGCTAGATATATTAAAAAAAAATTTAAAACTAAAAACTTAATGTGTGTTTCGCCAGATGTTGGTGGTGTTCAAAGAACGAGAGGACTCGCAACTAAAATTAAAGCTGATTTGGCAATTATAGATAAAAGAAGACCTGAGCCAGGTAAGTCTCAAGTAATGAATATTATTGGAGATGTTAAAGGAAAGAACTGTATTATCGTAGATGATATAATTGATAGCGGTGGAACAATTATTAACGCAGTAGAAGCTTTAAAAAAGGCCGGAGCAATCGATGTCTATGTGTTTATTACGCACGCTGTTTTAAGCGGTGAGGCTGCTGAAAAAATTAAAAAATCTAAAATAAAAAAATTAATTATTACAGATACAATAGATAATTCTTTAAAAATAAAAAATAATAGTAAAATTGAGGTTATTTCTATTGCCCCTCTTATGGCCGAGGCAATTAATAGAATTTCAAACTCAACATCAGTATCTGACTTGTTCAATTAGAGCTTGTTTTATTAATAAACTTAAGTTAAATAGCATCCAAACAAATACATGAATAATTTGAAAGCAACAAAAAGAGAGACTGCCACCAACGGACAGTTAAACAAATTAAGAGATAGTGGTTTTATTCCAGCCATATTGTATGGTGGCAAAGATCCTAATACTAAAATCTCAGTAGAAAAAAAATTTGTAAAAAATATATTAAATTCCGAATCTTTTTTGTCTACTGTTCTTGAGTTAGACGTAGACGGTAATAAATTAAAAGTAATCCCAAGAGATGTTGCTTACAATGTAATTTCTGACGAGCCTATTCATATTGATTTTATGAGAGTAGTTGCTGGTACAAAAATAGTTTTAGAGATTCCAGTTAAATTTATTAATAGCAACGATTGTCCAGGATTAAAAGTTGGCGGAGTATTAAACATTGTAAGACGAAAAGTTGAACTAAAATGTCCCGCAGATAAAATTCCGGAAGAAATTATTATTGATTTAAAGAGTCTAGAAATCGGCACTAGCATAAAAATATCTTTTGTTAAACTACCAGAGAATGTTACACCAACAATTATTGGTAGAGATTTCGTTATTGCAACAGTAGCTGCTCCTACCGTCTTGAAAGAACCTGAAAAACCAGTTGAAGGCGAAGCTGTTGAGGGAGCGGAAGGTGTTGAAGGTGCAGTAGTTGCAGGAGCTGAAGGCGTAACACCAGTAGGTAAAGAAAGTGATGCAGCTAAAAAAGATGATAAAGCAAAAGGTAAAGAACAAGCTACAGAAAAAAAATAGCCTGAAAAAAAATAAATAAATATGTTACTTCTTGTTGGTTTAGGAAATCCGGGTCCTAAAGATTCAAATAATCGTCACAATATTGGATTTAGAATCATTGATGTAGTTAATTCTCATTTTAAACTATCAAAGCAAAAACCTAAATTTAAAGGCCTTCTAACAACCGGCATGATTGAGGAACACAAAATATATGCGATCAAGCCTCTTACCTTCATGAACAATTCGGGTACAGCTATTAAAGAACTTATTGATTATTTTAAAATCGATGCAAAAGATGTAATTGTTTTTCATGATGATTTAGACATTGATTTTGGAAAAATAAAGGCAAAATTTGCCGGGAGTAGTGCGGGGCACCATGGCATCGATTCAATTGATAAATTTATTGGTAAAGATTACTCTAGAGTAAGAATAGGTATTGGACACCCTAAAGATAAAAAAAAGGTGAGCAATCATGTACTTGAAGATTTTAAGGACGATGAAGAAGACCAGATTAAAGAAATTGCAGAAAAAATAGTTAAACTACTTCCAACCTTACTGCAGAAAAAAATAGATCTTTTTTCAAGTAAAGTTAATCAAAGCCTTAATGGGATTTAAATGCGGAATCGTAGGCTTGCCTAATGTTGGTAAGTCAACTTTATTTAATGCTTTAACCGCTTCAAAAAATGCAGAAGCAGGAAACTTTCCTTTTTGTACTATCGATCCAAATATTGGTATTGTTGACGTTCCAGACGAAAGATTGGATCAACTAACAAAACTTTCAGAATCTAAAAAAAAAATATTTGCTAATATAACTTTTGTTGATATCGCAGGACTAGTCAAAGGTGCATCAAAAGGTGAGGGTTTAGGCAATAAGTTTCTTGCCCATATTAGAGAGGTTGACGCTATTATCCACTTAGTTAGATGTTTTGACTCAACAAAAATTACACATGTTAATTCTGAAATTAACCCCCTTAATGACTTAGAAACTATCAAAACAGAAATACTCTTATCAGATATAGACATAATTCAAAAAAAACTAGAAAAAGGGAAAAAAAAACTATTAAGCCCAAAAGAAATACAGATTTTAGAAAAAAAATTAGAATCACTAAATAAAGGTGAAGAAAATTTAAATACAATCGACGAAGATGAGACAAAAATTTTAAACCAACTAGGGTTACTTAGTGTTAAACCCAAAATTATAGTTTGTAACGTAGATGAAGAAAGTCTTTCTAGTGGAAATAAATATACTGAGAGTGTAAAAAAAAAATTTCTAAATGATAAAATAGTTATTACATGTGCAGACATTGAAGATCAAATCATGGGCTTGGACAAAGAAGAAAGGGAAACTTTTATGAAAGAAATAGGTTTGAATAAAACTGGCTTAAATAAATTAATTAGAGAAGGATACGATTTATTGAATCTTGACACTTATTTTACTTCAGGTCCTGAAGAAAGTAGAGCTTGGACAGTAAAAAAAAATACTCTAGCACCTCAAGCTGCGGGTGTAATTCATACAGATTTTGAAAAAAATTTTATAAGAGCAGAGGCTGTTTCTTGTGATGATTTTATTAAATATGGTAGTTCTGAGAAATGTAAAGAAAATGGTAAATTAAGAGTCGAAGGAAAAGATTATATTGTTAAAGATGGGGATGTGTTATTTTTCCGCGTCAACCCTTGACCATATTTTTTTCATACTGAAATATACAAGAGTAGCTAGTATAATTAAGTAAATAATAACTTTAGTTCCTGTTCTGTGCCTTGCTTCTAAATGCGGTTCAGCGGCCCAAGTAAGAAAAGCTGTAACATCTTTTGCCATTTGAGCTTGTGTAGCTTTAGTCCCATCTGTGTATTCTATTAAGTCATCTGATAAAGGGCTTGGCATTTTAATTTTTTTACCATCCATATATTTATTGTAATAAACGCCAACGTCTAAATCAAAGTCGGCGGGCTTATCTTCGTAACCCATTAACACAGAATAAATATAATTGGCTCCACCTGGTCTTGCTTTAACTAATACGGACATATCAGGAGGATAAGCGCCTCCATTAGATGCAATTGCTGCATTTACATTTGTATAGGGGTTTATAAAATGATCAGAAGGTCTTGCGGGTCTTGTAAACATGTCCCCATCGCTATTTGGTCCGTCTTCAACTTCAAAACTTGCTGCAATAGCTTTAACTTCTTCTATGGTAAATTCTGGCCCACCTTTTTGACTTAAATTTCTGTAACTTAGATATTGCATTGAATGGCATGAAGCACAAACTTCATTATAAACTTGATAACCTCTTTGTAGAGAGTCTCTTTCAAATTTTCCAGTAATACCAGCGAAGCTCCAGTCTATTTTTAATAATTCTTTATTTGCAGGGTATGCCTTGCCATAAAAAAAGGTTAACACAAAAACTGTTACTAATAATTTTATAAGATTATATTTTTTCATTTGTTACTCTGTCTGTCCTGGCTGGTACAGCACTAAATCCACCAGTTAAAACAGGTTCTGAAATACTTACTGGCAAAGGATCTGTTTTTTCAAAATAACTTAAAAATGGTAAGACAACAATAAAATGTAGAAAATAATATGTGGTAGTTATTCTTGCTAAAAATAAATAAACACCTTCTGCGGGCATCGCACCTAGATAGCCAAGAGCAAGTACATCAACCACAAATATCCAAAAAAAATGCCTATACACAGGTCTAAATACTGCTGATCTAACTTTACTAGTATCAAGCCAAGGTAAGATTATTAAAACAAATAACGCTCCAAACATTAGAACAACGCCACCTAATTTATCAGGAACTGATCTTAAAATTGCATAGAATGGTAGCAAATACCACTCTGGAACAATATGAGCTGGCGTAACCAGTGGATTGGCTGGAATATAGTTATCCGCATGGCCTAAAACATTTGGTGAGAAGAATACGAAGCCTGCAAAAATAATCATGAACATCAGCAAAGCAAAGATATCTTTCACTGTAATATAAGGATGAAAAGGTACCGTGTCTTTTGAAGGTTTTTTAATATCTATCCCAATAGGATTGTTGTTTCCAGGTATGTGTAAAGCCCATATGTGCAAAACTACTAAGCCTAATATTAAAAATGGAATTAAATAATGAAGACTAAAAAAACGAGTAAGAGTTGGATTATCAACAGAGTAACCTCCCCATAACCATGTAACTACACTTTCTCCAACAAAAGGAATGGCACTAAATAAATTTGTAATAACTGTTGCTCCCCAAAAACTCATCTGCCCCCACGGTAATACATAGCCCATAAAAGCTGCAGCCATCATTAAAATATAAATTAACATTCCTATGATCCAAATCAATTCTCTCGGAGATTTGAATGAACCAAAAAATAAAGATCTAAAAATATGTATATAAACAGCGAGAAAAAACATTGATGCACCATTGCTATGTATATATCTAATGAGCCACCCATAGTTTACATCTCTCATTATTTTTTCAACACTTTCGAACGCAAGATCCGCATGCGCAACATAATGCATTGCTAAAACTATGCCTGTAACTATCTGTGTAATTAAACAAAAGGTTAGTATTCCTCCAAACGTCCACCAGTAATTTAAATTTTTGGGGGTTGGATAATCAGATAAGTGTGCACCTAAAGATAAGAGTGGAAGTCTATCGTTAAACCACTTTCCAGCTTTTGAGTTAGGTACGTATTCATGTTCGCTCATTTTTTATTATCCAATCTTAATTGTATTGTTGTCTACAAATTCATACTTCGGTATTTCCATATTTTTTGGTGCAGGTCCTTTTCTAACTCTTCCTGAAATATCATAGTGAGAACCGTGACACGGACAGAACCAACCATTAAAATCTCCTTTGTCTTTTAAAGGTACACATCCTAAGTGTGTACAAACTCCTACCATAACTAACCATTCATTTTTTCCTTCCTTAACTCTTTCTTCATCTTTTTGTGGGTCAGGTAAGTCTTTTAAAGCGACTGACTTAGCTTCTTGAATTTCTTCGGTAGTTCTTCTTTTAATAAAAATTGGCTTTCCTCTCCATAAGACTGTAATTGATTTTCCAGGCTCAACCTGGCTTATATCAACCTCTGTGGTAGCAAGTGCTTTAACTGACTCATCTGGATTCATTTGATGAATAAACGGCCATATCGTTGCACCTATACCAACCGCACCAACAGTGTAGCTAGCGGTAAATAAAAAGTCTCTTCTGGTTTCTTTATCTTCTTGTTTGCTCATAATATTTTATTTATTATTAATGAATGTTTAATTAAAACTAATTCTACAGTTTTTCTAGGGTCAAGAATGACACATAAATAAACTCATAATGATAAATATATTACTTTATAAACCAGATATACCTCAAAATACTGCTGCTATTGTTAGATTATCAGCTTGTTTCAACCTTAAGATACATATCATCGAACCATGTGGATTTAATCTTGACGACTCAAGATTTAAAAGAGTTGCTATGGACTATATAAGCCTTAGTCGTATGGTGAGATATCCTAGTTTTGAATATTTTATAAACAAAAATTTAAAGTCTAGAATAGTTTTAATGACAACTAAATCAAAAAAAATTTACCATCATTTTAAATTTAAAAAAAATGACTTTCTTCTTTTTGGAAGAGAGAGTGCTGGTGTCCCAAATGATATTCATAAAAAAATAAAAGATAAGCTAAAAGTACCCTTGAGTGGAAAGGCTAGATCGCTTAATGTAGCGATGACAGTTGCAATAGTTGCTGCTGAAGCTCTTAGACAAAATAACTTTTTAAAATGAAACAATTAATAGAGAAGAAAAAAAAACTAGCTAACGATTGGTTTAAATTTTTACAAAGTAAAATTATTGATGAGTTTCAACTACTTGAAAATGAAATTAATAAAAAAAATAAAACAAAAGCAAAATATTTTATTAAAAAAGAATGGAAAAAAAATAATAAAAAAGAGGGTGGTGGAATTTCATATCTTTTAAGTGGTGGAAAAATATTTGATAAAATTGGAGTGAATCAATCAACTGTTTCTGGTCAATTTGAAAAAGCTTTTAGATCTAAAATTTTAGGCGCAAAAAAAAATGGTAGGTATTGGGCCACGGGTATATCTATAGTTGCACATATGAAAAACCCTAAAATACCAGCCTTTCATTTCAATACAAGATTTATTGTAACCTCAAGAGAATGGTTTGGGGGCGGTATGGATGCGACACCTTCTTTTAATGATAAAAACGAAAAAATACTTATTCATCAAAAATTAAAGAATGTGTGTAAACTTAATAACAAAAATTACAATATGTATAAAAAATGGTGTGACACCTATTTTTATTTACCACACCGAAAAGAACCACGTGGAATAGGTGGAATTTTTTTTGATTATGAAACTAAAGACTGGGAAAAAAATTTTAAATTTGTTCAAGATTTAGGTGTTGCATTTATAGATATAACAAAAAAAATAATTTTAAATAAAGAAAAATTAAATTGGACTGAGAAAGATAAAGAACAACAGTTATATAAAAGAGGAAGATATGTTGAATTTAATCTTTTGTATGATAGAGGTACAAAGTTCGGATTAAATTCAGGTGGCAATATTGATTCAATTTTGATGTCTTTGCCTCCGTTAGCTAAATGGAAATAAATGGATAAAGAACCTATAACTGTTGCGGGATTAGAGAAACTTAAATCAGAGCTTGATGAATTAAAAAATATTAAGAGACCTAAAATAGTTGCAGCCATTGCAGAGGCAAGGTCACATGGCGATCTTAAAGAAAATGCAGAATATCACGCAGCTAAAGAACAGCAGGCTCAAGCTGAAAGTAGAGTTATTGAAATAAATGATATTATAGCTAGGGCTAACGTCATAGATGTCACAAAAATTGAAAATAATGGAAATGTAATTTTTGGGTCAACTGTTACTGTTCAGGATTTAGAAATTAATAAAAAAAAAACTTATAAAGTTGTTGGAAAAGATGAGGCAGACATTTTTAAAAATTTAATTTATTTTAAGTCTCCTATAGGGAAAGCGCTTATAGGTAAAACTGTAAAAGATATGGTAATAGTCGAAACACCATCAGGAGAGAAAAATTTTGAAATTCTAAATATTCAATATATTTAATTTTTTTATCTTCTCCACAATAGAAGAGATTTCATTAGTTTTTAAATTAAAATCTTTTTGCACCCATTCTCTTTTAAGTTCTTTGAGGGCGTAACCAATTTTTCTTCCATCTTGCAGACCTTGATCTATTAAGTATTGACCATTAAATGGGAAGTTTGGAATATCCATTTTTTTAATTTCTTCAACTATCTTAGTTAATAGTTCTATTGAAAACTTTGGATCTGTGCAGTAAATAAATATTAATAACTTTTTAATGTTATTTTTTCCAAGACTATAAACATTTTTTTTTAAATCTTTTTTTAGATATTTTTTTTCTCTTTTAAACTTAACATAATTTACTGCAACAAAACTTAGATCTTTTCTTAATTTATTTGAAACTTTATATTTGTGACAAAAATATTCATAATTATCTTTTTCATCTACTAAAAGTATGGAAAAAATTATTTCTGGAGACTCAAATAAAATACCTGTTTTCAACAAAAGAAAAAATTTTTCAAGTCTGTCTAGATATTTAAATTCTGGAAAAGCTATTAAAAAAATACTTTTTATTTCTTTGTTTTCTAAAAGGATATTAATGTTTTTTAATTTAAATATTTTGTAAAGTTCATTTAGAATACGTTCTTTTGAGAGATTTTTTATGCCATTTAAGTTAAGTTTGACTGCTTCAATGATTTTAGGTTCCGACTGTTTATTCTTATAATAAATAGAAAATCTTATAAATCTAATTATTCTTAAATAATCTTCTTCTATTCGAGTAGATGGATCACCAATAAATCTTATCTTATTATTTTTTAAATCCTCTCTACCATTTTGCGGGTCATATATTTTTCCATTTCTGTTCATGTAAATTGCATTGATGGTAAAATCTCTTCTGCTGGAATCAATATTCCAATTATCTATAAATGACACCTCGGCATGTCTTCCGTCAGTTTTGGTATCTTGGCGTAAAGTAGTGATTTCAAATTTACTTGAATTGGAAATAACTATTACTGAACCATGTTCAACACCAGTTTCTATAATTTTATATTCTGAATTTTTAAGTTTTTCTTTTAATTCCTCTGGTGAAAAAATAGATGCAATATCAATATCATCAATATCTTCATAGGTTAAAAATTTTCTCACGCAACCGCCTACAAACATAGCAACTTGAGTATTTTTTTCTTTATCTTTTTCTAGAATACTAAATAGTTTTTTAATATCTTTTGATTTATAAAAAGGAAAAAATATTTTTTTTAATTTTTGAAAAAAAGTTGTATTTTTAGATAATTTTTTCATTTATTTGGCTGGGGCACTAGGGATCGAACCTAGGATGACGGTATCAAAAACCGTTGCCTTACCGCTTGGCTATGCCCCAATATTATCGATTTGATATATCATAAAAACAAATAATTAAATAGATTTTGTAAGTATTGACCAATAATTAGGAAGTCTTTTCTGAATTTTTATCAACCCTTTCTTTGCTGATTTTCTATCAGAGAATGCACCGAAACAAACAGATCCAGATCCAGTCATTCGTGAAAATAAACAGTTTTTTTGAATTTTCATCAAATCCAAAACCTTTAAGATTTTTTTATGTTTTTTTTCAACTATTTTTTGCAAATCATTATTTTCATTTTTAATAAATTTTATATAACTTTTTTTAGATTCTACTTTAGATAAATCATTTTTTAAAGGTAAACTAAATTTTTTTACTTGTGAGTAAACTTCTTTAGTTGAAGAATTTATATTTGGATAAACTACCACAAAATAAAAGGTATATTTTTTCTTAAATTTTAATATTTTTTTGAGACTTTTTTGGAATGAATGGTTTAAAAAAAATAATCTAAAATCTGAGCCTATCTCCTTTTCAAAAATCTTTAACAATTTATCGCTAACATTATTTTTTAAAAAATGCTTTACTAGAAATACAGCATTACTAGTCCCACCTCCGAGACCTGCAAATACTGGTATTTTTTTGTTTACAGTAATTTTATATTTTTCTTTTTCATCTATTAGATTGTTTTTTCTTAAAAGAAATAACGATTTAGATATTGTGTTTGTATTTTTATTTATATTTTTTTTAAAACGGCCAATAAATTCAATGCTGTCTTTATTTTTATCTATCTTTTTTAAACTTATCTGATCATGCAAATCTAATAGCATTACACTAGATTGTACGTTGTGAAGTCCCTTATTGTTTTTTTTGAGAACCTTTAAAAATAAATTTATTTTAGAGAATGATTTTATCATTACTCACTCTAAGTTTTGAGTCCAAATAATAACTTGTGTTCAATTTCTTTTTTTAATTTTTCTTCTGTTTTTTCTAATTTTAAAACATAATTCCAATAATATCTTGCTTGTAAAGGATTGTTGTTCATCCATAGAGAGTCGGCGTAATGATCGTTAACTACGGGGTCGGAAGCCATAAATCTAACGGCTAGTTGCAAATACTTTTTCGCTTCTTCATATTTATTTAATTTAAACAAAGCCCACCCCAAAGAATCTATGATGTAACCATCGTTTGGTTTTAACTCATTTGCTTTTTTAAGCATGTTTAGAGATTTCTCAATATTAATCCCCTTTTCAATCCATGAGTAAGCTAAATAATTAATTACATAAGCATCATCAGGTGAAACGCTTAATGAATTTAGTAAATCGTTTTCTGCTTTATTCCATTGATCGGTTCTCTCGTATGCAACCCCCCTCCCGTCTAATACTTGTCCATACAAAGTATGTTTTTTATTAATTTTACTTATTACTTTTGAATAATATTTAATTGATTCTTCATACTTTTCATGGTTTTTTAAAAAATCAGCATAATCAAATATTTCATAAATCGTTGGACTCTTAATTTTTTTAAAATTTTTTTCTAAAAAAATAATTGCTTCTTTTTTCTTTTCTTGTTTAGTTAGTATTGACGCAATTTGCTTGGATGCGTGCCAGCTGTAAATAGAGCCATGCTCTTGTATTTCGTTATATATTTTTTTTGCTTCGTCATACTCATTAATAATAAAAAAATTTTTAGCAATAAGAGCTTCGTATGAAATAAAATTTGGATTTAAATATTTAGCTAAATTTAAATAAAAATTAGATGCTAAATAATTTTGTTGTGAGGAAAGACTATTGGCAACAATATAAAATATTTCAGCAAGAACATGCGTGGAATCTTTACAGTTAAATTGATTATTAAATACTTTTTTTTGTTCAAGATCTGTTTTTAATTGATTTAAAATTAAATTCTTAGGATGTAAATTTAGTGAAAACTGCAAAATTTCTTGTGTTTTTTTTTCTTTTTTTTTTGAAACTAAATAGTTTGCATGAAAAAAAAAATATCTTGAATAATTAATATTAGAACGTAAAGTCAATTTTTTAAATTCTTCATTGGCTTGATCTGAATCAAAATAACAGTAAGCAAATGTTTTTTGGATATCTTTTAAATTTTCAAATTTTTTTGGTATACTTTCTAAAAGATTAAGTGCTGAATCAAGATTATTTGTGTTCTTAAAATCAGCCCAGCTATTTAAAGATGCTGAAATCATATTCTGGATTGATCCTGGCTGACTTTTATTTTTAATTTTTTTAAAATATACTGAAGCTTTATCAAAATCTTTACGCTCTAAATAATAAACTGCACTAACTAAATTACTCTCAAAATTGTCAATTTTTTTTTTCTCAAGTTTTTTTGAATAATTTGTTGCATCTTTAAATTTTTCAAGCGCTACTAAAGAGTAGTGAAAATATTGTGAGTAAGCATAATGATTATCTTCCAGGTTATTTAAAGATTTTAAATAGTCATAAGATTTTTGATATTGATTGTCGTTTACAGCTAATATTCCTGAAAAATAATTAGTTATGTCTTTTGCATCATAAAAGTCATCTATATTCTTAGCTTTAAGATTATTAAAAGTGTTTAAAAATAATAAAACACAAATTATTAACTTGAATTCAGCTTTTAAGTTTTTCATAATTATTTAAATGGCAAAAAGAATTAATACCAAATTTATACAATTAATTAAATATTATAGTCTAATTAATCATAACCTAATATATGAGAATGAAGCTATAAATCGATATAAAATTAATAATAATTTAGCCGTCAAAGGCACTAAAGGCAAAGAGTTACAAGAACTTAAGCAGCTCATCACAAATATTAAAAATTGTGTATTAAAAAAAAATTCTACAAATATTGTTTTTTCTGATGGAAATCCTAATGCCAAAATTATGATTATTGGAGAAGGTCCAGGTGCTAATGAAGATTTAGAAGGAGTACCGTTTATTGGTAAAACTGGTGAGCTTTTAGATAAGATGTTATTATCAATTAATCTAGATAGAGACAACGTTTACATAACTAATGTAGTAAGTTATAGACCTCCAGAAAACAGAGCTCCAAATGCAGAAGAGGTCATACGTTACCTGCCTTACTTAACTAAGCATATAGAAATTATAGATCCTAAAATATTAATATTGTTAGGTAGTACAGCATTGAGTGCCGTCATAGGTGGTGACCAAGTTATATCTGACGTTAGAGGCAAGTGGATTGAAAAGAAAATAGGCAAGTGTAATACCTCTGTAATTACTTCATTTCATCCAGCTTTTTTGATGAGACAACCAGATCAAAAAGCCATGTCATGGATAGACCTAAAAATGATCAGAAAAAAAATTTTAGATTTAAAGATTAAAATTGAAAAATAATATTATTACGGCTGGAGTTGATGAAGTTGGCAGAGGCTGTTTAGCTGGGCCTGTTGTTTCTGCGGCCGTCATACTTAATGATAAGATTGATTTAAAACCTATAAAAGATTCTAAAAAAATTAATTTCGAGAATAGATTAAAAATCGCTCAATATATAAAAGAAAATTCTCATTATGCAGTTGGAATAGCTTCTGTTGAAGAAATATTTGATATTAATATTTTACAGGCTTCACTACTTTCAATGAAAAGAGCTATTAACAAACTTCCAAAGAAACCTGGGCTGATCTTAATAGACGGTCCTTTTGTACCAAGTGGCATAAAAAATTATAAAACAATAATTAAAGGTGATGCAAAAATTAAATGCATTAGTGCAGCTTCAATTATTGCAAAAACATATAGGGATTTGCTTATGATTAAATTATCTAAAAAATTTACTCACTATGCATGGGAAAGAAATTTCGGCTACGGAACTAAAGCACATATGATGGGTCTAGAAAAATTTGGTATTACCTTTCATCATCGAAAAGGATTTAAACCAATACACAAGATGTTGTTAAAATAAAACTACAAAACACAAGAGAGTGCTAGTTTTAATTAAAAACGTTTGACCTAAGATTCAATTTCAAGTTGAATTGATTAATGTCAGATTTGTTTAACACAATTGCGAACGGAAATTCATTAGAAATTTTAAAAAAAATTCCAGATAAAACTTTTGATTTAGTTTTTGCCGACCCTCCATACAATATGCAGATTGGTGAATCTTTAAGAAGACCTGATGATAGTAAGGTAAACGGTGTGGATGATAAGTGGGATCAATTTAAAAGTTTTAAGCATTATGATAATTTTTGTAAAGCTTGGTTGAGTGAGTGTAAAAGAATATTAAAAGATAATGGGAGTATTTGGGTTATAGGCTCCTATCATAATATCTTTCGATTAGGTTATCACTTACAAAATTTAGATTATTGGTTGTTAAATGATGTTATTTGGAGAAAAAATAATCCAATGCCTAATTTCAGAGGAACAAGGTTTACCAATGCGCATGAGACTTTAATATGGGCTTCTAAAAATAAAAAAGCTAAATACACTTTTAATTATCAATCTTTAAAATGTTTAAATGATGATTTACAGATGCGATCAGATTGGATGTTACCTATTTGTAGTGGAAAAGAAAGGTTAAAAAAAAATGGACAAAAAGTTCATTCTACACAGAAACCTGAATCACTTTTGTATAGAGTAATATTAGCAACTACAAATAAAGGAGATTCTGTTTTTGACCCTTTTCTTGGAACTGGAACTACTGCTGTGGTTGCAAAAAAACTAGGAAGAAAATATTTTGGCATTGAAAAAGACAAAAAATATTTTTTAGCAGCTCAGAAAAGATTAGAAGATGTAATAGTAATTGAAGACAACTATTTAGACACTATTCAAAACAATAAATCTAAACCAAGAATTCCTTTTGGGTCATTAATTGAAATGGGAATCTTAGCGCCTGGTATGACATTGTTTGACCATAAAAAGAAGTACAATGCAAAAATTATGGCTGATGGAAGTATTAAATACAAAGAAAATGAGGGCTCGATTCATAAAGTTGCAGCTAAAATATTAGGTGCAGAAAGTTGTAATGGTTGGACCTACTGGCACTACAACATAGAGGGTGCAGTGTTACCCATTGATAATTTAAGACAGAAACTATTTTCTAAAAACTCTTCCTAAATAACTTTTAATAAACTTTTCATTATTAATTAATTTTTTAATTAAGATATTCCTAAATCTAACAAAAAATTTATTACTTAAATGAAAAGCAAAATAATTAAAATTAGATCTTTTGCTAATTTTTTCAATCCTGTTAAGTCTAGTTTTAAAATATAAATTTTGTTTGTCATTTATATTTTTTTCAAAAATTTCAAATAATTCTATAGCTCCTTCGATTGACTGCGAAGCTCCTTGTGCCATTGAAGGTGGTACTGCGTAGAATGCGTCCCCAAGATAAAAAACATTTTTAAATTTAGAAACAATTGACTTGTCAGAAGTATAGATAGGCCATGAAGCTAAATCTCCTTCAAATAGTGATGTCATAGCACTATTATTTTTTAAAATACTATTTTTTAAAATTGCTTTAATAAAATTTATATTATTAATTTTTTCAAAGTCTTTAATCTTACTTCTAACAACAGTTACAAGGTTATGTTCCTTTTCATTTGTCGGGTATAGAACTGCATGAGCATCTGAGCTCATTAATAAAGAAATATTATTTTTATCAAAATCTTTAACATTTTTTCTATCAACAATAGTTCTTATCGCTATAGCACCATAATAGTTTGGTCTGTAATTTTTATTTTCAATAATTGATTTGGTGCTTGAAAAGACACCATCTGAAACTACAAGGTAATCAACTTCATCAGTCTCACCATCTGTAAAATTTATTTTTATATTATTCTTATTTTGTTCTATCTCTTTGATAGTTTTGTTAAACCTTATTAAATTTGAAAATAATTTATCTTTTAAAAATTTAATTAAAGATGATCTTTTAAGTGTTGTGTATTTTTCTATATCGGTATTAAATTGGGTTAAATCTAAATCAACTACTTTATCTTGGTTAGAGTAAAAATCTAATTTTGCTGGATTAAAAAATTCTGATTTATTTAAACTACTAAAGCCTATTTGATTTAAAATAGAAATGCTATTAACAGCTAGTTGAATGCCAAAACCCTCATCTAGATTTAATGTTTCATTTTTTTCGTAAATAATAAAATCAAAATTTGAACTATTTTGCAAAAGGTTAGCCAGCGTAAGTCCACCAATACCAGCTCCAATGATTGCAATTTTTTTTCTCATTATTTAATATTTAAAATTTGTTTAAATATTTTTTTTGTAAACGAAGGAATAAATTCATTATTTCCTTTTAAAGAAAACCACTGTGATTGCAATGGAAGTTTTGAAGAAAATTTATAATACAAATTAATATTTAATTTTTTATTAGAGATGGATTTTTTAAAATTTGAATGAAAATTCCAGTTTTTTATTTTACTTTTAATTTTTGCTTCTTTTATAGGAGGTAAATAAAATTTGTCTAAAAATCCTAAATCATGTTTTTTTGTTAAAGCTATTTTATTTTTTATTTTATCAATATAGCAAAATATATTATAATTTTTTTCTTTCAGTTGAATTCTTTTGATTTGTTTAAATTTTTTATCAGATTTAAAATATTCACATGTACTTTTAATATTGCATTTAAAACACTGTGGTTCTTTTGGTTTGCATATCAATGCTCCAAACTCCATTAGTGCCTCTACAAAATCTGAGTGCCTTTTTGTTTTAAACAAAGATTTTTTATTAGTTTCT
>Ga0209502_10001126_pt1 | contig 26001 bp, 26 predicted proteins | sample ArcticOcean_MG_C_10_FD_187442 | JGI IMG/M metagenome (GOLD analysis project Ga0209502, IMG submission 187442) | Marine microbial communities from western Arctic Ocean - ArcticOcean_MG_CB11_90 (SPAdes) (version 2) | ecosystem: Environmental > Aquatic > Marine > Oceanic | place: Arctic Ocean... | reverse complement strand
TTTTTGCACCTATTCTTGCAATCACGTCGTTTTGAAAATTAGACCCATCCATTTTGCGGAGCAAAGGATGTACATAAAGTTCATTTCTGCCAATGCTTCTAATAGGAAAATATATTATACCTGCGAGATCCAGAGATCGCGTTAACTGTACCAGGTCCAACGTTGAGCCGATGTCTTCAGTTCCCTCGGACATTGTTGATTTGGATTGGATATTTTCCCATTCCTTTTGCCAGTTGGAGATAACCATTCTTTTGTTATACATTTTTAACATTGCTAACAATGAAATAAAAGAACACGCACAATAATGTTCTTGGTCGTAAGATTTGAAAGCATTGAGGTCTATTATGGCATTTGGATAATCCTTGACGTATTTTTCACGTGCTTTGGCCTTGCTCCATCCAAGTGGGCGCTTCTCATTATAATGCTTGTGATAACTCACTGTACCCAAACTTTGCAGACTTAACCTTTTTTGTTCTCTGTGTTCTGTGTTTTCCTCATCAGAGAAATTTTTAGACCATTTACGTTTCCTGTCTCGACTAGGGAGAAATCCCCGCTCGTCTAAATTTTCGCGTCGTCCGTGAAATGACAATTGATATTGGGATTGATAATCAATTAACGATTCAATCCAACTCTCAATGTTATCACACATTTTATTTTTGTCGACTTCAATTTATACATGGAAAAAATAAAAATATGTGTAAATTATTATAGTTATACAGGTACATCGAAATTCGTCACACCTGTCAATTTTTCACTGTATTTGATTCTTTCGTATTTGATTTCGTAAACTGTTTTCTTTATGATTTTGAAATTCTTATCAAATTTATTGCCTAGTTTTGACCTTTTGCACGATTCCCAAACTTCGGAAGCAGCTGAAGACGAATGAATGACAGTCATCGTTTTTTTATCAGCAGATAGTTCACAGCGAGTAAGCCTTGTTGTGTTTTCATACAAATAGATTTTATAGAAATCGTACATATCACCTGCAGATAATTCAAAAAATAGATGTTTAAACCTTCCATAATGCCAATCAATTTCTTCTTTTTCGTTGTTTACTCGAGGAGTTGTAGCCCACGTATCGTCTTTGTCACGGTTATATATAAAATAGTTTGTTTTTTGTTTATTATAAATCAAATTACCCATTATATATAATTATGATATGTATTAAATACCACAATTCGGCTCGAGGCGGATGCCGTAGGTTTTATTTTTGTTACGGTATTTTATTCGAGTTTAAGTAATCTAAGATTGTACGATCCCAACCGCGATTCCTTCCGTAGCCCTGGTGTCGCCTGTTGTAGTTTCCACAAACGGGACGTTTGATTTATGTTCAATTTCCGGGGGTATGTATCTATTTTCTTCAATATCCGGAACGGTTGGGTCCGTTACTATAGAAACAATTGGAGTTTGTGACCGATGAACAACAATTTTTAATCGATATACTGTCTGCATTGTTGATACAATCATAGCAATAAAAAGTAATATGAAAAACAGCGTTGACAACATTTGGTTCTGACAATCTTCTCTGTTGACTTCGAATATTGAATTATTATTATCTACCAAAACACACGTTTGATTATTACTACAGAAACAGTCGTGGCAAATGTCACCGATATCGGTTGCAGTTGCAATGGCATACATACATTGTAAAACATACGTAACGATGTTAAAGTAAGACAGAAATAAGTATAGTGATACCAATGAGTTATGTTTGCTTTTCAAACAACACTGTAACAAAGCAAATGGTAAGATAACTGATAATATGGAAAATAATATAAAAAAAACCATATCTTCTTGTAAAACATCGGCCGAAACAGTGTAAAAATAAATAATTGATAAGACAGCGGTTGTATAACCCCAGCTCTGCGCTAAAATAAAATTGTTTTTTTCTGAGAGAACCAATTTTGCTGTAGTTATAGACATAGCTGTTGTAGAGTTTTAGAGTCCTTATATATATTGTTTTTTGTAGATGAAAAAACCTTTTGTTATGTATTTATATGTTCCAAATCGCCTCCCTTGTATTGTATTTGAATTGAGCTCGGGCGAATTGAAAAATAACCCGATGTTTTACCTAAAAAAACGTATAAAATCTCTTTACCATTTCTATAAGCTTTATTGTTCGTGATGGTAAATTTCAATGTTGGAAATGCCACGATAAAATACATTTGTGTGTTTGCTGCGCGGTTAATGCCAATTGCCAATGTTCGTTCTATAAAAGAAATTGGACATCGGCTGCCGTCCTGTAACCTCCAATACGCATTTAACCCAATAACAGAATCGTCTTTGTGATAAACAACTACATTAATATCTTTTGGTCTGCCAATTATAAATAAAAGGGTTTTGTCTGCTTCGGTACATTCATGAAGTATGTTAGGCATGTTTTTTATGGTTAACATTCTTTGCTTGTGTATACTTCCATAATTAATAACCTATTATACTAGAAATTTTTTCGCTCGCTCGTAGGCTGTCCAATAAGTTGAGTTTTATCCAATCTAAATGTGTAAATATGTAAATATGTAACACATATTTTTCTTTTTTTCGCAGGCTAATTTACAATGTAAAATAAATCAAGGAATGCCGGAGTCTCAAATATTCTGCAAGGGATACGTAGTTGACAGAAAAAGAATTCGTAATGAACAAACATCGCCTGATTATGGCGCCAAAAAATGTGCACGCATTTTTGGTTCTTTGGGCGGTGAATCGGTGAAAACAGAATCTACCCCCCCACAATCTGGCTCGGCAATTGCCGAAATAGTTCAATTGGAATTATCTAATAAAACGAATCAAATATTGACCAACACCAAACCTGTTTATTACGATATGGTGACCAATAAAATATATGAGGTAATCACTCCTGACAACGAACTAAGTTCATTGACTCATGTGACAATGAGAACTATGGATGATTTGAAACAGATCCCAAACGAAAATGGATGCTATTGGATCATAACAAATGAACCTGTCAACCATTGTTTTAATAGTGGGGTTCATTGTCCTAGAGTTTTATCGGATGGTTTCACAGTAGTGTATAATGGTGTAGCTGCTGAAATGAGGTCTCGGGCAAAACAACATTTATTACGACAAGGTTCAAGGGGTAGTTTTGGGTCGACTTCTGGGATATCTATTGATTTATTAAAGGAAACAGAGGTAAAAAACGGTGTATCAAAATCTCATGTCAAATGGATGTGGCAGGATACCGGTGCTGCTAAGAAACGCAAACTACCCAAGATTTTAAAAGGTCCGTCCACCAATAAATATTTTCAAAATCAACGAGATGCCTCTAAACAAGAAATCATGAATACATTAAATCTATCACAATCAGAAAAAGAAATGGCAGCGGATAGGGAAGAACTTATTTTCAAAAATGGCATTGACGTTACCGACGAAAAACACGCGGTGTATACATGGAAATTTGTCTTTGTTCCGATCTCCAATCAGGGTCTGCGAGACAGTGTTGAACGAACGTGGAGAATCCAGTACGGTGTTCCAATTTTATGTACATACAAAGATGGACGATAAAAAAAATAATTAATTAAAACTACTCTTGTACAAATGTATGAGTTCTTTTCGGCCGATAGAATCTTGACGGCATGTGTCTTTTGAAATGGAGTAATCCAACATTTCAAACCTCTCCTTCAGTAAAACAATGTCGATACGTGCTTTTATCCAGTGATAACTTTTTGGGCGTAGAGACATCAGGTTTTCCGTATAGAGTTGTCCACAGTTTGATCCGTATGCACGCATGACAAAATCGGCGTCAGGATTAGGCGTGGGTTGCCCATTTATATCATTGGGGCCCATTTTTAGAAATTCAAAGTCAGGGTGCGTCGATTCCTGTCTTATTTTCTGCCTGGGCTGGGACGTCCGAACCCAGATTTGGAAGCAACATTTTGCATTCATTTTTGGCGTGAAACAGCACGGCGTCATTGGTAGGTCCATGTTAAATATCAGCTCAAAATCCAAGCTTAACCTGTTCTGCACGCTGATTCTTTTCCACGTCCGTGGTATTATAAACGCAATAACCTCGGCAAATCTGGCACTGTGGCCGAAAAAACGGACGGCACTTCTACTATTTATACCAAATGGTGGGTTACCTACGACAGCAATTCTTTTATTTGGTGGTGGTTCGAAATCGAGGTAGTCCATTTGGATTACACCCTCACATTTTGGTTCTAAATCGATTCCAATCCGTTTGTCCACTGGCAATAGATTAAAAAATACGCCTTTACCGGAACTCGGTTCAATAATAGTGTCAAACAAATCGAAATTGACAATTTCTGACAGTTTGTCCAAACATTCTTTAGCAATTTCACTCTTAGTATAAAATTGATCCCCCGAAATTGAATCTTTTTTGACGAGGGCCAACTTGGTCTCAGCCGAAGAAGCCGAAGAAGCCGAGTTTTGTCTGACACCGGACAGAAGGTGACTGCGCCTGCCTTTATCCTTGAAAATCACGGTTGGACGGGCAATTTTCTGTCTTCGTTTTAACCGTGCTTGTTTTTCTCTTTTGGCGGAGCCGAGGGCCAAGGCCCGTCTTTTCTGCTTAATTCTCCAATACCGGACATTGTCTGCATATTGCAATGGCGTGGTATCACCTTGCATTTGTTGTTTTACAATGTCAGATATTGTATAAAAAAAAAATATGATTTACATAATCACAAAAAAATAAAAATATATTACACATATTTTTTTTCTATTTACCGATTCCAATAGTCAGACTAGAACAAAATGTACTCTTGTGAAATGGACAATGATGACACAATTACCGAAATTACTGCAACAGTACAACAACTACAATTGATAAATGGACCTCCTTCAATTTCAGCACTGAAAGCAGCGGATTTTTTGGGAAATCAAAAATATATCGACAATTGGATCGCAAACTGGCTGGTGTCCATGGATTTTGATATTCTGCAATTGCCACTTTGTATAGAAGAATCTATTTATTGTGACAAAAAATTACGAAATATTTACCAAAACTCGTGTCAAAATGCGGTTATGCGAAATGACCTAAATTGGCTTCAGCAGCATCTGGTGGTACCATTTAGTGCCAGAATCTGGAATTTCGTGGATTTTTCTACTGTACGTAACGACCTATTCGATTTCATATGGGAGCGATTACCTGTTCAAGCTTCATTGGTAGATTTCATTGCTGGCTCCAAAAACATGCATATTTGGGAAAAATTCTGTGATAAATATTTCGTCGACTATTGTGCTGAAATCGCGATAAAACAAGGCTGGGTTGAAGGCGTGAAACATTGCATCGAAAATGGCTGCCAGATTGAACCTTTGATCAAAGACAGTCTTAAATCGGGCCGAATGTTCAAAACCATTGCATTGTACAATCCAAAGCCAACGGCAGAAGACCACCAAGAATTTATTTTGCAGAAAATGATTGGCAGAATTCAAGATATTCCTATTGTCGAAGAATATTTTTTTTGTCACGGATTCTGTGACAGTGAATTTGAACACAATCTAGAGTTTTAGTACTATAAAAACATATTTTTATTTAACGTAACATGATTGTACATATAACACGCAAAGCAGCTAACAAACTGCTAAAAAAGAGCCCTAAAATTCTACTTTCATGCAAATCTGGCGGGTGTAACGGCTATGAATATGTCTTGGAACCAGTAAACGAACCTGTGGAAAATGCCGAAAAACAAATTTCACCAAATGGTCTTATATTATACACTTGTAATTTGTCCATTCTACATTTGTTGAATACGAAACTGGACTGGGTTGAAGACATTATGGGCGACAGATTTGTTTTTGACAACCCTAACGCAGAATCTATGTGCGGATGTGGTTCCACCTTCTCTATTAAGGAATAACTTTTACTTGGATTCGTCTTTCTCATCTTTTAACATATCTTCTATCGGTTTTAAAGGTTCGCCCATTTCAACAGTATCGAAATATGCACCGTTGTTGATACGATTATTTTCACTAAGTAACATCCCTACTTTCTCCAATTCTGTAGAAATTGCTTCGAAATTAGAATCCGCTGGGCTTGCCCGTGCAAGGTTTGACAAACGGTGTATGGAATTGCCGTATTTTTCATTTTGCCATAGAACCTTTGAGCTATAATACATTTGTAAAGCTTGAGAAATCGGCAATAGATTTTCGGGTTCGTCCTTACTGGACCATTGTGAAATAGACATTGCGGCACTTTTGACAGCTCGCTCTGCTACAGTCAGAAGTGTTTTATTAGGTAAATTTTTATTTATTCCGACAGATAGCATAGCCAGTTGTTGTAAACACTGCAGGTTGCTTACAACACTATCGTGCCATGATTTTTGGAAAACTGTGTGATTCATATCTGAATTTTTCCATTTCCAACTTGACAAATTTTCAATTATTTTGTTATGTAATCCAATTGCTTCTGAATACAAATCGGATGCAGATTTATAATCTGGTAATGCTTTATTTCCTTTTTCCAAGTACACTTGGGCCAAAAGCAGTTTAGGAATGACTCTTTCAACCTGCCAACATGCAGATGAAATGTCGGTTTCGCCCAATTGCCACGAAAATAAAGGTGTTAAACGAAGAGGTTCGTGCCTTGACTTAATTAACTCGTCGAACATAATGTCAAAATTTTCGCAATACGGTTGAAGCCGATCAATCAAATTACCCATTGATTCGGAATCTGTTGTTTCGGAATCTAAAATTTGTTGAATGGCAATACGATTCCTTGTTAACAAAATTGCATCTAGCGATTGAAATTCTTTCAACTTTTCAAATTCCACAGTTGACTTTATTTGAATTTTCATCATGTGTATAAATTGTCACAGTTTAAATACAAGAGAATTGCTGTACTTAAACTAATAATTATTATAAAAATGTGGAAATCAGGTAATTCTGTAAATGTATCTGGTAATCCTGTGTATGAGTACATTCATACAAAAAACGGACTACGTGTACTTCTCTGTCCAATTTCGGGTACCGAATCGTGCAGTTACATGAGAGTTGTCCACGCGGGCTCAAAAGACGAGGTCGGCGTTTGTAAGAGCGGCGCCGCCCATTTTCTCGAGCACATGTCATTCAGAATTGATGGCGGTAAGATTTGGGAGTTGGCGGCCAAAGGGGATGAAATAAACGCATCGACAAACCTCGATTCAACCAAGTTCTTTGTTACACATTTGCCTGAACAAACAAAAAACGTACTTAAAATAGATGCCCATCGGTTTTCTAATCATTCTGTACCGGAAGAGAAAGTGGCAGTGGAAATGCAGGCAGTCAAGAACGAATTACTTCAGAAACACACTCGAGCAGGTCCGCAGATGTTCGCTGCAGCTGCGGCATTGGCATTTCAGTCTCATCCATACCACGGCCAAACAATAGGCGAACTCTCCGATGTGGTAAATTCAAAAGCAAATGAATTAGACAATTACCGTGATCATTTTTATGTACCAAATAATGCTACGCTTATTTTCACTGGCAATTTTAATCCGCAAACTGTATTACAATATGTTCACGAATATTTTGGAAATATGCTTACAGGAACTAATTGTAACCCCGTACATTGTCCCGAACCACCACAAAAAGGCCTGAGAATGTCCGAAATAAACATCTCTGCACCTTGTCATATGTTGTGTTTGGCATTCCACACGCCAAATGGAAGGACTAAAGAATCATTGACTTTACAGGTTATCTCAAATTTATTATGGAAAAATCGTAGTGGGCGTGGTAAGCAACTTTTAACATCGAATATATTGCACGATATTGGGGTGTATTGTCCAAAACAGCACGACCCATTTTTGTTTTTTTTCCACGGAACTATGGGTCGTGCTAACCCTATGGCAGCAGATAAAATGTTAGAGACATTACAAACATTTTCAAATGTCCCAGTGAATGAATCCGACCTAAACACTATTAAACAACAAATGGTCGGCGAATGGAATAGGTCAACTGAATCGACATCTGATATAATGAATGCAATTGCTGCAGGAGTATCAATCGGAAAATGGCCAGATGCCAGCGATCGGCACCATATTCTATCATCAGTAACAAAACACGATATAATGCGGGTAGCATCAACGGTTTTCAGAAAAGACAACATGAATATTGTCAGAGTTGTACCGTCCATTAAAGCACGGTCTTTACCGATCGAAGTTGATACAACTATAAATTACTCAAAGTCGCCCGAAATAAATGACATAGGGGTCGTCGAAAAAACAGAGCCGAAGGCAAACTGGTCTATGCACAATATTGGCAAGACGACAAATGTCTTGCAAGTACCACAAGCCAAATATGCACGTGCAACGATTTCAGCACGGTTTGACCCACCATATCACGACATTGCCTCTTTATTCGTTAAAAACTCCGGTGAAAGGGGACAACAACAATTATATAATGTACATTCCAATAGAAATTTTGCATCCGACCATGAGTTTGTTCATTTGAACATGGAATTACCATTGAATCTTGGGAAACTGAAACAAGCCGCTAGTTTAATCACCAGAGACTGGGAAAGTCAGAATTTTGATGAAGAAGAAATAGAAATAACAAAACGCCAAATGATTTCTGAAATGAGGAATTTGGATCAAAACCAGGATTATATGACAAAAAGCATGTTTGTACAAGAGTTATTCTCCAATACAATGTATCACATACCTATAACACAGCGAATAGGTGCATTAGAAAGTGTTACAGCCGACCAAATTAAAAGTTTTCATAGGAAATGGGTGATAAATGGTGAACGATATGTCGTTGTGGTATCACCAACTGTTGAAATGGGACATCAGTTAGCCAAAATATTACCGAACTGTGCTGTGCGCACACCTGTTCCAACAATGTCATGGACATCTTTACCGCGTAAAGCTATGCAAAAACATATTCCGTTAAAAGGATATGGATCGATAGCTATTATGATGGGTCAGACCATCTCGATTAAAGGAGATAACCCAGAATCAATTGCTTTGGAGTGCGCTGCGGAAATTTTGGGGGGCGGCATGACAGGCAGGTTAATGCATATTGTTCGAGAACAGAAAGGTTTGGGGACTTATGGAATATATTCCATGTTAAAATCAGTCAACAGTCGTACAAATAAAATCTTTGTAATACAAGGAAGTTTCTCACCCGATTCCATCATCGAAGGAATGCAATGCACAAGAGAATTATTAGCAGACTTTTGTCGATCTGGAATTACAGAAAAAGAGTTGGAGTTTGCTAGGACAAGGATGATAGGAAGCCGAAAAATATCAAGAGACGATGTTACGGAATTGAAACAAGCGTGTATTGAACAGTTTCTTGATAAAAACGACCCATTTGCGGCATTCGGAAATTTTGACAAACGAGTTGGCGAATTGACCGTTTCAAAAGTCAATGATGCAATAACAAAATATTTGGATTGCACAAAAATAATTGAGATCAGTTGTGGATGAGTTTTGATGCAGGCCCTAGGTTTCACTAAACTATTTTCGAGCAACATCAAAAGTCCATATCTGGAACATATTCCTAACATATTCTCATTTTTGAGCAGGACACCGGCATTTGCCCCTGATTTTTGAGAATATGTTAGGAATATGTTCCAGATATGGACTTTTGATGTTGCTCGAAAATAGTTTGGCGGAGCCGAGGGCCGCAGGCCCAAAACAATTTTCGCTCACAGAATAATTGAGATCAGTTGTGGATGAGTTTTGATGCAGGCCCTAGGTTTCACTCACAGGCTACTCTCGAAAATAGGTATAAATGTGGTCCGGCCAAAAATAAATGGAACAGATAATTGCTTCTTTACAGAAACTATCATTTGCGGAACCTGCAATAAACTGTGCATCGGAACCCACCAATAAACAGTTGTCGGAACTGTGTTTGCATCTTTATTATCAAAACACGGCATTAAAAAACCAAATACAACAAATGAACGATATATTATCCCAACAGCCGACTAAAATGCCAATATTTTGGGTTAAATAAATGGGACAGATGTGCCTCAAAAAAAATGTATTTAATGTAGAACAAACATAATGACAAGAATGTACCGTTTATTTTCGTATTCTGAATCAAAGGAAAAAGTGGTAGATTTAGCAAAAGATGAGGAAACGGAGGTGGTAGATTTAACAAAGGGTGGGGAAACGGAAGAGTCTGTAGGGGAAACGAAAAAGCCTTATTTTGAAAGTCAAGTTCGATGTCAATGTACTTTACATTCCATAAATAATGCAATTGGTTCTAAATTGATAGAAGTTGGATCAATCTGCGAGAGTAAACAAGGCAAAAAAGATAGACTAGAATCTAAAAAGAATGGCGGTTATGAAATGTACACGATTAGGGAAGCAGCTGAGACCGTGACTAAAAACAGCAATGGGGTGTTGCAAGTAATAACACTGGATAAACTTTTCGAAAACCCAGAGACAATGCTAACTTTTGATCTATTAAAAGAATGGACACCTGATACAGAAATTCCGAAAGTGAAGAACATGATTGTTATGTGGAAAAACCCTTATTTTCATATGATCGCGCTACGCTATTTTGAAAAAAAATGGTGGTTAATTGACTCTGAAAGCCAGAACCCCGTTTTGCTCGACAGAGAAAAATTCGAGAGCATAATGTTAGAGAAGGACGCAGGGCTCTCTTTACAAGAGATATACACCGTTGTACCCATCGCCCAACAAATATATAATCATCATTGTCCAAATAACGATGACCCAATTGTAGTGCAATAGTATTTAAAGGACCATGTGCACACAGAATGTTTAAATTTTTATCAGGCACAATGGTAGGCTGGGTTGCAGCCCGATCAATCGACGAAAACAATAAAGTACTGCTACCGACCTTAGACGAAATAAAAAAGATATCGGAAAAGAGTCAAAAACTTTACGAGCAAATTTTAAAAAAAATACAAGATTTTGATGGCGGAGCCGAGGACCAAGGCCCAAAATAGGTTCTACATCTACTTTAACATTGCCATTCTGCGATTCCGCTAAAAGCATGATTTATTTTACAATGATCTTTTTGGTCGACATTAGCATGTACATAAGCAATCATTGCATTCAATTCTGGATTTATATCGGCAATCAATGTCCCAGCCTCCCTCAACATTCTATACCCCTCGTCAATATACTCTGTCGTTTTGGGGGTTTTATTATTCGGATCGTCCACGTTATTTAATATTCTCAGGCCATTTTTGAGCAATTGATTGATTTCATTTGGCTGGCTCATTTTAGGGTCGATTACTATTATACATATTGTGAATATCTGTATGTAAAAAAAATATGTGTTAACTATTCCTATTTTGTAGTAAACACCCATAAGTATAAAAGTAAAGTAATTTGTATCAAATGCGGTATTCGAAATATCGTTTGTTTTCCATTGCCCTAGTTTGTATACTTTCATTAATATCGACGATGTATATATTCAACAGCAAAGAGTTGTTGTATTGGAAAAAAATACCATCAACAATTTGTCAAATCGATGCAAATTGTAATCCGCTTCATATATGTCTCGGCGGTAAATGCCAACGTTTTTTCCCATCCCGGCCGTCAAACAAAACCAAGTGCCATAGTGATTGTGTAGATGATCTGACATTGTATGAGCAGAAATATTACGGACAGGCAATTGGTTATCTCATTTTTCTCAAAGGAACCGACACAAGTAATTGTTTGATTGCGTACAAACAAATTGAAGCCACTTCGTACGAAAACGAAACATATCCTGAATACAACCTGTTCAGAATTGAGAGGAGAGAAGAATTGAAAGGTTGGGTTTTAGGATTATGTCGCGGTATATAAGTCTCGTCTCATCCAGACAAATGAGAACTCGTTCTTTATCAAATGACGGTTTGCAATTGTTTTTGGACGGTACAATGCAAACAAGACCCAAAAAATGGTATAAGCATTTAATCTGCAATCTTTTTCATTCCGACTACGATGACCGTCTATTTGACGTTGTTCATAAAAGCAAATTGTCAACAAAAGCTCTTTGTGCGGAATTCGAAAACCCATTATTGCCAGATATGCTTGATTCAGCCATCTATAACACCGTCAATCTAATTTTGCAAAACAAAAACGATTACCGATTTTTTCTCGATGTAATGCAAAAGGCGTTTTCAAATAATGATCACCAAACGGCACACATGCTATACATTGTATTGTCAAATGATGTATTGAGCAATATCAAGAAACCAAAAAGGGCAATGGAAGAGTTAAATAAAGTGAAAAACACCTATGGTTCACCATCTTATGAAAAACACATTCATTTTTGGCGCACTGTCCGTAGCGATGACATTTTACCTTCTGTGATAGCTTTTTACAACTTCTACAAACGCAGAATATTCATGATGAGAGATTACGAGGCAAAAGAAGCTGTAGAAACCATGGAACTTTTCCAATTGTTAGAACACGACAAACAAGACATTTTACCCGTGTATAAACACATGAGAGGTCAAATTACACGTATTTAAAGTAAAGTTGCATAACTATATGACTGAGACCAAAGTATATTCTGACGACGATATAAACGAACTCGTAACGAGAACAACCAAAATTGACTTGTCAGATCTGTTATGTCCAATTTGTGCGGATGTTTTTGTGAAACCGCGAACGTATGATTGTGGTCATACTGTTTGTGAGACGTGTATGTACGAGATAGATATCCGTCAATTAAGTGACGATACCCATATAGCTGTGATTTATAAATGTCCAGTTTGTAGAGATCCAACTCTCAAAAGTTGGAATAACCGCCCAATAAATTTCCTGCTTGAACAACTTGCATCTAACCACCCTGATTACGAAAAACGGAAAAAAGAAGTGAGTGTGATTAAAAATCAAAGAAAATCCAAACTTGTATTAGTTTCTGACACTGTGGACCTTGCAAAAACTTGTTACGATTCAAGAATTAACCTAGCACTCGACTTGTATGAGATTATATTAGAAAAATTATACATTGCGGCAAAGGATGGGAAAAACCATTTGATTATAAAGGAAAAGTCGATAGTTGGCGATATTGAAAAAGTTGGCGACATTTTAAGCTACCAGCTTTTTAAGAAGCATAATGTATATCGAATTTTGACGACTCGTGGCGAATGCACGATTTATTTAACAAGGAATGCATTTAATTGGCGCAGAAATCACGAAAATCGGAACTGGGTGGACCCAACAGACCCGACCACTCACGAACAATTACACGTTGTACAAGAGGATTTACCTACACCACCACAGATGGAACCCCGCAGTCCTTTGGTTGTGGAAACTCGCAGTCCTTTGGTTCATACCAGGAATTTTAGAAGAAGTCCGATCAGTAATTCTGTAAGAAACTTTTGAAAGCTAAATTTTTAATATATATACTACATAGTTTTAGTGTATCATGGTGACGCTTATTGCCGCGATTTCATCGAACGGTGTCATTGGTCAAAACAACCACTTACCATGGAAATTACCATTGGATTTAAAATGGTTTAAGCTACATACAATGAACGCAGCTATTATAATGGGAAGGAAAACGTATGAATCGATCAAATCAAAACCTCTTCCAAACCGATTGAACATTGTCTTAAGCCGACAAAACAAAACACCACCGTATCAAAAAAACGTTATTTGGTGCAGTAGTTTAGCCGATGCTATCGATGCGGCTAAGGGGTTTAACGTTTTTGTTATTGGTGGGGGGGACGTCTTTAGACAAGCTTTACTTTGCCAATATATAGACAGAATGATCATTACAAACGTTTTTGTAGAAATTGAAGGTAACACGGAATTAGCATTGCCAAAATACTTCAAAACTATTTATCAAAGTAAAAAAATGGAACAAAATGGAATTAAATTTCAATTTGAGATAAAAATATATAAACTTTAAAATAATATTAAAGGTTTTTTTTCTGTGTTTATATCTTGTTTGTTTTGTACGGCAGAAGTTTGTAGTTGTTGACCCTCGACACATATAGCATCGGTAACGTATTCGTCGGGTTCTATAATCCATAAAACAAGGGCGTTCATGCCCCAGAAACATAAATATTCGACAATGTAAAACCACGAACAATTTTCTTCCTGTTTTGTATAATTTAGTTTGGCGTAAACCATCCACCCAAAGAATACATTACCCAATACAACAATTGTAAACCAGTGATAAACCCACCAATTTCTACCCCACGGTGTTGGAACAGTTTCATACATTACTAATAGGGCAGAAGTTACAATAAGTAAATCGTGAGAAGCGGGTGTATCAAACATGCTGACTAAAAATGCAGAAAAGAAGCCAAAAAAAGCTGTTGTTAATACACTACTGTTGAATGTAAATGAACCCGCAATTGCAAATAGGCAGTACGATAAGGTAAACCCCCGCCATGGGTCTGTAGTCAATGCCCGTGATAACAATATTGGTATAAACGGTTTACCGCAGGTGTCCGAAGAAACTGAATAAATTGCCAATACATTGAAAATCATCAATGATAAAAGACCGAATATCCAAAGATTGCGTAAGGTCATATGCTTTTTAATTTTTATTATATTACGCTCCATCATATGTTGGGTAATATCAAGTTTATAGGCTTTTTTTTTGGCTTTATATACATATTTTTTTTTGTACCGAAGCGCGTAAAATAGCTAAATAACTGCGTATGCAACTGTTTGAAGATCAATCCATGCACAAGAAGCAACGTATTTATTAAAAAACAACCTTTCGTATTTGATTTGACGTCCTGCTTGACAAGATTTTTCATCGCATTTTAGAAATTGTCGAATAACGTTAGACCAGATTTCCATTTGATCATTTTTAGATCTAATTACCTTTGCAATACGTTTATTACCATGATACAAGTAAATTGCCTTTGTATCATCATATTTGGTATTTTCAATACCAAAACAATATAACTCATGCTTGAAAAATGAGAGTGCTTCAACTTTGTCAATTTTGTTGCCCAAAACAACGACTGGTTCTTTTACCCAGTTATCGTTGGACAATTGTCTTCTATATATATAGTATTTGTTATCGGAGCTAATTAGCGAATTGCCCATAGATATAAGCAAAATTATCCCTTTATATACAATCCACCAGACAAAAAAACCTTTTGATTTTATTATGTATAAACTCAAATCATTTTCTGTACAGAAAATGAAAGAATGGCATCAGGAAATGAATTACAAACAGTTGAAAAAGATCCAGACTTTTTACAGAATTGAATTGATGAAACTCCAAAAAGTATTGAAAATGAAAAGGAAAAAAAATGAAGAAAAATGCCAACACATTTGGATCAAAGATATGTCCGCTAGGGGGGGTCGGAGTCATTACGACTGTAAAAAATGTGGTAAATATCGCTGATTCCGGCTAAAAAATATTATCTACTGTTTTCTTTTTTTAGATGATTTACGTGTAACCTCAAGAGGTTGAGTTTGTTTTTGCAATGCCTCTCTGAGGGTTTCCAAATCGTTTTTCCACATCGTTTGAACGCTTAAACATCGCAAGTTATTCATAGATGCTTCTAATTCAATTTTCTTAGCTAAAAGTCCTGCCATTTTTTCATCTGTTAGATTGTATATCGGAAGTTGCAACAAAAATTCGGCATTATCCAATTTGAAAGATTTGAGTTGATCCTTTAATTGATTCTTATTTTGCCCTTTGAAAACAAATGTGTTGTCCAATACCAATTGTAAAAATTTAACAGTTTGATTGGCTTTTGTTAATTCTTGCTGATAACCCAAAACCATTGCTTCCTTCCTTTTCTGATATAACCGCATACGCACTGGAAAGAAATCGTCAATAATTTCAGAAGCATTTGCATATTTTTTGATTTTTCCTTCCGATGTGAATGCATGCATATTTGACATTTGGATTTTCTTCTCAAGTTTAAACAGTCTCAAAAGTTTTGAAGGATCAGCTTTCAAAATGGTGGCGAAATCCTGTGAGCAATGTACGTTGAAATCGACCAAAGTATCAGTGTAATTACTGATAATTCTTGTAACCATACCCTTTTTGAAGCCTTTCGCTTCTCCTGCTGCAGCCTTTTCCAAGAACTCTTTATAGCCACTTGTCCACACGCCAACGGGCAATTCAGTAATGTGCAAACACGTATTTGATTTCCAGTTAAACGCACCATTCATGACAAAATCGTCTCCCTTTTTCATCACTGTACCAGTAAAACCACGATACCATGGAACCAATGGGTTGACACCTATCCCATCTAACATCTGTTCAATATTTTGAATAATATCAAGTGGATTGTGTTGAGGGATACTCGTGCTCCAACCAGTACCAATACCCACAGCACCGTTTACTAATACCATGGGAATGATTGGTGTATAATGATACGGTTCAATTACCATCCCATCGTCTTCTAATGGCGTGTAAAGCGTTGCATCGTCAGGGTGGTATATCAAACTGGTCAATTCTGACAATTTGGTAAAAACGTAACGTGGAGATGCCGCGTCTTTCCCGCCCATTAACCGTGAACCAAATTGTCCATTCGGTTTAAGAAGATTGATGTTATTGCTACCAATAAAATCTTGGGCCATATTAATAATGCAACCATTCAAAGACATTTCACCATGGTGATAGGCGGCATGCTCCGAAACATAACCACTAAGTTGTGCTACTTTAATTTCTTCTTTCAAATTTCTTTTTAAACAAGAGAAAAGAATCTTCCGCTGGCTTGGTTTTAAGCCATCGATAACATTAGGAATGCCTCGCAGGTTACTCGCAACTGCCATGATCACCAATTCTTTATTGATAAAATCTTCGTAGGTCATTCTTTTCTGGGTAAAATCAATAAATGTACCACTTGAATAATTCAAGATCCAGCTTTTCCTGTCTTCTACTCTTGTTTTTCTGAAACACATATCAATCAACTGACCACCATCAGTATCAATTTCTTCAAAATGCAAACGGTTTCTGTCCAAATTAGAAAAATATTCCTTGGCCTCTTTCGCGTTTGAAGTTCCAAGCCCTTTGTAATATTTCACTTTCCATTGTTTAATGTTAACACTGGAAACGAAGGTATCATATTCTGGTGTTGTGTAAAATTTCATAACCTGATTCCCTTTGGTACATTTCACGATTGGTGTAATGAATACCTGCAAGAAATTGGGTACAGCCAATAACGACGGCCAGAAATGATGCAGAAAATTGATAATAAGACCTTTGATATGGCTCCCGTCATGATCTTGATCTGTCATGATCATAATGGAACCGTATCTCAATCTCGAAACATCTTCGTATTGTTGACCAATGTTCAAACCCATTATCTTCATAATGTTCTGAACTTCCACATTTTGAAGAATGGAGGCGTTCGAGGCGTCACGAACATTACGTAATTTACCTTTCAATGGAAATACACCAAAATTATCACGTCCAATCACGGACAACCCCGCGATTGCCAAGGACTTGGCAGAATCACCCTCGGTCAGAATCAAGGTGCACTCGGCTGAACGTGAAGTGCCAGCTCTCTTGGCATCGTCCAGTTTAGGAATACCAGTGATTTTGGAAGTTTTTCGAGAAGCAGTTTTTCTTTGCAGTAATCGTTGAGATTTCGCTTTTGCGTAAAACAAAACTTCATCTACAATTCCAGAACGTTTCAGAATAGCCTGTGCTGTTTTGGCTGATAATTTGGGTTTGAATTGCAGTGGTCCAAAGCTATTGGAACGAGTAGTCAATGTTTCTTTGGTTTGACTATCAAAAGATGGATTAACGATCATGGCATTCACAAAAACGAATACAGATGATTTAATTTGTGAAGGCCGGACATTCAACTCTGCCAGACTTCGATGAGAAGCAACGATTTTACTAACGTCATCGAGCAAATAATTGACGTGAGTCCCGCCTTTAGAGGTGGAGATACCGTTGCAAAAGGAGACAGATCGACCTTGTTGATCATTCGAGACAGCGATGCACGCTTCCCAACGATCATTAATTTTTTCATGTACTAGTTTGATATCTTCTGGAATATACTGCTGACAATATTGTTTGAAGGTTTTGACTGGTATTTTATCGCCGTTAAAGTAGACGTTGACATCGCTTGGAGACGTTCCAGCCATATCGAAGGTACGTTTCTTGAACAAAGCCATAATATCATCAGTAATTGAAGTCAAACCGAATTTAGCAAAATCAGGAGTGAATATAACACGAGTATAATCTTTCTTTTTGCCAGAAGCTTTGATTTTCGGTGTGTGTACAGTTTTCATATTTTTTTCCCATGTTTGCGAATAGAATTTGCCAGATTTGGAGTCGACGGTTTCAATTTGAAACCTTGTGCTAAAAATGTTGGCAAGCTTAGCACCGTATCCATTGCGGCCGCCAACAACTCTTTCATCGTCATCATCATAATTATCACCAGATAATAAGGAACCCATGATCATTTGTGGGATGTATATGTTCTCTGTATCGTGCAAAACAACCGGGATGCCCATTCCATCGTTCTCAACCGTGATGGTATCGTTGCTTATGCTCACTTTAATTGATTTCATGGAAGGATCCCGCTGTTTATTGTCAGACGCATTGACAAGGATCTCGTCAAATATCTTCAAAAGACCAGGCACGTAAGTAATTTCTCGATTTTCCATTTTGTTGTTGCTGTTTACAACCCAATTGTCTTCAGTAATCGCGTTGACACTACCGATGTAAGTTTCCGAACGCAAGAGAATATGTTCTAAATGCGACTTCTTTTGGTATTTTTTGGACATTGCTTCGGAACGCTGTGTTTTAATCTTTTTGGATTTCATTTGTGATAACATATTTGGATATTTTGTTTTTGATCTAGTAAACATATATTTAAATAAAAAATATGTGTTAACTATTTAAAATAAGGCGACCACCGAAAAATCTGTTTGGCCCATGGGCCCGAAAATAATTCAATAACCGTTTTATCGAATTTTTATTTTTCCAACATTACGATTTGCGATAATATTATTTGTGGCAAAAAAAACTATCGCAAAAAAAAATTATCTCAAGAATAGTTAACACATATTATTATTTTTAACTCCGAACCAGATAAAGAAAATAATTACGCACTATGTCTCAAATCAAAATACTAGAAATTCAAAAAGAAAAAAAAGCGGCTTTTCAAGCACGTGGTGGACAATTGAGTATAAATTATGATGGTCGAATAACATCGGACAGTGCCAAGTTTGATGCTTGGAATCGGATCAACCTGGGTCGTCCTTACATCCTGGGTATTCCAGTGGGATTAGGGAGAGTCCAACGTATTGGTGTTCATAAAATAACAAAAAAAACATCGCTCGAGGAGGCCAATCAAATACTTAACAATTGCCATGGTGCGGAAGAAATTCACGAGTTATATGCTACACGTTTTTGCAAAAACGAAAATTGTAGAAGATCAGCCGATACTTTTATTAACCATGAAAGCAGAAACCAAACCACATGCAGCAAATGTGGTTTCACACAGATTATGACTTCGGCCAAATTCTCGCGATCTATGAATGATCAAGGTGTCGTCGACCGTAGTCAGTATAATCATGGTCCCGCGAATGCCAAACTTGGTGATACCGTGGGTTGTCCGCGCCCATCATACAAAAAACCGTCACACGAATTAAATTATATACGTATTGATAAAAAGATTCGTCGTATAGCTGATATGTTCACGCACGGCTTTGTTGGATTAGAAAGTATTGAACGTTCTGCTCATGCAAAATTGAAAACGTATTATTACAATTTACATCCGGATGAGACTGACGACAACGATTTAAAAATGCCACATGGTGGTGCTGCTTTCGCGGCGGCTTGTTTTTATGCTGCAACTCTCGAATTTGAAGCAAACCCACGTCGTGGCGGTGAAAAAACACCTGCCACGTTGGCACTCATTAATAAATATGCTCAATCCGAAGTTGACAAAAATTATGACCATTTGGGGAACTGCACCACAAGAAGTGTTACACCCTTGATAATTTTACGCCACACTCAATTATTAGGCGACCTTTGTCAGGCAGAAATCCCAGCATTGACTTCACAGTCACTTCTTTGGACGTCGGACACGTCGGATAAAGAACACGGCAGAATGGCATTGTTCAAAGAATGTGGTCGTCCGTTAAATCTTTATTTGCCAAAAAATTTGCCAAAAAATGTGAAATTGGGGTTCACTATTGAAGACACTGGCCATGGTGCTTTGCAATTTTGTCGGGTTGATACCGACGAAATTGCATACAAACAAGGGTTTAGAGTCGGTGATTATATTTTGTTGTTTCAAGCTGAATTAGTGAAAGCAACCGACACTCTTGATAGTTTCGAGAACAAAATGAAGAAAGCAATGAAAGAGTCAGGGCCCAGTTTGGCTTTCACCATAATGCGTCCTTGTGTAAATACAAAATAAACATTCATATGTATATAAATAACAGCGCGTTGCGCTCATAATATTTTTTTTTCTTTACACAAGTTACACAAGTTACACAAGTTACACCTAAAAATCTATTTCTTTTGACATGTTTAGGTTGTCGGGAATTAATTCTACATTTTCTTCTTTGTTTCCTTTTTCGGGTTTAGTCATGCAACAACAACAAAAAACACCGACAAATGTAAAAGCACTTGGTGGTATTTTCTTCAGTGGTTTGGCATTTTTGGGTCTATCGAAACAAGAACAAAACGCTGCCATATTGGCAGTTAGACCAGAACAGCAGCTACCAAGACCTTTGGTTATCCCACCACAACTACCAGTAACACAAGCACACGGCGCTGTGAACACCCACGGACATTGACCCTGGGACACGCAAAGTATAAAGAAACAACAAAACACTACTCCAAAGAGTATACCAACAATTATAATCGCATTGTTTAGTGTCAATCCTTCACCTGGTTCTGGGACGTATATAATACAAGACGTCTGTGCTGTTTCGTTTGTTGTGTAATTCCTTGGACAATTGATTTGGAATTCTTCCCAGCCGTCATCGGAATAATATCCAGTTTGAGCAGGGTCGCAAACGTGTTTTACACCAATATAACCTAATTGACAAGGCCAGAAATGGGCAAATTGGGTCGCTCCCATTTGCGCAACCCAATGTTCAGACATGCTTGCAAACGATGTACTGATCGGTTGATTCTCGACACCCAATATATTATGTGTTTCTAGCATTTGACCTTCGAAATCTAATCTATAGACTTTGTCGTTTTCAGGGTCGGCGATGATCACATTACTACCGACAACTCCGACATTTTTTCCGATATATTCATTCTGAAACGGTGGAGATGGGATGTATGGCCATGTGGTTTTCCCGTCCAGATATCCTTTGTCATCATTAGATAAATAGGCCAATGGGTTTCCAGGCAGATTATCAATAGAAATTCCGTCGATTGGTTCACAATTTGACTGGGAAACCCACGATCCATTGCAATTGTATAGCAAAACAAACGGGTTGTACGTATCCTCGTAGAGCGGATATATCGATATTGCCAGTAATTCGTTGCTTGCTGCAACGTTGCGTCCAAATGCCTGATACGTTGCTAATTCTAATGGTAAAATATAAGGCGAATAGACGTTAGGCTGCCACCAACCCACAGAATTGGCATCATTGTCATAAGGCCACACGACCATGTCATAAACATACACTCGCCCATAGTTTGTACCAGAATTGTCTTCCATAAATCGATCCGTATTGCCAGGTGCACCGATTACAAGCATCGCATTATTTGTTTGTACTGAGCCTGTGATAGCGACAGAATAACCGAATTGCTGGTAGTTTTCTCGATGCTCTTCGTAAACCTGCTCATTCATCGGTCCAAGGGCTTTGGTGTATGGCCTTTCGAGTGGCAGACATAATTTTTGAATCATCGCTATTTCGGAATTGTCGATGTTCGGATTTGTTAAATCATAATCCAAATGGCCATACGCTGGGATATATGTGCTCGCCCAAATTGTCTTCAGTTTACCATAGTAATTTTTCCAATTGTCGATTCCAGACACACAAAGCGTGCCCTCGGGATAACAATTCATTTCCAGTGTTGACCTACACGAGTGTAATTCATTTCCGTCGAATACGAATACGTACCCAGGCGTCCCAGCATTTCCGAGATAATCCGTCTGCTCGCCTGGTGATCCGACCACCCAGGTTTGGCCTGATATATCCAAACTAAACCCAAATCTGCCCACAGTGTTAGAGATATTGACACGGATAACGTTGTCCAAGCCTGTGACGTTATAGTCTTTCAGAAAAACGGCGTGAGTTTCGCCGTTTCGAGGTATTTCGGTGATAGCCGCAGGCACAATATTTGTGACCGTATCTAGGAATGGACGCCACAGAGTTACTCTATTTGTTTCAGGAAAACCAAACACCACGAGTGAACAATCATTATTAACGACCGCAATTTGACTTGAAATGTCGGTAGAATACGCTGTGAATGCACCCTCTGTTTTCAGCAAGGATGTTACGTTGATAAGTTGTGCCTGATTATGCATAAGCATTTTTGTGCCATTTTCGTTAATATATAAAGAGCAAGAGTCACTAACTACCAGCTGGTCGAATTCTAAATCTGAGATTACATTTTCCTCTAAATAGGCATGTGAAATAACACACAAAAATAAGAAAATCAATAATCGTAACATTATTTTATTATTGTACGTTTACATGTAAATAGTGCATTTTTTTATTAAATAATGATTATTTGTATTTTTGAGAATATGTTAGGAATATGTTTTCAATATTGACTTTTGACAACTCCTCTCTTTTGACAACTCCTCTAGCGCGCGCCTGTAAAACCTTGCTCGAGAATATATTAGTCATATTTTTTTTTTAAGTACCCTGGTGGAAATATGATATAAATACCAGTTAGAAATTATAAAAATGAATTCTTTACAGCTTCAAATATTAATGGTATTGTCATCGGGAAACGTGGAAACTCCAAAAACTCTGAAAAATTTACCAAAAAAAAGAAAAGAACCAAAGGTACGCCAATTCAAAAGGCCATACAAAAATAAACGTGCAAATCGACATATTTTTACAAACAAAGACATGAAAATGTAGAGGATTTTTAAAATCAAATAATTAATTTATTACATTAACTATTTAACAGACATTTAAATAATATTATAATGTCCAATACATCTTCACCTATACCATCACCGAGCGAAGTGCCATCACCTGCACCTATTACACCGAGCGAAGTGCCATCACCTGTGCCATCACCAGTCGCTTCGACTGTACCATCACCAGTCGAAGCACCGGCACCAGCACCATCACCAGTGCCATCACTTGTCGAAGCGCCATCACCGTCACCAGTGCCATCACCAATGCCATCACTTGTCGAAGCGCCATCACCAGTGCCATCACCTGTGCCATCACCAGTCGCTTCGACTGTACCATCACCAGTCGAAGTGCCATCATTTTCTCCTGCACTTATTACACCGTCTTCTTCCACCTCATCTATTAACTCTGAAAACATAATACTGGTCCTTTTACTAGTAATTTTATCTTGCACTTGTACCAAATTCTTCTGTCGTAAACGTACAAGGAAAATAGCAGAATATCACAACATTGACCCATTCGAGGTTGAAGAAGATTTGGTTGGGGTAATAGAATCTAAAGTACAGGATATACCAGGAATAGAAATAAATGAAAGATATACAGACGATCGCGAAGACAATGTCGTATAGTCTTGGTGAATATGCCAAAATATAAGTATATAACACTTCCGAATCATCCAACCTCGCAGTGGCTATGTACCAAAGTAAATACAAAAGCATTTTCCGTTGTCATACGTTGAACGAAGCCATAAATTATGATTTAAAATCTATTTCTGAAGTTGATTTATTCCTCTTTTTACTCGATACATATGATATCTTACTGGAAGACTCTAATATTTTCGTAGACGAAAACAACGAAACAAACTACTTAAATTTGATTGTAAAACTGGAAAAGTTTTGTTTTTTAAATTTCAATAAATTGCTGTCCAGTATCCCCGGTCAGATGAGAGGGTTTAACCTAGGTATGTTCGTATATTTAGTAATTTCTTTATGTCGTACTTTATCAAAAACAAGTACACTACTACTTCGATCTACGAGGAGTTGGATGAGAATAAATAAAATACGTTCTCACAGAAGTTACGACACTGCGGATTTCACCATAACAGATATACTCGACGCTTTAGACATATTAGAAATGAAGTGGGGTATGTTTGACGTTCTCACGGACGATCTATTGCAATATATCAATGCACTTGAAGCAAGGGCGTGTCATTTGATCAGCAATTTCCAAGATGGCGATGCTTTAAACATTGCCAAACACAGAATGAAAATTGAAGATTCAATGTATCAGATTTCTCCAGCCCATATATTTGAGTTGTATGCGCGCTTTATAGCAATGAAACGTTCCTTTGCACAATATACCATGTTTGATACCGTGCCAGCGCCACAGGAAATGCCCAAAAACAGATTAGATGCATTTATGGACCGTGAGAACAGACACCTCACGATACGTAAATTTCGGGACGTCGTTTCCGACACCGTTTGGGAAAATATGGTGCGACTTTCCGATACGTACAGAGCCAGCTATGCTGTCAGAGGTACTAAAGTGAGCGCATATCAAGCTATCGCTGAAAACCGCCCACTCCAAGTTTTGGATCATTTGGCACAATTCATTTCATACAAAAAACCGAATGAACTACACGCTAATTTACACGTGAAGGAGGCATTGCATCGCGAAATCGTTCATGCTTATTTTATGAGCACTTTTTCGATTTCGTTTAAAAATTATTTTTTTTGTAGCGAAGAAAAATGTTGGAATCATATTTCCATGTTGAAAACAACTACCGTGCCCCTTATTTTAGAACGGCGCAAACGATATGACGTTTTATATCGCAGCGTAGTACACTTGACGAAGACAGGGGAGTTTGCAGATGCGTTTATTTATTGGCTTCTATTGGTACGGCGTGATTTCCAAGGGATATTGTACGGGAGTATGGATTTTAATAATTTGGTGAGTTTTGTCTTAGATTCTGATTCAGAAAACATACAGAGAGAAGTAAAAGAGAGACCCACAAAAAAACAGAGATTAGAATATAAATTTGAGTAAAAACTGGTAATTTTTTAGTATATATGTATTTGTATTATCTGATAACATGTCAGACTCAGACAGTGGTTGGGATGTAGATGACGACACTGATTGCACAATAAAAATGCCTACCACAATACCTACAATTTCATTATTTGTAAAGAATGTAAAGAAACCCCCAAAACCGAAAGCTCCAATAAAACAAAAGTGCACCGAACCCCAATTGACTTATTTTGAATGTAAATGTCCTGCAACAGAGTGGAACAAAATTGAAATTATACCAGATTGTTCATCGAGAAAATCTGATGATATCAAATATATGTTGAGACGCGATGAAGCAACTGACCAGTTCTTTGTAGAAGTAGTTGCAGTAAAACAAGAAGGAGAGGTGCAATGCTTTTGGGAATGCAGAAAGGAAAAAGAAAATATATTTGAAGCCATTTTTTATTCGTGCGAACGCCAATTATACGGTGCAACTTATATAAACCCGTATACGGGCAGCAAAGAAAGTGGCATATTTGGACCGAATACATATGGTACAATACTTTTCGGGAAAAAATGGAAATGTATTTAATTTTGTGAATGTAATCTAAAAACGTCTTTCAAGTTATTACCGTAAAAGACCTTGTTTAATTTCGATGTTGCTTCGATTTCTTTCTCTTTCAAATATGCATTGGTTAGCAACACCTCGTTCATAGCTGCCATTTCCAAACCAGCTGTCTTTTCAGCTTCCGCTTTTGCAATTAAAATATCATTATCTTTTTTAGATTTAGCTCTATCCATTTCGTGGACTATTTCTTGGCGTTCTTTTTCAGCTTCAATTAGACGTTTTTTGCGTTCTAGTTCAGTTTCTTGCGAATCAGTGATTCGTAGCTGTTCGGCTATGTTACGGTCACGTGCCAACTGCTGCTCGGCTTCCTGTGTTGCAGATGCAAGAGCAGCCATCTTTTTATTTAGTTTCTGTTGTTCATCGGCAGTCCGAGTCGATTGACGGTGTTCAGCTTCTTTTTTGATAATGTTTGCAATATCAGAGTTGGTGGGGATTGGCTTGAACACTTTCACTTTGTCTGCAACAATGAGGAGACCAGAATCT
>Ga0209502_10001120_pt1 | contig 26084 bp, 25 predicted proteins | sample ArcticOcean_MG_C_10_FD_187442 | JGI IMG/M metagenome (GOLD analysis project Ga0209502, IMG submission 187442) | Marine microbial communities from western Arctic Ocean - ArcticOcean_MG_CB11_90 (SPAdes) (version 2) | ecosystem: Environmental > Aquatic > Marine > Oceanic | place: Arctic Ocean... | reverse complement strand
GACTGTATTACATCACCTGAAGCACCTCCTCGTTGATGGAGTGCAGTAGCCGACTTTATAATGGTAAATTTTTGTCTTTTAAGGTATGCACCTAAGAAAAAATGATAATCGGCAGCAATTTTTAAATTTTCTCTAAATGGAATTTTTTTGAGTAGCTGGGTTTTGACAAAAGAAGAGGGGTGAGGTATAGAATTAAAAAATAGTAAGCGTAAGGGCTTTGCGACTAATTTTTCTATAGGGGATTGCTCTGTTCCCACTAATGTAGTTGCACAAATAATGTCCGATTCTTCAGCGTCTATTAGCGCTAATACTTCTGGGAAACCATCACTGATGAGTTCATCATCGCCGTTAATGAATAGAATATAAGTTCCATTAGCGTAGCTAACACCTTTATTCATGGCGTTATATATTCCTGTGTCGGGTTCTGAGATACAGTGATCAATAAGATCACTGTATTGCTTAATTAAATCAAGAGTGCCATCGGTTGATACACCATCAATAATAATATATTCAATATCTTCAGTTTTAATTTTTTGGACAGATAGTAATGTGCGCTCGAGTGTTGTGCGACAGTCTTTAGTGACTGTAATAATGCTTAATTTTTTCTGTAAGTTATTCATGGGCGTCTTTTTAAAAAGTTATCTATTCGATATTAGTGGGTTTCTATGGAATAACACGTTTTTGTTATTGTAGGTTTATTCTTCAAGTAACGATTGTTGTTCTAATTACAGTTGGCGTTTGTTAGTGTTTCCATTATTTTATGAATATTAATGAGTAGTGTAAAAATAGATTTCCATGCTGTTTTTATACCTAGCATTCAGAAATTACTTTATGACAAATATATTCGAATTTTTTTGCAAAACCAATTCTATTTGAGTGATGCTGCGATTTTGCCTTATTGTAATGAAATTCTTCATTGTCAGTATTATACGCGTCTAATACGGTTATCATCGTACTTGCCAGCATGTTTTCATCTGTTGGATCAAAAAAATATCCTCTCTCTGGAGATTGTTCCTGATGTACTTTGATATTTGAAAGGATAACCATCTTCCCTAGCGCTTTAGATTCTTCAACGGCTGTACTCCAGCCTTCGAATAAAGACGGATTGATGACGGCGATAGAGTGCTGCATTAAGGCCGCAACATCCGGAAATGGAACCATCCCTAAAATGCGAAAATTTTCTTGTAAGCTGTAATCTTTTACTTTTTTCATTAGTGATGGGAAATATTTTTTATTGCGGCTGTCTTTTGTAGATCCTGTCGAAATAACCAAAAAATTATGCCCTTGCTCTTTTAATAAACGCAATGCCTCTATAACAATTAAGTGATTTTTATGCGCCCAAAACTGATTAGGGATATAAAACCATGGTTGATCAATATTATACTTTTTAGATAAGTTTGATGATTTATTGGAGTTCCCACAGATTGAAGGAATAAATCGTAATATGTGAGATGAAATTTCATTATCATCGTAAAATTTATTTAAGTCATTCAAAGCATCTTGGCTACTTAAAATCATAGCATTGCTGCGCTGAATGATATCTAAAAATTGCTTATCTCTGGCTTCGCATTCTGTCTCATCAAAAAAGTTGGGTAGATGCTGATGTTGAAAGTCAGGTATCCATCCTGTTGATGGGATTTTGCAGTTTTTCCACAGTACAGAGTTATGTGAAATTAAATTAATTTTATATTTTCGTAAAAAAACATACAGAATATAATCGCGAAATGGGAAGACTTTAGTAAAAAGTTTACTTGTCCACCACGAAAGACTGTATCGATCTAAAATAGGAGTTCGAACAATTTCAACAAGATCATCAAATTTATTTTTATTAGTTTTTAATCCAGTAATAACTACAGGGTGAATGCACACGTCGGAAGCTTCGTTGATAGCAGTAAATAAACTTCGAAAGTAATTAACGCCACCTTGCCATTCGACATGATCGAGAAAGAAGGCTACTCGAATTATTGACATTTTTTATACCAATTTACGTACTGGGAGACACCTTCTTGCCAGTTGATTGATGGTTCCCATCCCCAAGATCTTGCTTTCGAGATGTCTGCAATATATGCATTTGGGTCGCCTGGCTTAACTTTTGATGAAAATGTTGGTTTGACACCAATATTAAACTCATTAGCTAAATGTTGTAAGATATCTTTAACCTTAACGCCATTACCATAGCCAGCATTCGCTATAGGGCAGTCTACGGATGTATTCTGTGATGTAATGAAAAGCAGGTTTGATATGTCTTTCACGTGTAGCCAGTCTCTAATTTCTTCACCAGTACCAAAAAAAGAACAATCATTTCTTTCTATTTTTTTGCATGCATCCCATAACAACTGTTTACGTAATTCAAGGCCATATATAGAAAACATACGCACGATTGCAATAGATAAGCCATATTGCTTTGAATAAAGTTGACACAAAGCCTCGGACATTTGTTTGTGTGCTCCATAAGGAGATACTGGGTTTAAATCTATATTTTCCAGTATGGGGAGTGGTTTAACCTGTCCGTATACTGCTGCGCTAGATGGGTAAATCAACCTTGTCGATGGGGAATGTAAACGAATAAACTCTAAAACACTTGAAGTACTACACACGGTTAAATTAAAGTCAGCGGCCGGTTGTTCTACTGAAAACCCAACCGAGGCTCCACCAGCGCAATGTATAATGACATCAGGTTGATCTGCAAGATTTATTAATGAATCAAGTGTTACGTCAGATTTTATCCATGCACTAAGGCCATGGTCACGCCAGTTTAGAAACTCACCATGCCCAATGCCTGTTACTTTCCAACCCTTTTTATGGTATTCACGAGCAACATGTCGACCAATAAAACCTGACGCCCCGGTTATCAAAACTTTATTCATTGCGATACTCTATAAGCTGCATTTTTTATAAATCATAAAGTTCACGGATACTGTATTTCTTACCGTCATTTACATTTATAAGAGTTTGATCTGACACTTGATTGAGTCGTTCTTTAAAAGATAAGAACGTTAAATGCCCACTTTCATCTCTTGCTTCACTAAATTGTGATTGGACCCATGCATTTTCCGGTGCTACTACATCTAGGTTCGAGACTAAATCATCCCGAACAAAGAAAATATTATTACCCGCTTTGTTTGACCCAACTAGTGAATAGCCTTTATTTTTAGCTAGTTCTGTAAAGGCTTTAATGGATGCGCCGTAATATAAGTTTGAGAAGTGTGAATCTGATCTAACAAATTGAGGGTTATATGGCGTGCTTACAGGAAGGTTAGCACCCCATAAACTATTATATTCACAGATAACAATGCGGGGATTGACGATATTAATGGCATCCCATACCCAATAGTCATTTCCGTCAATATCCACCGATAACAGGCCAATATCTCCTGAAATACCATTTTTTTCTATGAGTGAATTAATGTTTTCCTTATCAATAAATGCGCATTCAGCTTTTATATTATGCTGCCAATAAATAGGGTCGTTTTTTATATACTGAATATTCTCTTTTGAGCCATCAATAACCAATCCAGCCCAATTGTTGTTTGCAGCTAAAAATCTTGTGTTTGATTCAACATACCTTTCAACACCAAATTCAACAAAAATAGGATTTTCAATTTCAATTTTATTAATTAGATGCTGGATTAACCCATCTTCTCCCCATTGAGAGGTCACTTGAAACTCGTAATCACTGAAATTTTTTGGGTTCTGAAAAGTCAGCTGTTTACTTTCAAGTCGACCTATAGATTGCTGTATTCTCTGTAATCTACTATCTATTGTGCTTATTAGTTTGATTACATTTTTTAATCTATTTATAAAGCGCACGCTTAATGTACTCCTGACATTTTATTGCTGGCAGTAAATAATCAGTATGATTAGTGATTTTTTTACGGATTAATTTTTTCGCAAACAAACCATTTTCCTAGTGATATTTCGTCTTCCCAAACTGAATCAAGAACATATACCGAGTCATAAACTTGATCGTATTTTTCTTTCCACCATGCAACAGAGTTATTGTGATAACTTTGCGTTGTTGTAAGCCAACCCTCATTTTCATTACTTCTCGAAACTGGATGTTGATGGAATGACATGTGGCCAACTGTTCTATAGCATTCCGAAAGAAACTTAATGATCCCCTCTTCAGTAAAATGCTCAATAGAACCAATTGAAAAAGCATAATCAAATTCGTTGTCAGTATAAGGGAGCTGTGTTGCATCACATGTACGTAACTTTTCTATAGGGATGTTATGTTTTTCAGAAGCTTTGGCAAGTAACATCTCTGAAATGTCGCATCCAAATAATTCGAGCTCTTTAAACTTAAGTAGGATTCCAATGGTTTTTCCTGTCCCACAAGCTATGTCAAGAACTTTACCTTTTCGTCCAGTCATTAATAGCTGAATTTCGTTCCATGCATTTCCTTCTCCCCAAGTTTCTAAAACTTCAGCAAAATCAGGGTCCCAGTACATGTCTAAGTCTTGCGACGAAGTTGTACCTTTACGAATTATTTGAGATTTTTTAATTCGATGTAGTGCGGAAATTAGAATAGGGGGACATAATGATTTTACAATACGTTTTACATTCATTTGATAAAAGCTCCGGAATTTAATTCTTGATTTCATACTAAAATATAATATGTGATGATAGGGTGGAAGATTCTTGAAAGGTTATGATGATTTTATTCTTGGTTTTAAGTGCTTGCAGTATAGCCTGTAAAGGAGGTTTTTTTGTGATTGATATAATGGCTTTATGATTACAGAAATGTTTAATTTAACTAAAATGTAAAAAATTCTTGTTTTTTGCCATGGTGAAAATTTTTTTGTAATCTTTAGTACCAATTTGGAAAGCACGTAGAATGGAATGAAACTTTCAATTTTTCTGTGATTGAAAATTTTAAAAATATTTGAATTGCTACTTACTCCACGAACCCCGAGAATAATATTTCCTTCAGATGTTCTATTTATTTTTCCTTTAGTTGTGAGGTAGAGGATTGTTATCCAGTCAAAACCGAGCCAGTCATAATCAGGAAATATTTTATCCAGTATTTCAGAATCTTTCATGATTTTAGTGCGGAACAAACAGTAAAACAATCCGTGAGATCGGAAGCAATTTTTGAAAAATTTCATATGCCGATCGAAAATGTTATCTTCTTCTATTGAAAAGTTCACGAGTTCCCTGTTGCTTGGCCAGTTCTCAAATCCATTGGGTGTGCCTGATGCCACATAGGATGGGTTTTTTTGTAAGAAATCATAGTTTAATTCTAGATAGTTTGTTGAACGAACATCGTCAGCTGCTGCCCATATGAAATAGTCCCCATGTGATTTTAGCAGCACATATTTAAAGTTTGCAACAGGCCCAATATTTTCATTCTGTCGGACATACTTAATTCTTTCATCTTTGGCTGAATACAGTTTGCAAATTTCTTCTGTATTGTCGGTAGATGCATTGTCTGAAATGATGAGTTCAAAATCTTTTAATGTTTGATTGAGTAAAGAGTCAAGAACGGCTTCGATAAATTTGGCGCCATTATAAACGGGCATGCCAATGGTGATTGCTGGCTTATTACTATGGTTTGAATGGTTCACAAACTCCAATCCTCTTTATTCTTTACTATATAATTTAAAGGCATTACTTTATTCTTTTTAAGTAACCGTCTCGCGCAACTGTAATCAGTAGTTTGTTTTGTATGCTCTTATCTATTTCAAATTCTGGGTGAGTTGTAAGATATTCCCATACTGCTGTTTTAGGGTTGTCTCCTGGACCCCAAGAACGATTTGGGTATGAGTCAGCTGGCATATCTTCAATCAAAGTATCAAATACTACACAGTAACTACCTTTTGATACCAGCGGTGCATACGCTATTAGTTCTTCAAGAGCATGTTGGTGAGTGTGATTAGAGTCGAGTACTACCAAAACTCTTTCTTTTCCTTTAGCTAGTTGCTCAACTTGTTTAATTGTTTCTGCTGAAATGCTAGAGCCTTGAATCATCTCAATGTTTTTATACATCGGGTGTAATTCAATTTCTTTTCTGTTGTGTTCGCGAATATCAATATCTATCCCTAATACCTTTCCCTCACCAAAACCTGAATTTGAAATCATTTCAAGCAGTGAGGCATAATAAATTAATGACCCTCCATGAGCGATGCCGGTCTCTATAATAAGGTCGGGTTTAATCTCCCAAATGATTTCCTGCATGGCAATCATGTCTTGGGGGAACTGAATGATAGGTCTTCCCATCCACGAAAAATTATAGGAATATTCAGGTTTTACTGACTCAACAACAAATGTATGTGCGGCTTCTACCAAGCTAGAGTTGGCTTCATTTGATTTCACTCGCTCTATGCGCTCATTCATAAACTTTTTTACTTCATCAATCATTTTTAAATACCTAACTTTATAATTTCATTGAGTTTGTTTGATTTGCCCCAAAAGGCAAGAGGCTCATAATCTGGGTAAGGATAATAACCAAGGTTAAGTTTAATGCTCCATTCGTTTTCTTTTATCCAGCGTTCTACCAAGCGTCTGACTGATATTGGGATACCACTGCACACATTGACAATGCCAACATTTTTGTTCATGCATACTAATTTTGCAATTTTTTGCACTACGTCATTTATATGTAAATAATCTCTTAACTGTTCACCACTTGACATGTTGAATATAGCTTCGCGACGCGAAGCGGCCAAGCGCAATTGTGAATACAATGTATTGTCGGGTTGATCTTCCCCATAAACATAAAAAAGACGCATCCATGTTAAGTTAAAATTATGTTCACTTTGAAGGAATTGAAGCTGTTTTCTTAACGCGTCTTTTGCATAACCGTAAGAGTTATTTGCTCTGGTTTCTAATTCTTCGCATAACTCGCCGGATTGCATTCCATATTCAAAGCATGTGCCTATCACTGCTACCTGCTTTAAACCTGATTCAATCATTAGCTTTATGAATTTGTAATGCATTGGAAGTTCAGTGTCAATGTGGTGTGATGATTTATAGTCGGGTAATCCACCCCAAGCTAAATGTAATAGTGCATCCGGTTTGTCAAATGCTGTAAATGCATCTGCACTTTCATTGTTGATTTCATACTCAACAATCCTACAATTTATATTAAGGTCAGCAACTTTTTTTGCATCTCTGACGACTGCTATTACTTCATGACCATTCTGTATTAGCAGCGGAAGTAGATGGCGACCAATAAAACCTGAAGCACCTGTAATTGCAATTTTCATTGTATTGTTAGCTCCGGTATCGCTATTACGAACTTTCCTTCCCAATCCTTAATATATGCTAGTTGAGTCGTAATCTCGTCTTTGAGGTTCCAAGGTAAGATTAATACATAGTCAGGTTTGTCATCTTTTAACCACTCTTCATTTACGATAGGAATCTGACTCCCAGGCATATATTTCCCTTCCTTTGCTGGGTTCATGTCCACAACATAAGGCAGAAGATCAGGATGTATGCCTGCATAATTAAGTATGGTATTGCCTTTCGCTGCAGCACCATAAGCAGCTACTTTTAAATTATCCTGCCTCGCTTGTTTTAAAAACTCTAGGAGGTCATTTTTAATTTTATTCGCTTTCTCTTGGAATCCATTATAAAAGGTTAATGTATTTAATTTATTATCTATTTCTTCCTTGATAAGATTATCTACATTGGAGTTTATAGCGTGTTGACCTGTATCGCTGCGTTGAGCGTAAACTCTAAGGCTGCCGCCGTGGGTGCTCAGCTTTTCCACATCAAAAACAGTCAGTCCATTGCGTTTAAAAATTTGTTGAACAGTGATGAGTGATAAGTAGGAATAATGTTCATGATAAATGGTATCAAATTGATTCTTTATGACTAAATTCAGTAAGTGAGGAAACTCAAAGGTTGCCACGCCGTTTTCCTTAAGAAGGATGGAGAAGCCTTTAACAAAATCATTGATGTCTGGAACATGCGCCAGTACATTGTTAGCGGCCGTTAAATCAGCGTGTCTACCTTGCGCGGCTAATTCTTTCGCTTTGGCTTCCCCAAAGAAATCTTCAATAATGCTTATGCCTTTTTCTCTTGCAGCGGCAGCGGTGCTTTTAGTAGGTTCGATACCATAACAAGGTATGTCTCGTTGTTGAACATACTGAAGGAGGTAGCCATCGTTGGCAGCAATTTCAACCACACTGCTAGATTTATTTAAACTGAATCGGCTAGCCATTTTCTCGACGTAGTTTTGCGCATGCTTTAACCAAGAAGCGGAGAAAGAGCTAAAATAGGCGTAGTCTTCAGAAAACATTTCATCTGCGCCCACAAAATCTTCTGTTTGCACGAGCCAACAATGGTCGCAGACCATCACTTTAAGAGGGTACCAAACTTCTTCTTTCTCTAGCGCATTCTTAGATAAGTAAGCATTCGAGGGTGGAGATGTTTTTAAATCGATAAAGTTATGCTTTAGCTCGACATGGCAGTGTCTGCAGTTCATGGAATAATCAGGCCTTTGAAACTTGAATGGATAGTGGGGTGTGTCTTATCTCGCTCAGATACTTCTGTAATAGCCAATGGCCATTCGATATTGAGAGTAGGGTCCAGCATATTCAGTGCATCTTCGTGCTCAGCATTATAAGGCATACTATGTAAATAGAGTAGTTCGCACTCCGGGCTTAAGGTTTGGAAGCCGTGAGCAAAGCCTTCGGGAATGAGTAGGGCGCATTGGTTGTCAGCAGAAAGCTTTTCAGCGTGCCATTGTAAAAATGTGGGTGAGCGTTGTCGTAAATCTATAGCGACATCCCACACTTCCCCTTTAATACAGCTAACCAATTTCATTTCTGCATAAGGAGGGCGTTGAAAATGTAGGCCTCTTACGGCACCTTGCTGCTCAGTATAGGTATGGTTGATCTGGGCAATAGGTTTTGTCCAGCCAGCATGGTGAAGCTCGTCATCACAAAATAGACGATTTAAAAAGCCTCTGGTGTCGCCCAAGCGCTGTCGAGTGACTTTTTTAAGTCCTGTGAGAGGTAAACTCTCTATGGTAAAGCGACTCATCAGTGGCTCTCGAATGCCTTAATATCTTGTTCGCAAAGGTGCCGCGCATCTTGTCCTTGGTGTTGGTTTTGATACCAAGACATCGTGCGATTGACAGATTCCTTTAAGTTCCATCTGGGGTGTACCCCAAGTTGTGTACGAGCTTTAGCAATATCCAAAGTGAGAAGGCCTGCTTCGTGAGGGCCTGCTGTTCCATCCCCATAGTCAACTTGTCCATGAGGAAAGAGTGGGCGCGCTAACTCAATGACTTCTTTAACCGTAGCCGCTTCACTTGTCTCCGGCCCTAAATTATAAGCGCCCGCTAGATCGGGGCTGCTCCACAAGCGCTGTGCTAATGTTAGATAGCCTGACAGGGGCTCTAGCACGTGTTGCCAAGGCCTTACTGCATTAGGGCGACGAATATGGACCACTTGACTGTTTTGCCAAGACTGAATGATATCGGGTATTAAGCGGTCGGCTGACCAGTCGCCACCACCAATGACATTGCCTGCACGTGCACTGGCAATCGCAATACCTTGTTTTTCGAGAAAAGCATCTCGATAGCTATTAATGACGATTTCACTCGCCGCTTTGCTCGCGCTGTAGGGGTCATGTCCACCTAGGGTGTCGGTTTCACAGTATGCTTGGTGCCGCTCTCGGTTTTGGTAAACCTTATCGGTGGTGATCATTACGGCTACTTTAACAGTATTTAATCCACGTAATGCATCGAGAGTATGGGCTGTACCCATAACATTACTTGAGAATGTAGCAACAGGGTTGGCGTAACTTTCTCTGACTAATGCTTGTGCTGCAAGGTGAAATAAAATGTCTGGTTGGCTTTGCTGTATTAAACCCTTGAGCTTTTCGCTATCTCTAATGTCGCAAAAGTAGCTTTCTATCGTCTTATCGATATCTGTTAAAGAGAATAGGTTAGGTGTGGTGGCTGGATCTAATGCAATGCCTGTTACATGAGCGCCTAATCGTTGTAGCCAAAGTGCTAGCCAGGCACCTTTGAACCCAGTATGGCCCGTTAGGAGCACACGTTTACCCGCCCAAAACTGAGAGGTGGTTTTCATTTCCATAAGCACCATGGCGCTTTTTTTGTTGCCCAAAGTTCTTCAAGATAATTTTTATCCCGCAGGGTATCCATAGCATGCCAAAAGTCTGAGTGCTTCCAAGCGACAAGCTCCCCTTGTTTGGCTAAAGACTGTAATGGTCCATCTTCCCAGGAGGTGTTGTCATCATTAATGAGGGAGAGGACTTTAGGGGATAAAACAAAAAACCCCCCATTAATTAATCCACCATCACCCCGAGGTTTTTCAGTAAATCCTGTGACATCATTGTCGGATAACTCAAGCGCACCATAACGGCCCGGGGGTTGTACGGCAGCGACAGTAGCTAATTTACCATGTGCTTTATGAAATTCTATTTCCTTACTAATATCAATGTCCGCTACTCCATCACCGTAGGTAAAACAAAAGGCTTCTTCGTCTTTCACATATTCTTCTATGCGCTTTAAGCGACCACCCGTCATAGAGGATTCTCCTGTATCTACAAGAGTGACTTTCCATGGTTCGGCTTTCTGGCGATGTACTTTCATGGTGTTCGATTGCATGTCAAATGTTACATCTGACATATGGAGGAAGTAATTAGCAAAATATTCTTTAATCACATAACCTTTATATCCGCAGCATATAATGAAGTCATTGACGCCATGTGCTGAATATAGCTTCATTATGTGCCATAGGATAGGCTTACCGCCAATTTCAATCATTGGCTTTGGCTTTAGATGCGTTTCTTCTGAAATGCGTGTGCCAAGCCCTCCGGCGAGTATTACTGCAATCATGATGTGGCCTCAATGTTTTTCATGCTAAATTCTTTTCCGAAATGAGAGTAGTCCATTCTAAAATCACTTGAGTTGATGAAGTTTTCTAGTGCTTTACAAATCATTTGATGTTTTTCTTGAGTGAATTCTTGTTGCCATACGTCATAAATTTCGGGTTTAAATTGATTAGAGTAACCCCCAATATCAATTAATAGCTTATCATAGTCGTTAAAGAATATATTTTGAGTGTTAAATATAAAACGCATAAAGTAATATTCGTATACTTCTTGTTTATTAATAGTGAAAGTCAAATCATCTAGGCCAAGGAGTAGTTTTTGGTATTCTGCAATGGTTTTCGGATGTAAGTTGAAGTTATAGGCTATATGCGGGTTGTTTATTGACGCATTTATTACGGGTATACCAAGTGCGGCATATTCAAAACCGATAGTTCCATAGACGGATAGAACGCAATTTATTCCCTCTTTAATTATTTGATGATGTGAAGCCTCTGCAGGTAGCAAGTTAAACTTAGGGTATTTGTCAATAAAATTGTTAATGATATCCATTGTGCCCGGCAAGTAATCGGGATGTGTTTTTATATACCAGTCATAGTTCGTTTTTTTACTCACTTCACCTAGAAAAGTAAGCCACTCATAAAAGTCAGGGAAAAGATTGTTGCCATAACTGTGAGGGCTGTCAAAAAAACAATGGGTTGCGATAAGTATTTTCTTTCGTGGCGACTCCATAAGTAAACGTTTTTCACTGATGTCACCGTAAGCAGATTTTTTCGAGTAGTTCATGTCAACACCAATCACACCGGAAAATCGTTTTTCAATACGTTTTTTAGCTTCTTTTTTTCCTGCTTCTTGGATGCTTTTTGATAGGCGGGAGAACATTTCCGGAAAGTAATGGAAGTCGTTGTAGGCAAACATATTTTTTGATTTCAGTTTGTAGGCATGGCTCAGGTTGATTTGATAAACTTCAATACCCTTATTTAAGGCAATGCGTAATGGTATGGCTGTATTATAAACGCAATGGCTAACATTGATGGCGCATACGTTATGGTTGTCGAAAAATTCCTCCCAAGCAACAAATATTTCTATTGATTCTTGTAGATGTTGAATGAATGATTCGGATTCCCAGTCAATTGTAGGAAGATTGTTTGAGCGCAGATAGGTGTCATAAATCAAATCGCCAATCCAGCTCCCATTTATAGTGATGCCTTCTATTTTTTTTGTGGAAAATATAGTTTTTAATAATTTTTTTGAAATATGTTTGGATTTATTTTTTTGTATTCTTGATGGCGTAATATTTAAAAAGCTATCTGTTCCGAAGGACTGGTATACGCCCCAGTGGTCAAATTTTAAGAGTTCTTTTGTTTTTAATGATAGTTTTTGTTTGAGGTTTTTTGGTTGGTATGAATTATAAGCAATAATTTTTGCGTTATATTTTTTTGCAAGTGCATTCCCAAGATATGAGTAAGCTATATGTGCCGATCTTAGAGTGTTATGTTCTAGAAGGACGATGGGTTCTTTTTTTTCTATTTCTTTCTTATGTTTGAATGTGACGCTATTATGTTGCATAAACCGCTTGGTTGATTTAGGTGTTTTTAGTCGTGAAACGAAATCGCTAATGAATTTTTTAATGGGCATGTGGAATGACTTCATTTTTTAATGTTAATTAAGGAGTGACTTCAAGTGTTCTATTTCTGGGTGTGGTAAAACACACTCTTTTCCTTCTGGTGGTATTACTGAAATAACTCTACGTTTTGCAATTAGACCAATGATCATTGCCATGCTTTCGCAGCCGACAATGATATCGTTTTTCAGTAGTTCTTCTAACAAAGTATTGTCTCCGCCGATGGCTATTGGGTGGTTCTTATTGTTTAAAAGGTAGTCGTATTTCCCTTCTCTTTCTGATGGGTGTGGTCTGATAGTGATCTTCGATATACTTTTTTCTATAGTGTCAATATGTTTGAAAAAATAATCTAAGGCGGTAAACTCTGTATACCCCCAGTGCATAGAGTTTTTGTACTCTTTTTCTGCATGCTCACTTATAGGCTCGCAAACAAATAAAATACGGCCTTTAGATGCGGTGCATTGGTCGTTGTGTTGTAAGTTCTTAATATTGTCTTTTATGTCTTCAAAATATGGGTTTTCTACTAATTTAATAGTGGTATAAGGAAAGTTTTTCAAGGCAATGTCTTTTGCCTGAATGTCACTAATCCATATTTCATCAGGCAATTCTTGGCTTCCATTCTTGTTGAATCTTTCCTTGTAATTGCACCAATGGTCGAGGAAGCAGTAAGTAGGCTTTTTTATTGCTCTTGCCTGTTTTATGGCTTGCCATTCTAGATCGGATTGCCAGCTGCTCCCACATAAAAATTCATCACATTTTATCAGGGCTTCATTGAGTTCTATAGTTTCAATGTTTTTTATTTTACGCTTAAATATTGCAACGGCGGGTCCTGCCAATATAAGTTTGCAGTGAGGTTTGTTTCTCAATACGTAACTTGATAATATTTCTGCCCCGCCAGCGTCGTGAGATATGATGGCTATCATTAGTTGTTTACCTGATGGTCAGCCATTCTTTACGCAAAATAGCGAACTCGATTACATCTTCCCATTTCCCTTCTAACCATAGGTGCTGAATTCTTCTGCCTTCCTCACGCATACCTATTTTTTTTGCTATAGCAATCATTCCTTTGTTGTTGGCTGCTGTGCCACAGTAAATTTTTTCTAGATTCAGTTTTTGGAACCCGTGTTCTAGTAGTTTTTCTATCGCCAATATAGAAACCCCACAATTCCAATGCTTTTTCTCGCCTAACAATATTGCAAATTCAGCGCGACGATCAATAAACGATATGTTTTGTAAGCTAAGATTACCGATATGCCCATCTATTTTGTGGCATATAGCCCATACTATGAGCTCATTTTTTTTGATGGATTGGTAATAAGTCAATAAGCTCTCAGTTGTAGGGAAAAATTTCCCATGAGAATTATACTGGCAAACTTTTTGATCTTCTAGCCAAGAGAGATATGGCCCGCTAAGATCGGTTTCGTTTAGTGAACGAAGAAAGTAATTTTCACCTAAGCAGTAAATCATTTTAAATCCTCAAGATTGTCCCATACTTTATGAAAGGCTGAAGTAATTAGATGTACATCTTCATCACTTAAATCATAGAGGCACATAGGCATAATGATAAAAGTTTTATCGTGAAGCTCTTCGGCAACTGGACAAATGCCTTTACGATAATTTACTTCGCGTTTACATATCTCGGAATTCCACGGAAAGCCTTTTGAACCATAGGCAATTTTTTGTTGATACATAGGAAGTTGGTGCACGTTGACATAGCCTGCGCCAATGGCAACGCCTTCAGCGCGCAATGCATCGCATATTCTTTCTCTTGAGACACCTATACTATCTATGTCTAGCACGATAGGGTAACCGTAATAAACATGTGTCGCGTTTTTTCTGACCGTTGGGGTGTGTAAGTAACTGAGATTGGAGAGCCCTTTATTTAATAGCTGGGCTATTGCTTGACGTCTTTCTACGAGGTGAGATAGTTTTTTAAGTTGTTCTATACCAATGGCACATTCTATTTCACCTAGTCTGAAATTGTAGCCCACCATATTACTGATGTCCTGGACGCCTTTTTCTTCTACAACAGCTTCTGCATGGTTGCGAATGAGCTGAACTTTACTGGCTATTTCATCATCATTCGTAACTACTATGCCACCTTCTCCAGTATGGATATGCTTATGATAGTTAAGACTGTATCCCCCCACATGCGATAAGGTTCCAGCATATTTACCCTTGTAAAGGGCGCCTGGGGCCTGCGCAGTATCAGTAATAACCTTAAGGTTATGTTTTGCGGCAATTGCCATGAGTGCATCCATATCAGCTGATTGCCCAAAAATATCAACGGCCATTATGGCTTTCGTGTAAGGGGATATATTGGCTTCAACTGAGGCAGGATCTAAGCAAAACGTCTCTTTATCTATGTCTGCAAATACAGGTATGGCATTCCATTGTAAAATGGCGGTAGCGCTTGCACACATAGTGAAGGGCGATACTATAATTTCATCCCCCGGTTCGATGCCAATTGCACCGACTGCAGCTATTAGCCCTGATGTCCATGAGTTGACAGTAATGGCGTGCTTCACTCCAAAATATTGCTCACATTTCCTTTCAAATTCCTGAACCTTGGGGCCACCAAAGAAATCGTCCCCCCAAGCGCCAACAAATTGAGAAAGAATGCCACTTTCGACGACTTCTTTGACGGCCACAATCTCTTCCTTACCTATAGAGTTATAGTGGGTCATTTCTTTCCTAATGTGTTTTTCTCCGCCCATTAAGGCTAAAGTAGAGTCGTTGCTTTTTTTCATTTTTCATTTCCAATAGATATCAGTGTCTCTAAGCCTTGAAGAGCTTCTTCGCCTGTACATAAAGAATTTTCTTGATGTTGGACTGCCAAATAAAGTTGCTCTACCACGTGCCACTGAATATTGTTCATATTAGTTTCTATAGTTTCATGCTTTTTACTTAAGTATCGGTAACCTTGAAATTTTTCACTGCTAATTTTAGGTTGCCAAACTACATGCTCTCCACCATGATCATAGCGAATTCGTCCTTCTGATGAGATTAACTCAATAGTGTAATGAGAGTAGTCTTCTTCTTTCGCTGCAATAAAATAGCATTGACCACCAGAAAATGTAATCAACACATCCGGTTCTGAATCCCCTTCTATTATTTCACCTTCACTAATTTTTTTAAATGATTTTACTGGGCCTAGCCAGTATTGAAGTAAGTCTAGGAAGTGGGAGCCATTATGAATCAATCCCTTTGAATACCAGACTATTCCTTTAATAGGGAAAGGTATAACTTGTTGGTGAATTAGCTCTTTTATTTTCTTAGTGGCGTAGTCAGCACGACGTACGTAATTTACATATAGTTGTATGTTGTTTTTATTGCATATTTCCACTATCTTTTTTGCTTCAGGCAAATCATGTGATAAGGGTTTTTCGCAAAGGATGATCTTTGGTGTCCAGATTTTTAATAGTTTATGAAGAGTGGAGTAATGAGCCGCTGTAGGTACTGAAATGGCGATTACATCAGGCTGTAGTGGTGCTATTCTTTCATCTATCGATTGATAGGCCTTTCCTGGGTAATGTTGTTGATATAACTGGCAGTTACTTTTGTTTTCATCTATTCCTGCGATCAATTCAAAGGCAGGGTGTTGTTGAAAAGCTCTGGCATGAGTGTATGTATGCTCTTCTGCGGCTAGGTGCAAGTCTGACTGCATGCCAATATTTCCTAGACCAATAATAATTGTTTTAAGGGGAGACATAGTTTAATCTTTTAAAAATATATAATTCCATCTGTTGTTATTGATGATGGGATCTCTTGAGCCATTAAGCTCTATGTGCCGAAAATACTTTTCAGTACGCAAACCATTTTTTTTAGCGCGTTCGATTAATTGTGCGGGGTCACTGAAAAAATGACTCTTAGGGCCGACAACTAATGGTTCATTCGAGATTATGGCAGTCAAAGTTTGCTTTAGTCTTGAGGTAAAAGCATAAACCCCTTGGTTTTTAAGAGTCCAAGTAAGCCATAGGAAAATAGAACTACCAAATTTTTTATCTTTGTATTCATCTATTGAAGATACTTCTCCTAAATAGATTTTACCATCTTTTTTTGTGATTCTAGCCATTTCCTTTAGCGCCAAATCAACTTCCGTATTGCCCACATACATTAAAACACCATTGCAAATGACGATGTCCGCTATACTAGAGTGGATGTTGGTGCATTGGACAGTGCCTTGAAGCAAACTTACATTATCAGTATTTTTGATGTCTAGCCCAATACGTGTGATCTCAGCTTTTGTGGGAAGTACACCTATCGTGGTTTTTATATTGTCGTTAATTATTTTTAATAATGTTCCATCTCCACAACCTATATCAACAATAGTGTCCATCTTTTTAGGCTGAACTTCGGTTAAAATATTATGGCTTATAAACTTTGTAAGGTACTTTTTATCGCCTCTGCCTGAAAGCTCATGGGAATCTTTAGCGTATGCTCTATGCTCATAGACTTCAATATGTGTTTTACACTTTAAAATGGGCATAAAAGTAATTGTTACGAAAGGTCATCAAGTAATGTTGGTGTATTTTTTCGTATAGACCTAGAGGATACTTTTCCAATGAGTCGGTCTAAATATTTTGGTGGGAGCCCGTGCCCCGGTCTAACGCTTCGTATAGCATCCTCTGTTATAACTTCACCCTGTGCTATATCTTTGATGAAATATAGTGAGCGCCTATATGTGACATTACTTCTTTCGCTAGACTTTAGCCCGTAGTCTATTTCCCCTAAAGTTTGCCATGCAGCGAGTGTTTTTTTACATAAATCACTCATTCCACTAGGTTCTAGTGAAAAACTATCATCTGGCCCGCCTGCTGATCGGTCTAGCGTTAAATGTTTTTCAATAATCGAAGCGCCTAGAGCAATGCTGGTAATGGCTGCTGTGTTGTCAATGGTGTGGTCAGACAACCCTGTAACCAAGTTAAAACGTTTAATCATATCTGGAATAATGCGGAGGTTATAATCCTTACTAGGTGCAGGGTAGCCACTAACGCAATGTAATATGGCTAAGTTTTTACAGCCACCTTCTTTTGCGGCATTAATCGCTTCTGTTATCTCTTCATCATTAGCCATCCCCGTAGAGATAATCATCGGTTTGTGTGTGCTAGCAACATACTTTATAAGAGGCAAATCAATGGCTTCAAATGAAGCAATTTTATATGCTGGTGCATTGAGGTCTTCAAGTAAATCGACAGCTGATTTGTCAAAAGGGGAGCTAAATAGGGTGATGTCAATTTTTTTTGCGTATTCGAACATCGGAGCATGCCATTCCCAAGGGGTGTGCGCTTCGTCATAAAGTTCATATAAGGTTCTGCCGTGCCATAGCCCACCTTCTATAATGAATTCTGGGCTATTACAATTGAGTGTAATAGTATCTGGTTTGTAGGTTTGCAGTTTGACTGCATCAGCACCAGAAGACTTTGCTATTGCAATTAATTGCATGGCTTTTTCAATTGATCCGCCATGGTTTGCTGAAAGCTCAGCGATGATATACGGAGGATGTTTATATCCAATCATGCGTCCATTAATTTTGAATTCAGGCATTAATTAAGACCTCTTATATGATCTAAGCTATGATCGGGACCTATGTTCGCAATTAGATCGATGATCGACATATAAGGTACGAATTCTTTTGTCCCCATTTGTGGGTAGGAGGTTGGTTGATAGTTGTTGTACATCAGTGATATATTTCCGCTGTTAAACACGCCATCTTCTTCTAGATATTCTTGAGATCCTTGTGGAGACACATAGGTATCACACTTTAAATGTTGGCATATGCTGTGTAGCTTATGAGACCTAACTCCTGAAGAGATCAAGTCCTTTGAGCGCTCCGTTAAAACATTTAACCCAATGAGGCGAGCTAATTGCTTGATGAAGTGAATGTTCATATCTGCTAAATGAGAATGCTGAGTGAATGCCGCTGACGATAAAATATCAAGAATGGCGTCTTTGTAGGGGGCTTTTGCATAGCTATGATTAAGCTTTACAATAAATTTATTTACCCAGCTAGTATCTGATGAAAGCTGGGCTTCATATATCTTGGTGGATTGAGATGATTTACTCAGTGGGACGGTTATTAATGATTCAGCGCCATTAACCAGTATACGATTCCTTACTTGCCATGACCTCCTTGCTAGCTGGACATCGTCAAAAAACACGAATACATCTACCTGATCCATCAAATTAAAATAGCCAGCCCAAGGCATAAATGTGGGTTGCATTATTGCACATTTCATAAAATATTTAGTTCTTTAAGTGATGAGGTGATATTTTCTATCTTTGCCGCTCGCCCATAATTTTCCCAAGCCCCTTGGATAATCCCATCTTCCATCATGGGAGTTTTGTTACGAGTAATAATGTTGTAGTCATCTACAGTAATATTTACCCAGCGATCTTCATCTATATGACCTTGAAAAGAAATCTGTGCTGACGGTAATATTACTTCTATAAGTTTTTTAATCTCATGTTGTAGGTCTTCATATGATGCACGAGTCGCCTCCGCTGTAAAAGCAATCCTATCTTTATCTTGCCATATATAAAACCGTAAAAGTTTCTTGTTTTGATCGAATATTTGCCAATACTTAGGGCTAATTTCTCCTAAGCCATTCAGTGTGCCTACAACTAAGCTTGTTTTAATTGCTGGTGCTTGTAAAAGATGGCCGCAGTAATTATAAATTAACGCTGTCGGGTTTCCACACCAGACGATAGCGTCATGAGTTAAATTTTCCTTTCTTACATGAAATTTCATTTTTCCTTTATGACGATATGGTGTGACAGGTGAATTGGTGTGAAAAATCACGCCAGATACCCTCGCTATGCTTTCTAACTGCGCTAGCCATTTGCTATAACCATGCGGAGGTAGAGAAGCTTGAGGTTTTTTGGCGCCGTTACTCTCTCTTAAGCTACGAGGTATACCAATTAGTCGGTTGTAGAAAGTAGAGTTGCCCTTCATCGTTATTAAATCGTTATGCATATCTGGCAGATATATACGGTCAATTTGCATATGATCTAAACTTACAGTATGTAACCTGTCATCTATATTCAGCCTAGAAGCCCATTGGCCAATAAGTTTACCTATTGATGCGTAATTATCTAGGTAGTTTGTTGCATTATTACTAATAGACGCAACTGATGGGAATTCATGGCGACCATTAAAAGCAGGTTGTGCGAAGTCATTAAGAAGTACGGCTTGATGGTTTTTATCTAACTGTGTGTATGATGCGTATCTATCAGGGAAAGAATGGAGGTGTTTATCAAGCCCTAATTTTTGTAGCCATTCATTTTTATCAGGTAAATATTGGCACCCGTGATAGTACCAATCTTCATTGATGATAATGTCTTTAAGGACCCCCCCTAAGCTATTTCCAGCTTCATACAGATGAACGGTATGGCCTTGCTGTGATGCCAGCGTTCCGATGAGCAATCCAGTAAATCCGCCGCCAACAATGATGATTTTTTGTTTGGTCATTTTTTATAAAGAAAACACGCAAACTCAAAAGGAATGACATCTTTTTTTAATTGATAATCATTCACTAGTGTAATGAAAGGGGTGATATTTTTTTTACAATAAGAAAAAACTTTTTCAGGATAAATATAAAACAAATCCTCATCTTGATAGTCCACGTGTGCACTCATCATATTAAAGGCTAAACAATGAGAAGTGACCTTAAATAAAGTGGCTATTGTATCTTCAAAAAACTGTTGGTTGTTAGGGGTTTTATTGTTAAATACACCGCTAATGAAAATCATATCAAAATTTTCTTTGCTCAATCCGTCTTTACTGATGAAACGAGCGTTAGGGTATTTTTGTTGAGCGGCAGGGTAAAATTCTTCGACAAAATCATAGCCTACGTAATTACAGTTTATTCCTGAATCTTCTATGAATCCAGCGAGAGCAGCTGTGCCGCAGCCAAAATCTAAGATCTTTTTCCCCTCAATATCGCCTGCTCTTAATAGCTGAGAGAAACGCAGTTCTTGAGTTTCTTTGCTAGAGTATTGGGCGGAAAGGTGTGAGTCGCCGTGTGCAGCTAATAATTCTTTGTAATGAGTGCGGACGTCTTTTTTCATGGGTTGCCTACTTTTAATATGTGTTGGGCTACTTTTAGAGCGCCGGGTATTGCTTGTAAAGCTTGCGTGGGATTCATATTGAGAGCTTTTTCAATAGAGCTGTTGGCTGACTCTGGGTTAAGAAAGTTATTTATAGTCATTGGGTAAGCGTAGTCTTTCGTTTCTAGCCATCGTGCCACTTCTTCATGAATGCCTTTTTGAAATATTACTACATTAGGTGTTTTAAAAGCAGCTAACTCATAGGATACGAGCCCGCATCGGACTATAGCCAATGAGGTTGTCTGGCAAAGCGCCTTGAAATTACTGGGGCTGATAATACTCTGGCAACGGTGTTTTTGGCAAAGCGCAATTAAACTTTTTGTGTTGGGTTGATGAACACCAAAAATACAGGTAATAGGCTGTGGTAACGTTAGAGAAGATAGAAGAGGGATTATTCTTTTCAAGTCTTCTTGGTTGTCTCCACCGCCTAGAAAACAGAGGCTCCCATGTCGTTTCTTTTCTGAAATGTTGTAGCATAGTGGGTCAAGCAGTAAATATTCAGCGCCTATTAGCAGCTGACATTTTTTTGGAGTTAAGCTCTGGTAGTCTATGTTTTTTCGGCTGACATTACCGTCTAACAATACGTCGCAGTAGTGCGATCGGTTAGCTAAGTCATCAATAACAAAAATTTTCTTGCAGTACTTTGCAGCACGCTTGTGCCACCTTTCGTCAATTTTATAATGGTCAATGATGAGCCAGGATACACTGGCATCGGTCATTGTTGATATAGTGGCCTGAGCATCCTCCTCCCAATCAAATGGGTCTAACCCCTTAGTTTTTAAGGATATAGTGGTGAATCCTTCCTGAGCGATTTTTTCTAATAAATTACCAGGAGTAGCTTGGCTTATAAAAGTGCACTGAAATCCATTTTTTTTTAATTCATGAGCTAAATTCAAACACCTCATGACATGCCCCGTGCCGATTGTCAGTGAGGCATCAACTCGAAAAAAAATGTCCAGACTATTCTTCATTAAACTTTTCCCCCACCTCCATAGCTTTAAATAGCCATTCAGCTCTTACCCAGTCCTCATGAGTGTCAATATCTTGAACTCTATGCCTTGGTAAAATAATTGGTGTTGAGCACGGCCCAAAGACCATTCTTTCTTCCAACCATGCGTCAGTTTTCCCCCAGTAAAACTGTCCAGCATCATGATAAGCTTCTTTGAGGTCTTGCGAGCGTGTAGAAAATTCTTCGGGGCTAAACATACGAATCAAGTTGTCAGAATTTATATGTATTGCTCGCTGTATAGGAAATGCATAACTTGTTACTGTGAATGCAAAATCATTTTTATTTTTTTGAAGCTGTTCTAGACCACTAATAATATCTTCAGGCAAAACAAAAGGAGCTGTTGCATAGATACAGCATGCAAGTTTTGGATGAATCCCCTGTTGTTTTAACCATTTTATCGTATGATTAATGACAGGAATTGTTGTTGTTTGATCATCTGATAAATTTTCGGGCCGCATAAAAGGTATTTCTGCCCCAAAAGAACCTGCAATCTCTGCAATCTCTAAATCATCAGTTGAAACGATGACTTTGTCAAAACATTTACTGTTGATTGCCGCTTCAATTGACCACGCGATTATAGGTTTTCCGCAAAACAATTTAATGTTTTTTCGTGGTATTCGTTTACTTCCTCCACGTGCAGGAATAATGGCTATTTTCATAAATTTATCACTTTTCGTAAAATATTTACCACCTTCACTTGTTGCTCACAAGTTAATCCAGAGTACATCGGCAAGCTTATTACTTCTCGATAATATTTCTCAGCCTCGGGACAATAGCCTGCTTTGAAACCTAGCTGCTCATAATATGGTTGTCTATATACAGGAATATAATGCAGATTCACACCAATGCCAGCTGTATATAGTTCAGAAAACACGTCGCGTTGTGTTTTACTAATTTGATCTAACTTCAAACGTATTATATACAAATGAAAAGCTGAGTAACTGTCGGGATGTTGCCACGGTGTTGTTACAGGTAAATTCGACAATAGCTCTTCATATTCAGAGGCAATGGCATGACGCTTGGCAACAAATTTATCTAACCGATTCATCTGGCTCAATCCCAGTGCAGCATGTATATCGGTCATTCGGTAGTTAAAGCCCAGGTCTATTTGTTGATAATTCCAAATTTCCTTAGCAGGTCTTGGCTGCATTCTACTAGCATCACTGGTGATGCCGTGACAGCGATAACGTTGCATGCGGTCGGCCAATTCTGGGTTGTTGGTAAGAGCCATACCGCCTTCTCCAGTGGTGATTATTTTTACTGGATGAAAACTGAAGACTGAAATATCACTATAATGGCAGCTGCCAATAGCCTTATTTTTGTATTTCCCACCTATAGCATGTGAGGCATCTTCAATAACTTTAAAGCCATACTTCTGACTAAGTTCATGTATACCCGCCATGTCACACGACTGCCCACACATATGAACTGGCATCACAATTTTGGGTAGCTTACCCTCTTTTTCTGCTAGCACTAGTTTTTCAGCTAGGCATTCTACGCTCATATTAAAAGTGCGTGGATCAATATCTACAAAATCAACTTGGGCACCACAGTGCAAAGCACAATTAGATGACGCTACGAAGGTATTCGGGCTAGTCCAAAGCCAATCGCCTCTTTCAAGTCCCAATGCCAAACAAGCAATATGCAAAGCAGACGAAGCACTATTAACAGCTACTCCAAATTTAGAGTCACAATAATCCGAAACCTTTTCTTCAAATAAAGGAACTTGTGGGCCTTGGGTTAGAAAGTCAGACTGTAATACATCTATAACTGAATCAATATCAGCTTGATTAATATTTTGCTTTCCATAAGGAATCATTCTTAGATATTTCCAGTCTTGTTTTTATTAGCTTCAATCCATTTTTGAAGGTCAGATATTTTCATCCACTCTTTATTATTTTCAGAGGTGTACATAAAATTTTCTGGCACTTTAATGCCATCACCTATTCTAGCCTTATCTTTGGCCCAATCATTTATAGATGGCAGTATTTTAAAGTGGTCTGGATACTCATAGGTGTAGTGTGCATCCTCTACTCCAATCATTTGCTCGTGAAGTTTCTCACCAGGTCTGATACCAACCTCTTCTTGCTTAGTGTTTTCATCGACTGCTAAAGCAACATCAGTAATCCTCATAGATGGTATTTTCTTTACATAAATTTCTCCACCTTTCATATCATCAAAAGCATGCCAAACTAATTCAACGCCCTCTTCTAAAGAAATCATAAAACGAGTCATACGATTGTCTGTAATTGGGAATGTGTCACCCTTCATAGACATAAAAAAAGGAATGACAGAGCCACGAGACCCCATTACATTGCCATATCTTACGACCGAAAAACTTGTATTGTGACTACCAGCATATGAATTTCCAGATACAAACAATCTGTCAGAAGTCAATTTTGTAGCGCCGTATAAATTAATAGGTGAGCTTGCCTTGTCAGTAGATAGAGCAACGATACGTATAACACCTTTGTCAATACAAGCATCAATCAAATTCATTGCGCCCATGACATTGGTTTTTACAAATTCAAACGGATCATATTCCGCAGTTGGGACAATTTTGGCAGCTGCGGCATGAACAACATAATCAATACCATCTAATGCTCGATATAATCGATCTTTATCACGCACATCTCCAATCATGAAACGAATACGGGGATCATCTTTGAATAATTTAGCCATCTCCCATTGCTTCATCTCATCGCGAGAAAATACGACTATTTTTTTAGGATTATACTTTTCCAGAGTCATTGGAATAAAGGTATGGCCAAACGAGCCTGTACCTCCAGTAATTAATATTGATGCATTCGCTAACATATTATTTTTTCCTAAGTATGTAGTCTTTCATTTTAAAATCTTAGCTGACTTGCTTGGAGTTTCCCTAATGCTTCGGAAACTTGGGCTTAACTCTAACATTTTCTCATATCTTTCATCATTCAAGACTAAACCATCTTTTAATTCAATAATTCGATCACAATTACGCAAAGTGGTTAAACGGTGGGCAATAAATAAGACCGTTATATCCCTGTCTAATTTTTCAATAGCATCCAGTACTGCTTTCTCTGTTGCATCATCAAGTGCACTTGTTGCCTCATCAAACATTAAAACATTTGCTTTTTTATATAAAGCCCGTGCGATTCCAATGCGTTGTCGTTGTCCGCCTGAAAGTCGAACACCTCGCTCTCCAACTTGCAAATCATAGCCATTTGGTTGACTTTCGATAAACTCAGATATTTGAGCTTGCTTTGCCGCATCTTGAACTAACTTGATGTCTATCAATTCTTTTGGTACGCCAAAAGCAATATTTTCAGCCATACTACTATCAATTAAAAATATCGATTGAGGAACGTGCGCTATATTTTTTCGCCACTTATGTTGCTCAACACCTTTTAATGGTTTTCCATCTATAATAACTTTACCTGTTGTCGGTTCTAACAACCCCATTATTAAGTCCAGGGATGTACTCTTGCCGCTTCCAGTCTTACCAACAAAACCAATTCTTTCTCCTTTATTTATCTCTAAATTTAAATTTTTGAGAACCCACGGAGTATCTTTATTGTATCTAAAAGAAATAGAATCAAGACGGATGCTTTTTTTAAAATCCATTCGTGCAGTTATGGTATTTGATGCATTTTTAGAAGTAGGTTGTTCTAATAATAGAAGCGCATCAAACAAAAAAGCTCTGCTGCCAGCAATAATACTCCAAGAGTGGTAGCAATTCTGAAGTGCAGGCAGCAAACGTTGAGCTCCTAAAGCGATGGCACCTAGTGTAGGAATTACTGCCGTAATACCCCCCTGCTGCTGGCTAAATGTATAAGCGATAATAGCTATCAATGAAACACCTATGGCCTCCATCGCAAACTTTGGGCTACTTGAAATAAATATATTACTCGCCTGTGCTTTTCTTAATGGTAAATCAGCTTTTCTGTAGATATCGCAATATAATTGCTGAGTTCCGTCGAGTAATACTTCACGAATCCCTCCTAAACCTTCCTGAAGCGCCTTATGAAGCATAGTTGTTTCATAAGCTATACGATCACCATTATTTAATATTTTTTTACGTGTAAGTATGGTTGTTAGGACATAAGTTGAGCCAAAACCAATCACAGTCATTGAGGTTATAACAGGATCAATAACCATCAATGCTGTTATAACCATGACTAGTAAAATCAGTGCACTAATGAATGTCAAAGCAGGTAATAGAATATTGAATACAACTCCACCAACTTTATTTAATATACCCGTTATAACCTCACTACTATTTCGCTCTAAATGAACAATATATGGCTGATGTAAAGTCCGACTATAGACTTCAAAACTAAGATCGGCACCCGTCATAAAGGAAAGTTTTGTAGTGATCCACAATAATAATACTCTTGTAAAATTTGCTAAAAAAATTGCTGTAATAAATAATACTGTTATTGGCAGCAAAAGTTGTTCAGCACTCAAAATACCAAAGCTTTGTGCAATATCAAATACAATGGGCTGACTAAATACTTTATCTGGAGCAATAAGAACCCCTAAAAAAGGAAT
>Ga0209502_10001119_pt1 | contig 26092 bp, 20 predicted proteins | sample ArcticOcean_MG_C_10_FD_187442 | JGI IMG/M metagenome (GOLD analysis project Ga0209502, IMG submission 187442) | Marine microbial communities from western Arctic Ocean - ArcticOcean_MG_CB11_90 (SPAdes) (version 2) | ecosystem: Environmental > Aquatic > Marine > Oceanic | place: Arctic Ocean... | reverse complement strand
GGCTTCGGTTTGAGGATATTGATGCGGATGAAGCCGTAGAGCTCGGACGTTTAAGCGTGTTGAAGCGCCTGCAACGGCAAGGTCGCCTGTCGCGTCGAGAACGCCTTTGTGAGGCAGCGGCGAAGAGCGGACAGCTCGAGAAGTTGAAGGTGCTGCGAGCGGACGGCTGGCCGTGGGACGCAGTGACGTGCTCGGAGGCGGCAAGGGGCGGGCACCTCGAGGTGCTGCAGTGGTTGCGCGCGAACGGCTGCCCGTGGGACAAAGATACGCTCACAATTGCGAGAACTCGGGGTCATCTCGAGGTGGAAAAATGGGCGATGGCGAACGGCTGCCCTAAATGGTAGTGAGACCTTTTGCACGTATGTTTTCTTCATCAAGTCGATTTCTTTAACACTCACGATCGACGGTTACAGATTACAAGTCGCACCAGCGATCATGATTCTAGTTGTCTACGCGTTCGCGGATACGTTTTGGTACGCCTTTGCGAGTTTTTGGAACGCGTCCTTGGCGCCCGGGGCTTTGCACTTATCCGGGTGTAACCGCTTCGCTAGCTCCCGGTACGACTGCTTGATCCACTTCGCCGCCGCGTTGGGCGGCAAATCCAGCACGGCCCAGTCGGACGCCGCGCCCATCACTCGCCGTACCGCCAGGCGGTCCAGCTCTTCTGGTGTCAACTCTTCAGCTGCTTCCACAGCGGCTCGCGCGGCTTCAGAAGCACCATCTGCGGTCCCGACCCCGGTGCGTTTCCGCGCACCCGCGAACCCGCTCAATAAATTACTCTGCGCTTTCAGCAGCGCCGCTTTCGCAAGCGCGGCTTGTTTCGCGTCGAGTTTTTTTTTTTCCAAAGCGTCCCGCAAAGACTGCTCCTTTCTTCGTTTACTAAGATCTGCCTTTTCTTGTATGATGCGCTTCATCTCATCCGCTTGTGCTTTCGCGGCTGCTATTTTAGCCTCCAGCTCTTTAGCCGCAGCCGCGCGCTCCGCCGCCGCTTTTTCTTTCGCGACATCTGGCGCCGGCTTGAACTTTTTCGCGGAAGGGTTCAACGACCCATCCGGTCTGCGCTTCACGCCGACGGGAAGAAACGAGGACGGATCCCGCGCAGGCGCGGAAGTCGTGGGCGCCGTGGATGGCGCTGTTGCTAAGGGTTTCTTGGGAGCCTGAAACGTACGCGCGTTCGCATCGAGCCCGGAGGCGGAAGGTTTGGAGGGTGCGGGTGCTGCACCTGGGCGGACCCAGACATTCTTCGTACCTCGGCCTCCGGCGCCGCCTCGCCCGCCTCGCCCGTACATGACCGTCGATCCGAACCAGACGCCGTGCACCGTCCGGCAGACAAAGTCGCTCTGAAGGTGGCCCTGTGGGGACCGTTGAGGTCCGAGCGCAGCGCGCTTGGATGTGCGTGAGCTCTTTCATCGGACACGACAAACGGCCAGTGTCATGGCGTGAAGCGCGTAGTGGTTCCCGCTTCACATTGGTTCTTTTCATCGAAGCGGTTGACGTGGCAAGTGCATGGAAAAGGTATCCAGACTCTGTCTCTTGCATACATACCTCATCACACAGCCGCAGCCACGATGTCCGCCACCACCTCATTGTCCGCGTGTGTCTTTGCCTCCGCGGCCGTCCGCGTGTCGGGCGCCGTGCGACCTCGCGTCGCGGTTCCCGCGCGCCCGGTCACCGTGCTTTCCAAGTCGGCCAAACTCGGGCCCATCCGCGGAGCGCGCGGCCCGAACATGGTGGTCCGCGCGGGCGACGGCCAGGGCCTGGATCGCGACGCACCCGAGAACCAGGAGAAGTTCGCCATCGTGGGGTAAGTGCTTTAACGGAACCGTAATCCAGCCACCGAACGAACGCGCGCCGTACCCACTCGAACGCGTATTATCCGAAGACTTCGAGGAGAGCAAACTTTTTCCATCCATGATCGTCTACAGAAAGCAATCCACTGACCGATGTCCTTATCTACCCCCCCAAGGTCCGGCGAGCACGAGTGCCAGTCGTGCATGTACACGTACGTCCCCAAGATCGGCGACGACTTTTACCCGATTTCCGCGGGCACGCAGTTCAAAGATTTGCCGGGCGACTGGCGGTGCCCCACGTGCGGCGCGGAGAAGAGTAAGTTTAAAAACATGGGAAAGGAAGTCGCGGGTTTCGAGCAGAACCAGGGGTACGGCCTCGGCACGAACAGCATGACGGGCGGGGAGAAGAGCGTGTTGATTTTCGGCGGCCTCGCGTTGTTTTTCCTGTTCTTCATCTCGGGGTACTTGCTGGACTAAGTTGAGAGAGGGAAGATTTTTCAAGATAAAAAGAGCGTGAATAAGAGAAACCATTAACACTCGTCACCTACGCATTCCTAACGCATCCCACGCCTTCCCCGCCGCGCGTTCCGCCGCCCTACAGGCGAGCGCGTACAGCTGGTCGTCGCGGAGTCCGGCTTCGGGGCCTTTGCCTTTTTCAAAGCCGAGCACCGCGTACGCGAAGGAGTTGGCGCAACTGGACTGTTTCTTGTCTTCAAGCGATACTGTTTTGTTTTTGTCACGCTCAACCCCGGCGCTTTCCCCGATCGCGTGCGTGTACGCTTGAAACGGATTCGGCACCGGGTCCACGATGAACCGCGCGCCTATTGCTTTGAAAACGCAACGCTCGCCGGTCAAATCCGCGAACTCGTTCGCGCACGTCAACACAAAAGGCGTGTTTTTGCGAGTAAGAATTTGCACCAAGTCGGGCGCCCACGCTCGGGCGAGGTCGCCGCCGCCGCCGCCCAGACCGGTGTTGAACCCTATGACCAACACGGGCGCGGTTGGGCCGAGTCGATTCAAATACGCACCAACCGTGGTTAAGTGAAGCGACGCGGTGAGAGTTGAGGTGAGCCGCCTGAGTGTGTTTTTTCGGGCATCGACGTCCGGTCCCACGAAAGCGAGGTGCGCGCCTCCGCTTGAAACCGGCGACGCGACCACGAACTCGTTCCAGTACTCCGTGTGCTCTAGCAAAAACTGCTCGGTGCGTGCGGACGCGCCCGCGATGAGCACGGTGAGGGGGGGGAGGGTAAGGTCGCCGTCGCCCAGCGTGGCGTTGTCATCAACACCGGCGGCGGCGGCGGCGAAACGAACGTCGGCCGCGGAGTTCGCGCCGCGGAGTTTGGCGTCATGAATCGCCGCCGCGACCGCCGGCTGCTGCGTCGCCCACGCCAGGGTGATTGGAAAGCTCAGGCCGTCCAAGGCGTGCGCGGTGAGCGTCGGCCTTTCGTGGTCCGCGCCGGCGAGACACCACCGCGTGGTAGCGAAGTCGTCCCAATCAACGGCGCCGGCCAGATCAACGCCGCGAGTAATTGTTTTTTTTCCGAAACGAGTTGGCAGCGGAGGGAGCGGCGTAAACGCCGTTTCACTCGACCAGTGGAGCATCCCGCCGACCCCGACGCAGTCTTTCGTGTTTCCGCTGGTGTCATCATCGCTTTCGCTTTCGCTTTGCGTCGCGGGGAGGACCATTTCATTTCCCCGAAGCGTCGTTCGCGCTTCCAGTTTCGCGTCGTCGCGCGAAACTCCGACCGTCTCCACAACCGAACCCGGACACGCCACCCTCACCACGAGCGCCCGTTCCGGTTTCTTCACCAGAGTCACCGCCACGGTGTCGTGGTCCGCTCCTTGTGGGAGCTCGACGTAGGTATCGCCGGGAAGCCCGCCCGGGGCTCGCAACACCAGGCGCGAGGATTTCGGGTCCAAAACTTCAACCTCCGCGGAACACGCCGAGGCTTTCGTGCCGGCGGGAAGCGCGACGCGAACCACCAGAATCGGGGGCGACCCGTATGTGTCTTCCCAAACAACCTCGGTTGGCGCCGTGACCGTGGGAAGCGGTGGGAGTCTCTTTTGATTTTGATTAGATGCAGTGACAGTAACAGCCGACCACGCGCTGTGTTGGTTCGACCGCGTCCGCACCACAGGCGTCGATGCCGCGTCTTTCCCGCCGTACTTCAGCGTCATGCTTTCGATTTCTTTCTTGATTTTCTCCTCCTGCGCCAATCGCTCCTCGTCCGTCACGCGCGACGCTCCTCCTCGCGCCGCTTTCACTTCCTCGGCGTGGAAGTACCACAGCGTCACCGCGTACCTCTGCTTCACCGACGCGAGCACCTCGTGAGGCACGCGCGCGTCGGACTTGAACAACACGAGCCGTCCTCCGAGCGGCGCGACGTCGGTCAAACGCACGGGTTTCTTTTTGTTTTTGTTTTTAGTTTCGTCGTCGTCTTCGTCGTCGCCGCCGCGAAGCGTCACGACGTCGCGAACGCCCTCGGCGACGTCTTTCGGGCCGGCAATGACTTCTGTTTTCTTATCAAAGTCGTTTCCCCCCTTGTCTCCCACGCGTTCGTACGTGCTGAACCCGTCCGCCACCGCGAGTGAGTTGCCGTCGCAGTCCGAAAACGTCCCGGCGTCGGCGCCGTCGGGGCGCAAACAACGAAACACGCGGAGCTCGCCTCCGTCGCCCTGTTCCCAGTTCGGATTCAGGTAAAGCAGCGCGGTGAGCAGCCTGCCGTTTTTGTCGGGATTGTCCACATGTCGTACGTACCGCGCACCAGCACCCGGGTACACAGAGCACATCGCCTTGGAGCGCGACGACACGTGTTTCGCCTCGCCGCCCAGGTTCCCCAGTTCGTTCACAAGCGTGTCCGCTCTTTTCATCGCGTCGGGGAGCCTTTGCCACAGCGGGTCGCTGCCGGGACTTGGTGTCATTGTCTCCGTGCCGTCAAACCACCCCACGTGGTCACCCCTCACGTCCTTCATCGTGTACTGCGCTGTGTCGCCTGCTTTGCCGCCCGCGAGGACACCGGGGGTGAGATGCCCGGCCTCGTGCGCTTTCTTAATCTCATTTCGCAACTCCCGCGTGGTGTCGCGTGGCACGAAGCCGTCGATGACCACGAAGTTCTCGGTCTCCAAACGCCGGTGAATCTCACCCAAGCTCTCGTCCATCAGCCACCACCACTCCGCCTTTCCCAGAAGCGAGTACTTGGTGCGGAGGTAAAACAGCGTGTCCGTCTCGCCAGCGGCCGTCGACGGACCATGGTCCGGATCTGAATGAGCAACCCGTGTTTTCTGGTTTCCTTTTGCCATCCCGGGTCTAACAGCGTGGTCCCCGAGTTCCCGTGCGGCGTCGGATTGACACGCGCGTCCAATCGCCACGCCGCCGCGCCCCACGCCTCTGCGTCGCGCACAGGGCTCGAGTCGATGACGCGCAGTGCCCAAGCCGGTGTCTACCAATCCGAGAAAAATTTCAAGTTCGTTTTCGTCCGCAGTCAACATCGACCACACGCGCGTCGCACTCAGTCGTGACACGCGCGCCCGCGTGGTGACGCGGTGACGGTTTGATGTCCGGTGGACTTTTCGGGAACAGCGCCGAGCGCGGTGGCGATGCGTCCGCCTCCGCCGCGCTGGAGGCCATGACGTTGGACCCGCATGCTGCGCGAGGTTCGAACACACACAACGCGGCCCCCGCGGGAACCACCGGAGGCACCGGCGTCGGCATTCGCCGGACGCTTTCCGTTCCAAAGGAGTTCCCGCGTCTTCTGGAACTGGACTCCGCGTCCTTGAGTGAGCTTTTGCTTGACAAAGAGACGTTCGCCAGGTTTCTGCACGGCACGGAGGGCGCGTCCGAGGCCCGGGCGTTCAGCCGGGACCTGCGTTTGGAAATAGAATCGATGGCGCGGGCCAACATCTCGTTAGCCGACGAGGCGCATGATTTGCGGTCGCAAATTTGCGTCATCCGCGCGGTAGACATGAAACCAGTGGAGGAGGCTTATGAGCGTGTAAAAAAGCGCACAGAAGTGTTGGCAGAAACGCACGACATCGGTGTCGCACTTCGTGTGTTGAAGGAACGCGCCATGGCGAGCGACAGACAGAGCGAGGACGTCCACGAAAAGTGGCTCGCGGGGGACAAAAAAGGGGTGGACGCATTCGTGTCAGAGTTTCGCGCTCTGCGGGAAAAGTACCACGAGGATACAATAAAAGCATCCATCGTGGAGCCGAGCCTTGGTAACGGACCGGGGGGCGGAAATCCACCTCCACCGCCCCCGACGCGCGGATACCCGGGGAGGCCGAGGTACGGATAGACGACGAGGAATTCTTTGTATTGTTGACGAAGAGGTTTACCTCTTCACATGTTCTAGTATAGCTACCTTCTATTACAGCTACCATGTCATGACAAGTAACCCTGATTCAATCCTAGCTAGTAGTGTACACGACTTCTCACGTTGACGGCGGTATCCTCGAGGTGATGAACACGCCGCCTCTGCCGCCCCTGGACACGCGTAAGGTTTCGTCGCAGTACGTGTTTCTCAACATGCCCTGGGGTCGCGGCAGCGGCAACTTAAGCGACGGCGTTTGATTTTTTTCTCCGGACCTTTCGCTCGGCACAGGTCCTACCTCCCACTCCGTGAATATCACGCTCACCTCCCTGGCCTGTAAATCCAGCGCACGCACCTCGCCCCTGACCCCGATGCGAACCTCGCCGAGCGGCCACGGGAGTTGCGCGTCCACGAGATTGTCCACGATTCCTTTTTGCAAATCCACGATTTGCGTGTTCGCCACCCCCTTCGCGTTCGTCTCCGCGGACCCCGCCAGCGCGGGTGCGAAGGCGAAAAACGCCTTATACAGCTGATTGCTCACCTTTTGCAACGCGTCGTCGTCCAGCACCGCCGCGAGCGGCCCAAGCGCCGCGGACGACGACGCGTCGTTGGTGCTGTACACTAAACTCCATCGACCGGAGACGTCACCGAAGGGAACGTCTCCGCCGACCGCCCCTCTCTTTTCCAGCGCGGCGCATGCGTCCAGGATGTTACGCTTACACAAACCAGAATCCGCGCCTGGTTTGCGCGACGCGGACACCGCGGACAACAGCGCGCGTTTCGTGGCGGAGACGTCATCGTCGTGACTAGCAACATCGTCTTTCGCGAGCTCGGCGCGAACACCTGCAGCTCTTGATGTTCCCGACACCGACGGACGCGGACGCGTGGTGTTACGACCGCGCGGGGTCGCAAACGCGGCGCCGGTACGCAACGCCAGCGCGGGTGACGCCATTTGACCGGCAGACGCGCCGTGGAACAGTGATTCGTCTCCTCCGGTGCCTTGCCTGTTGCACGGGGTCTTTCGGAAACGGGGTCGATCACGTGCACCAACAAAAAGCGCCCATCCGCGTCGGCGGCGGCGTTCCGTCCCCACTTCTTCACGCACCATGAAGAACAAGAAGAAGCGGAACGCGAAACAGGAGGAGGCGGAAGCGTTGGCTCGCGGTGAGCGCGCGGAGGCGAGCTCGGGGGACGACTCCGAATCAGAAGAGGCTGTGGTTGCCGCCGCCGCCGCGAAGGTTGGTAAGAAACGCAAAGCCAAAGCGCCGGCGGCTGAGGAGGAGGTTGGGGATGAGGAGGAGGCGGATGAGGATGAGGATGCGATCGAGGAGAACCGGGATCGTCCCCGGCCTAAAGTCGAGTTCACGGGAATCAACGCCAAGGAGAAGTGTTTGATCTTGAGCTCACGCGGGGTGACCTCCCGGTACCGGCATCTGATGTTGGACATAGGAACCTTGATTCCGCATTCCAAAAAAGACTCAAAGCTTGATACGAAAAACCCGCGCGACGCCGTGGTTGAGGTTGCGGATATGAAATCATGCACCAGCGCGATGTTCTTCGAGTGTCGCAAACGCACGGACTGCTACATGTGGCTCGCGAAGTGCCCAGAGGGCCCGTCCGTGAAGTTCCACGTGGAGAACGTGCACACCATGGCCGAGCTGAAACTGACGGGGAACCACTTGAAGTTCTCCAGGCCGGCGCTGCACTTCGACGCGAGCTTCGACGACGCGCAAACGCCGCACCTGTCGCACATCAAAGAAATGCTCACGCACGTGTTCACGACGCCGTACCGACACCACAAGATGAAGCCTTTCCTGGATCACATCTTCGCGTTTTACTGGGAAGATGGCAGGGTGTGGTTCCGCAACTACCAAATCACGTTCCCGGAGGGCAAGGAAGCGGGTGGGCGCCGGGCGCAGCTTTCGGAAACCGGGCCCCGGCTTTGTTTGCATCCGATTAAAATCTTTGCCGGCGCGTTCGGCGGGCCCACGCTGTACGACGACCCCACCTACGTTTCACCCAACATCGTGCGCCGAGAGGACAAGAAGAAGGACCAGGGCAAGTACCAGCGGAAGGTGGAGAAGAAAGCGGACAGGAAAGCGCACGCGCGCATGAACTCACTCAAGCCGGATGAGCTGGAGGACTGGAACGCGTGATTCTTTTATAGTGTTTTAATTTTTATGTGATGAAGGATGGACAACCAACGACCCAACCAACACACCTCGTGACCGTCAACCACACTGCGTGACGCGCGCGTGGAGTCGCACGCGTCGCGGTGTCGTTTTTCGCAATGGCTTCAGAGTCGCCTCCGGGGAAACGCGCGCGCCACGACGACGCGACTGCGTCCGATGCGACCACCGCCGCCGCCGCTCTTAACAACGACAAATCTTTCCAAGAAAGACTCGGTCGCCGGGGGACGTCCGTCCGACGCGTGCGCGACGCGAATGACGGCAAATGCACGCTCGTCGCCGCGAAGTCGGTCAGGAAAGGCGAGACCATCGTCGCCGAGCCCCCTCTCGCGGCGGTGCAGGCGCTGGCCAACCGCGGTCGATTCCTCGCGTGCGCGCACTGCATGGCGCCCGCGGGCGACGACCCGGCGCGCCATCTCGCGCTCGCCGCAGGCCGCGTGTCGCGCCATGACCTCGTCGCAGCCGCGGCGGAGGCTGAGAGACGCGGCGCAGACGTGCATCTCCCGGGGGTTCCTCGTCTCCCAATTCTGACTCGGCGCGACACGAGCACTACGAGCGAAGGACCGACGCCGTGTCACCGAGCGAGAGGCGGGTGTGCGGAAGTGTTTTGCGGCGTCGCGTGTCGCGACGCCGCGAGCGGGTGGCACGCGCTGACGTGCATTGGGGGGTGCGGCGAGGGAAGCCCTATTTTCGAGTTTCGCGCACACGCGAAACGAACGCACGAGTCTTTTCTTCTCGCCGCGGACGCGCTGGCACGGGCGATAGCGGGTGGCGGCGGGTCTGACGGCGTGGTGGAGGGCGCGACGGATTCAGGCGCGACGCAAGAAAACAACCAAGCGCGTCTCGAGAATCATCAGTCAGTTCTTTCCACTTCTCTTTCTCTTTTCTCTGGACTCCCCGTACCCACGACGCGGTGGTGGGAAAGCGATGGTTCCTCGGGCAAGGCGACACCGAGTGACCCGAAAGAAACCGCCGCGAAAACAGCGCGGAAACACGCGCGGCGCTCGGAGACGCTTTTGGAACAAATACAAGACGCGCATCAACTTTTGTTCATGGCGTGGGGTTTGGCGCGGGGTTTACGGGGTGACTCGAGGTTCGATGAGTTGCTGTTATTTCATACCTTCGAGCGGTTAGTCTCTTCGGTGGATCGATCGTCGCAACCGCTCGCGGATGACCACCCGGGCGTGACCTACGCCAAAGCCGCGGGGACCGCGACGCCGGCGGACGCGAAGAAAGCGTGCGTGGCACTGAGGTCCGCGGCGCGGGAAGCGGTTGAGGCGGAGTTGGGAGCTGGGGATGTTTCTGGCGAGAGTGATGATGAAAGTGAGGATGTGAGTGATGATGATACCAGCGATGACAAGAGCGGTGACGGCAGCGATGGCGATAGCGAGGACGAGGCGAGCGACGAGGCGTCTGAATCTGAACCGGAAAAAGCCGAAGTCGTCGCGTCCCCGGAAAAGGAAACAGTCGTCGTCGCGACGGTGGTGGCGGTTCCCGCGACGACGTTTTCTGGCGATGACGATATCCTCGACGCCGTTGAGATCGCGACAACTGCATTTCCTCGCCTCGCCGCACTCGCGCTCGCGCCTGCCGCGTCTCTTGCGGGACACAGCTGCTTGCCAAACGCCCAGGTGGAGATCGCGCGCGGGGAGGAAGACGAGAGTAACGGTTCCGTTTGCGGCGGTCTTCGCGTTTCGTTGGTTGCGTTGCGCGACGTCGAGGCAGGTGAGGAAATCACCGTGGCGAGGGTTTCGGTGTCAAGACCCGTTGCGGAACGCCACGAAGAGCTCATTAGCCGATTCGGGTTCGATGAAGCGTGCGCGTGCGTCCGGTGCGTGTACGAGCTTGCGGGTGACGTCGGCGCCACTGCGCTCACCGCGCGTGATTTTTGTGCCTTGGCGGATCAAGCGTCCGAGGAAGGACGATACGAAGACGCGCACACGTGCGCGCTTCACGCGACACGTTTGGATCCGAAAAATACAACAATGGCGAGGCACAAAGGAGGCGTCGCGTTGCTGGGCCTAGGGAAGTGGGCGGAGGCGCACGCGGCGTGGCAAACGGCGTTTGCGCTGTGCCCCGAAAACCAAACGCTCGCGGAACAAGCGCGGAAAGACGCGGCTTACGCAATCGACGCCTCTTTGTTCACGGAAACAGGGACCACAAACCTGGTTCCGCTACGTCCATCCGAGCTACACAAGGCCGGTGTGTTTGCTACGCACGCAGACGACTCTCCTTTTTTGTCGAAAAAAGAGTGCGGTGACTGGATACGACACGCCGAGGCGGCGGCGGCGACCTCCGGCGGGTGGACCACTTCCCGTCACTACGCCGTGCCGACCACGGATCTTCCCGTACATTCCGTTCCCGAGCTGTTACCGCTGTGGAACAAATTCGTCACGACACAATTAGGTCCGTTCCTTTACGCGTGTTTCCCTGACATCGTCAAAAGAAACGGCGCGAACGTGCGCGTGCACGACGCGTTTGTGGTGCGCTACGACGCAAACGCCCAGCGGTTTTTACCCACGCACGTCGATCAGAGTTCGATTTCCATAACCCTGGCGCTGAACGGTGCTGACGCATACGAAGGAGGCGGCACGGCGTTCCCATCACCGATAGAGGTAATCGCGAGGCCTGATACAGGGCACTTGGTCGCGTTCCGAGGAGATCTAAAACACGCGGGGGCGCCCGTTACGAAAGGCACGCGATACATAGTCGCCGCGTTTCTGTTCACCGTGTGATTTTGAACCGCTGATTTTGAAATTGATAAAAACAGTTAGACTCTCGCTCGTTCGTCTCGCTCGTCTCGTTCGTCGCCGTCGTGAAACGCATCACTCGTCACCGGAGGATTCACCACCGGAGTACTCGCCACCGGGGTACTCTTCGCCACCACCGTAGAACATTCCCATACCCTGTTCTTCCAACTCTTTGTCAGTGAGGGGGCAGTCAGGGTCGCCAGTCTTTTTTTCGTCTTCGTTTTACCTCCAGTTGGGTAACTTGGCGGACCACAATGTAATCATAGTAGTCATGTTCAGCCGTTCGAATCCGTTGGGGTGGCCGAAGCCCTTGGGCGCGCCGAATTTCTCGCACCGCTCGTTGTAGAACCGAATGGAAGTCTTTGCTTCTTCGGAAAGCTGCTTCTCGCGACTCTCGTGAAAGGCCTGGACAGCTTCCGCGCTGATAACGACGTGGGTGACAGTCGACTTGCTCTTGCTGGTGTCACCGCGCTGTTTCTTTTCCTTGTCAGTCAATACCACGTTCTTGGCGTCACATCCGGGGTATCGGCTGACATGCGCGCGGAAGGCCTTGAAGGCGGCTTCGGGCATGTGCCAGTCGATCAACAGCTCGAACTTGGTCTGGTCAATGTGCTCGTGGATGGGGCTGAAGTACTTTTTCCCAGGGGCCGTCAACCGGTGCTTTAAGTAAAGGCGGTAGCAGCCGCTCGAGGTGTTGGCGAGGTACTCCTGCTTCTTCTTCTCGTTGAGCAATTCCGAGATCTTGGGCGCGTCGCGACTCTGGGCCAGATGGTGCTCGAAGATGGGAATGGCTTCGTCGAGCGCCTTTGCCGCGCTCTTGGAGAGACGCGCTCTGTCTGGCGCGGAGAAGAAAGGAAGGGGGAAAATAAAGGGGTTGCTGAGTAAAGTCCCGAACGTGTTGATATCGTTGGAGCCCCAGATACCAGTCTTCATCCAGTCTCGCCATTCGATATCCTCGGTGGGAGGCTTCCACTGGGGCACCGGGGGCGCGTTTGGGTCAACCTCGTTCTTCTTGCGCTTCGGCATGGCGGTGTGGCGCGTGGGGGGAAGTGCCCCGTTCAAAAAACAACGAAAACAAGTGTTCGACTCGTCCCTCCAAATTCGTCTCGGAAAAGAACTGAAGGACACGTCACAATTGTGCCGCGACGTTTCGACGCCGGGCTTCACACCGACTGTCGCGTGTGCTGTGCTGATGTTACGACACGCGGCACGCCGTGCTACTGCTGCTGCTGCGCGGACATTTTCATCGGCACCGAGGCAGACATGCGCGGCCACTACTGATGGTCGTCTTTCCCTGTACCAGAGCCGATTTTCTCGTCCGGCTGGTTCGGCTTCACCGGCGCTTGACCGTGATGGGCCCGGCTGGATGGGACGGCCTGCGACGGATGCGAAACTGCCTTTGGAGGATGCGGACGAGTTGTTCCCCGCGCGCACCCCCGCGGACGTCGACCGCGAGCACTTCAGAGAAGCCCCGAGCGTCCGGTTCTGGAACGAGTGGAGCCACGACGACACGAAATCACCGTCGACGTCGGTTTCGCACATTCTGTCGCAAATCGCGGCGGCGACGAAAACACCCGCGGATGCGCGCTACTGGGCGTATCACGTCTTCAGGAGCTCGTGGTTCATAGGACAAGGCGCTGCTGGTATGCTCGCCAGTTCGCTCGCGGGAATGGCTGAGGGGAAACCCAGCCTGTCGAAAGCGCGCGCCGGCGCCGGCGCCGCGAACAGGCTGGTGATTGAAGCAACGCAGGTGTATACACAAGACTTAGCGCGTATCAACTCCGGGACGCACAAACCTCCGTGGGACATGGACCCGAAGCACAGGCAATTCAACCCCGTGTTCGTGGCGGACCGTACCGTGAGGTTTCTATCGGAAGCCAAGTCGACGCTGGAAAAGCACACCGCGAGCGCGAAACAAGAAAATCCGACAAACTCCAAAGTATGGCTCAATTCGCCGCTGTACCCTGACTATTACCTCAACACGTTCCACTACCAAACCGACGGGTGGCTCTCGAAGGAATCCGCGAAGGTGTACGAAGTGTCCACGGAAACGCTGTTCGTGGGACGACAAGACGCGATGCAAAGAACCGCGCTCGCGCCATTGAGGGAATGGTTCAATGAAATGAACGGGGAGGAGGCGTCCGCGAATGAAGACGGACATGACAAAAACTCAAAAATCGCAAGCGACGGCGAGAACGTGAACCTTCTGGAGATGGCGTGCGGTACGGGTCGATTTTTAACCTTCACACGTGACAACTACCCCAAAATGAACGTCACTGGGCTGGACCTGTCGCCGTTTTACCTCGCAGAGGCGCGGGAAAACGCGGTGTACTGGGAACGGTTTCGGGGCGAGAAACTCGACTCGAAGTCGACGGGTGATAAAAAAATAGCAAAAGACGTCGCGTATTTTGCGTCTGGGGCGTTGCGCAACGTGAGAAGCATGGCCAGCGCTGCGGGATTCACGCTTCCTCCGCTTCCAGGCGCGTTGCGTTCTGTGATGGCATGGGAGAGTAGCGAGGGCGTCGATGGGCAAAAAACCGAAGAAACCGGCGGTGACAAAAACGACGTCGGGACGTGCGAGTTCACGCAAGCCGCCGCGGAGTCCATGCCTTTCCCGGATGAATCCTTCCACGTCGTGACTTGCGTGTACCTGTTCCACGAGCTGCCTCCCGCGGTGCGCAAACAGGTCGCGAAGGAAGCCGCGAGGGTGTTAAAACCCGGCGGCGTGTTCATCTTAGCCGACTCCATCCAGCTCGGCGACCGGCCGCTGGCGGACAAGCACCTCGGCCGGTTCGGGGACTTCAACGAGCCGTATTACCGGAGCTGGCTCCGTGAGTGTACCGTGGAGTTATTCGGGTCCGCGGGGGCGGGCCTCGCGCCGTGGACGAAAGAGCTGTGCTCAAGCACGAAGGTTGTGTCTTTCCGTAAGCCGAAAAAGCAACAGATGTAATTAAATTTCCGCGGTTCATCGCCGCCGCCGCGGATCCACGTCGTGACACTCTCCTTCCCCTGACATGACTCCCGAACATCCAGCGAAACACGACGTGGTGTACGTCACGCCGTCTTCGCCGCACGCGGGTCTCCACGCGAACGCGGCGGTTCCGTCGGGTTTCTTTTCCCGGCCCCAGCTATCCACGCACCCGGAAACACAAGACGGCTCGGGGGCGCGTTCCCGCTGGCACTTCCCGGGCGTTACCTCCAGGGGCGTCTCTGCCTGCGAGGACGATGCGCATCGGGTCCAGCACGCATTCGCGTACGTCATGTTACCACCGACGCACACTGGATCCCAGGTCTCCGCGTGGCAAGCCACTCTACACGCGAAGAGGTCCTGTTCGAGTGAACGAGGTTCGGGCGCTTTCGGCGCTTTTGAGAGGGAGCCGCCGGGCGAGTCAGGCGCGAGCGCGGCGTCGGCGTCGAGGCTCGCATCCGCGATGGCGACGAGGACCGCGATGAGAAGAGCGCGCGCGAAACTAGATGAACGAAGGAGAACCATGCTTATGCGTGCGTGTTTTGTGGCGACGAGAGCTGTGCTGTGACGGTTTCTTCTTCTCAACAGTTTTTTCGTTTATGTTTTCGCCTCGGGCGCTCGAAATCGGAAACGCGTTGTCTCTTCCGTACCCGTCTTTACGCCTACGCCGCGATGGACTCCGATTCGCCTCCCGTGATTTTCGCGGCGCAGGAATCCGATGAAATGGCGCGGTCGTCTATGGAAACGACGGCTAAGATGTCCGCGAGAGAAATGACCCCGATTGGGCGTCGCGCGTCGTCCACCACCCACACGCGGTGGACCGCGCGGACGTGCATGAGCTCGAGAACCTCGCCGACGGTCGCGGCGTCTTGGCACGACACGACGAGTCTCGCGCCTTCTTGCGCGAGTGCGACGCCATACGCGGTTGATTGGGGCGAGTACACTCGGTCGTCTCTTGGCGGGACGATGGGTGTGATGCCGTGCGTGTGCACTAGGAATTCGCCAACCGGAAGCGCGTAGGCGCCGAAGGCGTCGGTTGAGAGCGTCGCGATGTCGGATTCGGACAAGTTTCCAACCAGCACATCCGTTCCGTCATCCACGATCGCCACGGCTTGCACGTTGGCGCGTTCCATCTCGTAGAAGCAGTCGATGACGGGCGTTGATACGCTCATGCTGGTGATGCGTCGTCCGCCTTGCGTGCCTAGGCCGAGCGACTTGACCGTCGCGTCGATGATGGACGGGTCGAGAATATCGCGGTTGCGCCGTATGTACATCGCCACGTCGCTTTGCGCGACGATATCGGTCACCATCCCACCCGCGTCGATCACGGCGAACCTGTGCGGGCATTGCCGAAGCATCGGCGAGCCCGCCAGGGGCTCGCCACCCGGGGCGCCTTCCATGGCATCGGCGCCGATGCGAAGGCACTTGTGCAACGCCTCCAGGAGAGTCATCTCCGGCGTCGCGGCGGCCCACACGCCCGTGCCGTCCCATCTCGAGCGGACGTCACGAAGCGGCGTCTGCGCGTACGCCTGACCGAGCAACGTCAGTTCCGCCATCCTTTGCAAGACAGGCAGCTCGGACGAAGCCGTCGCGGCGGCGTTGACCCGCTCCAGGAATCCAAGGACGATATCGCCGACTGAAAGGAAACACTGGGCATCGTAGTGTGTGTTGTCGCTGTGCATCTGCACCAGGGGGGCGGACTGTACGCGCATCGACGCGAGGGCGGTGAGGGCCGAGCCCACGGTCTGGTCCACGCGGAGGATCAGGGGAAGCAGGGAGCGCGTGGGGCGGTCGTGTAGAGACGACTCGGCAGCGAGGCTCTTCCGCGCTCTGGGAGTTGGAGAAAACAAGTCAGAAGAAGAAAAAGGCGAGACTGAGTTGGTAGAGAGGCGCATGGTTGGCGGGAAACGGGAGGCGGACCTGAGATACTCCTCGAGGTTCGTGCGGCGGAGGAGATCCGCGGGGGCTTCAGTGGTCTTGGTCGACATCGAGTCGGACGGGGGGGGGACGCCGCGGTGTTTGTGTCTTCGAAGAAGTGTCGTTGCTTTTTATTTGTTGACTCCTGATCTGTTATTTTGTGTATTTTCTTGGCACGCGATTTTCTTTTTGAAGTGCCCAACCAGATCTGGGCACTCACATTGGCGGCAGCACAAGCACGGACACTCGCCGCCAATGGCGCCCAGCAAGAAGACATGCACGGTGCTTATGGTGGACGTGTCGTCCCCGACAATGACCCCTCACCTCGGGTGGGTCGGTGACTCGCTGTCGCGCGTGGTGCAGAACCGCATTTTGCACGCCAATGCGGATGAGTTCGCGCTCGTGACGTGCGGGGCGCGGGAGACTCTGAACGACGTGCACACCGAGGGCATCGAGAACGCGGCTGCTGCTTGTGAGCAGGACTACGAGGAGGAATACCTGAACATCTCCGTTGACGTTGCGATGGCGTGCGCGTGCGCGGAAACGGCCGGGGTTGTGGCGCGTTTACATACATTCGCAGGCGACGGTGCTGTTGCGGATTACCTCGACGCCCTGACGGTCGCATCCGACGTGCTGGTACGACACGAACGCGGCGGCTGTTTCAGCCGTCGCGTCCTGATCGTCACCGACCTACAAACCCCGTGTCCAATAGATCACGATTTTCTAAACAGCATCGCGGCGGGAATGCGAGGCGCGAGCGTGCAACTCGTGGTCGCCGTCGTGGACGGCGAAACGGAAGAAACCGAAACCAAAAACGCCAACCGCGAGATGTTCCAAAACTTGTGCGACTCCCTGAACGTGCTTTCCGACGGTGTCACACCGGTTCCGTTTTCGTCGCGGTCGTCCGTCGCAAACGCTAGGGACGTTTTCAACCACCACAGCGTGAAACAAACCAGACCCACCACCACCTTCCGAGGCGACCTGCAACTCACGCCGTGGATGAACATCAAGGTTTGGGGGTATAAGAAAATCAGCGAAGCGAAACCGCCGGCGATGAAACTGTTTGACTCCAGCGCGGACGACACACATGGGGACGGCCCGATGGTCACAAGGGAAAGAACATTCACCTCGTACGCGGACCCGGACAACCCAAAAGACGTACCGCCGGAGATGATGTTGTCCGCGTACCCGTACGGTACGTATCGTGAGAACTGTAAGCCCGTGGATGTAAGCCCGTGGATGTGCAGTACTGCTGTATGACTGCAGTCATGTGACTGTACCCGTACCTGTTACTAGTAGTACAGGCAGACATGCTTACCACCGTACCTTCTCGTCAAGGATCACCTGTCTCGGAATCCAACGCTCTGACTGTTTGCTCATACATACTACAACGAAAGACTGACCCTTTTCTTTCACTCACAGGCCCGACCAACATCCCGATTCAACACGACGTCGCGGCGCTCGTGGCGAGTAAAAACGACAAAGGCATGGCCGTGTTCGGGTTCACGCCCCTTGCCAGCGTGCCTGCTTGGAACGGCATGGAGGAGGCGAGGGTGTTGGTGCCGTGGCCGTCGAAAGCGGGGAGCGCTGCGGCGGGGATGGCCGCCAGCGCCGGGACCAGCGACCGCGAAGCGGGGAAAGCGGCGGCGGCGATGTCTGCGCTGGCGCGGGCTATGAAGAAAAAAGGCGTCGCCGCGCTTACCAGGGCAGTTTTTACCCAGAACTCGGACAAAGTAAGTTTTGGCGCCCTGACGCCTTGGTGTGTTCCCGAAGGCGACTTCCTGGTGTTCACGCCTTTGCCGTTCGCGGAGGATGCGTACGCGGCGGAGTTCAAACCGCTGGTCACGGAAAATCGGGAGAGAAGCGACGGGAGACACTCGAAAAAATTACCTAAAACACAAATCGCGCCTGACGAGACTCAAAAAGCCGCCGCGAACGCGTTGATAGACGCGCTGGATGGTTCAGGTGTGGACCCTTGGTCCGTGCTGAATCCATCCATCGCGAGGACGCACGCGTTGCTACACGCGCGGTCCACGGACGAGTTCGCCGCGCCGCTCGCGATCGCGGCGGGCGGCGGACCGAACGCGGAGCGCGCGCTTCTTGCGCCGCCGCTCGCCGAGTCGATTGGCGCGCCTCCCGCTGGCGGTTTGGCTTTGGCTGCGACTCGCGCGAAGGCCGCTTCCGACGCCGCGTCCCGGTTCGCACAAGCCTGCGGTGGCCGCCTAGGAGGGGGTGCCGCGGTAGGATTAGCGGGGACGCGACGGCGGAGTTCCGAGCGCGAACTCAATGGGGAACCCGCGAAGGCGGTTCCAAACAAAGAAGACGACGCCCCACCGGCGCAGCGACGGCGCACTGCGGATGACCCACCGGAAGCACGTGTCGCGAGCGACGGCGACGGGTGGGTCGCCATCAAGGAAGAGCCTACAAGTACGATGCAGATGGATTCGATGCGCATGGAGACGCTCCCCGTGGACGATTTAGGGGACGACGCTTTGGGAGGAGACGACGCTTTAGGAGACAACAACGCGGGCGCCGCTTCGCCGGGAGAACCACCTGTTCCCGAGAACGCGCAGGAAGAGGATGGTTTTTTCGACGATATGGAATAACACGCTTTCCGCGCTTTGTCTTTCAAAACTATGCATACTAGGTTGGGGTTGGGGGTGGTTGTCACGCGCGTCGGTCGGTATCACGAGTCTGAGGATCCGCCGACGTCGACGACGACGACGACGTGCTCGTCGCATTCGTCTCTCCGGGACGTGCCGGGTGATCCTCGGGAAAGTGTGTTCCTATCCCCCCCCCACATCCCACTCCACTCCGAATTTCGTGTTCCCGTGTGTCCCATCTGTCGCGCCACGCCGTGCTCGTTTTGGGAACCAGCCCCGCCCGCCCTAACCTCACCCAAACGCCGTCTTTCCTGAATGTCACTCCAAATGCGTCGCTGTTCCTCAACCTGCGTTTGGTGCAACCGCGCCATCGTCTGTGTCACGTCCCCGTGCGGCGTTTCCCGCAAGCGTTGCACCAGCGCGTGTTCCATGCCCAGCGTGGCGTACGCGGGCGCGAACTGGAACAAGCTCCTTTCCCTATTTTCGTCCACCTCCCTGTGGTACCCGAAAAGCAAACCCGAAGTCGTCGCGTCCTCTCCGGGCGCCCGCGGCGGCGTCCCGTCACGCCGCGGCGTTTGCTCGGCGTCGGGCAGACGCTTCGCCGCTGCGGCCTCGCCGCATGGAAGCACCACGGCTACGTACGTGGGCTTGCCGTTCGCTTTCTCTAGGAGCTCCGTGAGCCTCCGCAAAATGATACCCGACCTCGTCGTTTCCTGGCGCCGGCGGAACTTCAGGAAAAGAAACACAAACCCGGCGAAGAAACCTACGCCCAGGACGGTGACGAAAAGCGACGACCACCACCCAGGCGCGTCCTTCGCGTCCGCGGACACCACCACCGCGGCGCACCCCGCGGGCTGGCCCGCAGCGTACGGGTCTGGGTCACACGGACACGACGACGACGTTGTATTCCGCGCACCCGCGGTGGCGTTGAGCCCGGCAGCGACCCAACGCTCGCACCGCGCGCGCATTGAGTTCGCGTGTGCCTCCTCGTCGGATGCCACGTCCGTCATTTGTTCCGTTTCAGCGCCCGCGCCTGCAGTACCTCGAGGCGTACCAGGACCGCGTGGGACGCACGGCTCCGGCGACGACCTGCGACTTGGACGTTTTCGTCGCGTGCGGTTTCACGACGCACCGCGCGCGACTGTGGGAGGCCCGACCGTCTCCGTTCAACAGAGGGTGCCTCGGCAGATTTGGTTGAAGACGGTTAACAACCCGTCTTGCAAGCAAAATAAATGTTCGGGAGGGGAGACGGGGAGACGAGAGTTCACGAGAAGGCGGCACGAGATTGGAATCTCCTGCACATTTCCCGGATAGGAGTTACGCACGTGCACAGTTAGGAACGTGCACATTTGGGAACGGCGCTTGCGTACCGGTACAGTATCAGTTGCTATTCTCATCAAGAATATCCACAGGTTCAACAAAATCTGAGATTCGCGAAGACAACAAAAACCACTCCAAAAACCCTCACCTTCGCGTGTTGAACGGAAACGATTGACCGAACCATGGTACACGCACTTATCGATGCACGAGAGTCCGTGGGGTTCAGCCCCCTAGGCGTTACGAGAAGACGGCCTAGAAGAAGTCCGCCGCAGTGGCGGCACGATACCGCGCGCGACATGATAAGCCACGCGGATGGCTGTCGGCGCGGCGAGGAGGTTTACGTTTTAGGGTTCGCTCTGAAACTGACCTCACTCGCAGATGTCCGCCTCGCAAGTGAGGCGGCACGATACCGCGCTTGACATGATAAGCCATTCAGAAGGCTGTCGGCGCAAAGAAGGAGGCCTGATGCAGATTGGACCTCGCCGCCATAGAGGCGGCACAGAAGTTCGTCACAGAGGCGGCAAAAGTTGGAGTGAGGAGGTGTGGAAAGGGTGTTGATGGTGGGAAATAGTCTAGAGTTTACGCGTTAAAAAGAAGTCACCCAAACGCCATCGCGACGCGCCCGCGTGCCACAGCAGAGACCACCGCGGCTTTCTTGCCCCGCCCGCCGCCGCCGCCACCGCCGCTCCTACCGCCGCGACCGCGTCCCCCTGCTTTCCCGCGGCCTTTGCCTCCGCCGCGCCCTCGCCCGCCTCCCGGCGCGCTCGTTTCCTTTGGTTTCTCCTTCGGCTCCGCCATGGCTGGCACTTCGGTTCCAGGGAACGCGCCTAGCGCGGCGGCGCCTCCGCAGGGCGACCACCGCACTTGTGTCGCGTCCAGTATAGACGCGGCGTCCGGAACGCGCGCTTTGTCTTTTCGAAACAGCGCCTCCACGGCGTCTGCCAAGGCCACCGCGGAAATCGCCGCCGCTTCGATGGACGGCGGGCCTTGACACCAGTCCCCGCACGCGCCAACTTTCCCGGACGCGTCGAAAACCGCGGGGACGTTCGCAGACGTAAGCGGGTTCGCCGCGCCCCACAGCTGTACCCGACTCGTCGACGGCTTCGCCGTTCCCGGAGGTAAGCCCAAAATTCGCTCAAACTCGGCGAGCATTTCGGTTTGAACCTTCTCCGCGAACTGTTTCGGCACCGCTTCTTGAGGACACTTGTTGTCCCGGGCGTAGGTGGGGGTGCTGTGCACGACCCAGCATTCGGGGACGGTGGAAGACGGGGAAGGCGTCGACGCGTGCCCCCCCGAAAGCGCGCGTTTCGCCGTGACGTTTGAGACCCACGCGATTGTGTCGGATCCGGTGACGTGCGCGCCTTGCATGGAATCGTTCGTACCCATAAGCGACTCGTCGAACGCCACCATCAGCGCCCATACGGATGAAAGAATCAACTTGCGTTGTTTTTTCAGCTCGAACGTGGGACGCGCGCCGAACGCGCACTGCAACGACTGCGTCAGTTTCGGCACCGCGCCCGTGCCGTCGGCCCACTGCGCCGTAGACGCGAGCCGCGCGGCGCACTTCCCGTTGTGCGCGACGGCGACGAAGTCAAACGTCCCCAGCTGTTCCCCTCGAGAACCAGGCGAAGACGCGAGGTTCCATCGCACCGGTGAGGTTTCGTCAGTACCGTCGCGAGTGGGGGTCATAGCGCCGACCCACTTGGGACGCACCACGGTCACGTTCTCGCAGTCGGCGAGGTGCGTGGTGAGTTTTTTCAATCCACCAACCCCGACGTATCGCGTAGCACCGTCCCGGAAAGGCACGAACATCCCGGATGACGCGTCCAGCACGCCGACGTTTGCGTCGGGCCACTCCCCTATGAGACCAATCTCGTGCCATTCACGCGCCATACTCTCGAAAACCGACCCGGGGGTCGCGGTGAAGTACTGGCACGCGTGGTCCCAGCTTAAAGCGCGTCCGAGATCGTCCACCGCTTCGCGCGTGCTCGCGCGTCCACCCACGGCCTTTTCCCCCGTGTCGAACACGGTGGCGCGGATGCCTCGAACTGAGAGCTCCCGCGCGAATACCAACCCGGAGATCCCGCCGCCCACCACGGCGACGTGCGCCGCGCGTGAGTCCCCCATCGCGCGTCGTGTTGTGACCAAGTCGTGGTGTCATTTCCTCGGATAATAAGGGCCACGTCGTCGCACGTCGCCTGCCACTTTGGGCGACGCGACCATGGAGTCCCTGGACCAACGCGCGGTGATGTGCGTCGCCGCAGGTTTCGCGGCGGGCGCGTTGATTGGCGCGCACCTCACGGGTGCTTCTTGGTGCCCCGTACCGGGCGCCGGGCGTCGCTCGCGAGTTGCAGGCGGTTCTGCGTGGAAGGTTTCGTCCAAGGAGGATTTCATCTCCCAGCTCGGGTTGATCCCGCACCCCGAGGGCGGGTTCTTCGTGGAGACGTACCGGAGCGGCGGTGAGCCGATGTGCAGCAAGGGTTTAACCGACCTCACCGGTGACGTGATGACCACCAACCGAGGCCCCACCCCAGCGCGCAACGTCATGACGAGCATATACTACATGCTTACCGATGAATCCAGCCACCAGTGGTGGGCGAACAACGTCAGCGACCACGTGCATTACCACCACGCGGGCGGTACGTTGATATATAACCTGGTGTTGCCTGACGGGAGTTTTGTTACGAAGCGCCTTGGTACGAACATTGAGGCGGGGGACGAGCCGCAAGTCATCGTCACGGGCGGGTCGTTCAAATCCGTGCGCCTGGAGAACGGCGCGGAGTTTGGGATCATCGGCGAAGGCGTCGCGCCGGGGTTTGATTTTCGCGACTTCAAGTTTGTGACGCGCGCCGAGTTGAAAAAGCTCAACGCCGAGGCGTTCGAAAAACACGCGGATCTCATCAAGCCGGACCCGGAAGACACGTTCGACCAGTACTACGAGGGGAAGTGATTGGGGTTTGACGCGAGTCTCGGTGATGGAACGCTCTCGCAAACGAAACGATTCAAACAATTCACCTGTCATTTATTCGTGTTTCCGTTACATCTATGCTCCACCCGTCCGTTACATCTGCAGTCCATCCTCCGCCGCTTCCTTCAACGTTTGCACCCACTGCCCAACCTCCTCGGCCGTTCTTCTCTTTAAAGAGGTCCACGAGCTGGCCGAGGATATCGTTCGCTTCTTCGTCCGTCGCTTCTTCCGTCGCTTCCTTCTCAAACTCATCAGCCACGTCCTCCTCGTCCTCAGAGGAAGACACGTCCTCGTCAGGCGCGGCGGTTCCGAAATCCGCGAAGGACATCTTTCGTGTGACAGTCTCGATTCCGGAAACGCCCGGCGCGGCGAACGCGGCGAACAGCGAGCTCGGCGCCGCGGGTCGCGCGGTTTCCGCCAAAGGCTCTTTGGTCGTATCCTGCTCCGTTTCGTTCGCATGCGCCTTCTCCGTATCCGCAGCTTCCGTACTGACTTCCTTCGCGACTTCCTTCGTCTCCAATCGGGGGCGCGCGAGGACGCTGTCAGGGCTCGGCGCGGCTTCGGGGACGGTTTTCGGCGTCGCCGGCGTCGCCGGTTCCAGCTTTTTGACGAGCGACTTTGCAAAAACCGAAAGGTTCGGGTCAGACATAGGCCACACCTCGTCCACGCACGTGAACCCACGTAGCTTGCTTGAGACGAACGCGCGGGCGATTGTTCCAGGTTCGCCAGCGGGAACGAACATCATCAAGCCGTGCATGGCGTTTTTCCTCGCGGCGAGTTCGAGAAGTTGACACAGATGTTTTCCCAAGCCGTTTTTCTGCCAATCGGGCTCGACTTGCAAGTCACGCAGGAGGAGGACAGGCAGACCGGCCATCTCGTCGCGCGTGTCGCCTTCGACGGTGAATCGGAAGTGTGCGAATGCCACTGGCTTGCCAGTTTTTGGTGCCTTCTTGGACTTGCACGCCGGCGCGCGCTCGGTGACGAGCGCGAACCTGGAGGATGGGTAACACATATCGTCCATCAAAGCCTGGGGACTCCAGCCTTGGTCAAGCTCATGGAGGTTTCTGTGCACCAGGTCCTCGGCCCAGTCAAGCTCCTCGTCGGAAATCGTGCTCCCTGTGCGGTGGGTGGGGATGGTCAGAGAGACGTAGAGTACGCTGGAATGAAAAAGGAATTAAAAGTTGACGAGATTTGCACGACCCGGGTACGTCGTGTGGCTCGGGTTCTGGTTTGATATGACGAACTTACCTGTGCGGAAGTGCACATCCAACGCCATGCCATCGCGATCGATCTTGGTGAACGCGCCGAAAGCCGACAACACGTCCCTATCGCCTCCAAGCTCATCGCGAAGTGCATTTCGCAGCGTCGACAGGTGGTGCTTTTCCGTCTGGATTGACACCTTCTTGTGAAGCGCGTCCCCTTTAGAGCTCTTTCCCTTGGATTTGGACCCGCCGCTCTTCGACGACTTTCCGCCGCCTAAACCCGTCATGGTGGCGCTGCTTGCGACCCGGGGAGATGAGTTGTGCCCGACCGCGGTGAGATTTGAATCTTCTCATCCGATGATTTTAAAAAGTCGGTGCTTACTTTCTGGTTTCTGGGCACCCCTGCTTTAGCAACGCGATCAGTCGAGGGGCGCGCGCGGCTGGCGGCGGAATTTCAACATGGGAATCAAGGGTCTACCCGAGGTGCTCAAGCCGTACTTGATACCCGTCGAGGTGTCGCGCCACAAGGGTAAGCGCGCGGCGGTGGATGCGTACTCGTGGCTGCACAAAGGCGCGTATTCCTGTTCGCTGGAGCTCGCTACGAAGAATCACTACTGGCGCAAGCTCGGCCGGGACCCGCCGTACGTGAAGTACTGCGTGCACCGCGCGCAGATGTTGCGGCACTTCGGTCTGACCCCGGTTATCGTGTTCGACGGCGACCGGCTTCCCGCGAAAGGCGGCGAGGAGAAGGAGCGTAGGGATCGGCGCGGCGAGAAGATGGCAAAAGGCCACGCGAAGCTGAAGCTCGGGGACAAAGAAGGCGCGGCGTTTTTCTTCCAGCAGGGAATCGACGTCACACCCGCGATGGCGCACGAGCTCATCGCCGCGCTGAAGCGAGAGGGTTTCGAGTTCATCGTGGCGCCGTATGAAGCGGACGCGCAGATCGCGGCGTTGGCGCAGCTCGGCGGCGGCGACAAGAGAGGCGTGGACGTGGTTTTCACCGAGGACAGCGACTTGGTGGCGTACGGGTGTCCCACGGTTCTGTTCAAACTCGACAAACACGGAAGCGCTATGGAACTGAACGTCGCGGACGTGTTGAGTGGTCCACCTGGGAGCGAGACTGTTGATTTAGCATCGGCAGGTCCCTCTGGGAGCGTTTCACTTGACGTATCATCGGATGCGGCCGGAAACGGCGCGGACATCGGCGACGACGACGACGCTGATGAGAAAAACGAGGCGGATGCGGCGCCGGAGCCGGGGCTGGACGAGGACGACGAGGACGACATCGGCATCGCTACGTCGGCATCGAGGCGCGTTGCGAAACGACCCGTCGTGACGGAAAAAGTCACTCCCAAAACCACAACGAAAACCAAGAAGACCGCGAAACGACCGGCCAAGGGCGCGCCGTTGGATTTCACCGGGTGGAGCCGCGTGAAATTCCTCGAGCTGTGCGTGCTGAGCGGGTGTGACTTTTTGCCAAACGTGCCTTCAATAGGCATCAAGCGCGCGCACGCGTTGATGGCGACGCACGGCACCGCGGCGGCGACGCTAGAGTTTCTGAGAGCGGATATAAAAAAGAAAGTAACGGTCCCCGACGGGTACGAAACGGGGTTCCAAAAAGCGTTTTGGACGTTTCGACACGCGCGCGTGTGGGACCCTTTGCTTCGGCGAACGCGCCCGCTGAATCCCATGCCTGACGAGTTGCGAACGGCGGAGGCGGATACCGCGTTTCTCGGCGCGCACGTGGAAGCCGCCGTGGCATTGGAGGTCGCGGAGGGCAGGCTGGATCCTATCACGCGGAAACGGTTCGTCGTACCCGCGAGCCCGACGAAACAAAAAGGGTGGAAGCCGGGAGGGGGACGAGGAGGGAAAAGGGACGAAGTCGTGCGCCCCCCCCCCGCGCGGCCGCTTGCGTTTGCCAACCTCTTTGGCTCCAAACCGAAACCAGCGCGCACGCCGACGCGGTTCGACGACGGCGACGCGTTGGACGATCATGACATGGCGTTGATGATGAAGCGCATGGAGACGCAAAACGAAAACGGCGCAGAGACGGGGGGGGGCGACGGGGGGGCGCG
>Ga0209502_10001118_pt1 | contig 26099 bp, 27 predicted proteins | sample ArcticOcean_MG_C_10_FD_187442 | JGI IMG/M metagenome (GOLD analysis project Ga0209502, IMG submission 187442) | Marine microbial communities from western Arctic Ocean - ArcticOcean_MG_CB11_90 (SPAdes) (version 2) | ecosystem: Environmental > Aquatic > Marine > Oceanic | place: Arctic Ocean... | reverse complement strand
ATGTTGAAGGTTTTGAAATGGAAGTGCTAAAAGGTGCTGAGAATACATTGAAAAATGTTGACTATCTAATGATAGAACTTAATAATAATTCAAAAAAATATGGTAGCAGTAATCTAGAAATCGAAAAGTATCTTGGTGAGATGGGATTTGAAAGCATGATCAAGATTTGGCCGGATATAGTGTGGCGTAAAAAAGGTGAACGTAAATAGACGTATGAAGATTTTCATAACAGGTGTAGCAGGATTCCTAGGTTCACACCTAGCAGACTTAATGATATCACAGGGCCACACCGTTGCCGGTAATGACAACATGATAGGCGGTTACACGGACAACGTACCACAGGACGTGGAGTTCCACCAAGTAGACTGTTGTGATCTAGAGAACATGACCAAAGCAATGGAAGGATGTGACATAGTTTATCACACTGCCGCTACTGCCTATGAGGGGCTGTCAGTATTTTCTCCTGTGTTGGTGACAAGGAATATTTTTGAAGCATCGGTCACAACCATTACAGCGGCAATAAGAAACAAAGTCAAACGTATTGTGTATTGTTCAAGCATGGCAAGATATGGCCACCATGATCAAGTACCATACAAGGAAGACTACGAATGTCGTCCACAGGATCCATATGGTATTGCAAAGAAAGCCGGTGAAGATGTATTAAGAAATCTGTGTGAAACACATGGGGTAGAGTATGTTATTGCTGTACCGCACAACATAGTAGGACCAAGACAGAAGTATGACGACCCATTTAGAAACGTTATGTCTATCATGTTAAACAGGATGTTACAAGGCAAGCAACCGATCATTTACGGAGATGGTAAACAACAGAGATGTTTCAGTTACATTGATGATTGCTTGTACTGTTTGAACGCACTTGCATTCCAGGACAACGTCGTTGGCGAGATAATAAACATAGGGCCAGACGAGGAACCAATTACAATTAATGAATTAGCAGAAGCCTGTGCTAATGAAACAGGAATCAACTTAGATCCTATACATCATAAAGATAGACCCAAGGAAGTTAAACTAGCAGTGTGTTCATCGGACAAGGCAAGAGAACTATTAGGTTACAGCACAGCGACTAACCTAAGGCAGTCAGTTAAAAAGACTGCAGAATACATAAGATCTAGGGGAACAAAGAAGTTCCAATATCACTTGCCATTGGAAATTATTAATGACAAGACCCCAGAGACTTGGAAGAATAAATTGATATGATCTCATTCTGTTGTCCATCGAGGGGTAGGCCCAAACTAGCAAAACATTTGATCCGGACAGCCTCCGAAACACAAAAAGGTGACACCGAATTCCTGTTCTATCTCAACGATGATGATCACAAACTTGAAGAATACAGAGATACTATAGACGAAAAACACTACACAGTTGGACCAAATCAATCCACTTGTCTCAGTTGGAATCTCATGGCCCAGAGAGCCAAACACGATATTGTGATGTTAATGGGTGACGATGTGCAAGTAAGGACAAGAAGTTGGGATCAGCTGATCGTGGACCAGTTTGACAAATACGATGACAAGATATTGATGGTGATCCCAAACGATGGCAGAGGGAACAGATTAGCAGTAACAAGACAGCTAAATCAACAAAGATATTATAATGGCAAGCACCCAATATTGATAGAGGACGAGCCATTCGGAGCCCCGCACTTTGCACTTCACAAAAACTGGATCAACACTGTGGGATATCTGGCACCACCGTTTTTTTGGCACTGGTACGTTGATACATGGACGCAAAAAGTTGCTAGGAAATTAAATCGTTGTCTTTTTTTACCAAAGTTAGAATTTAAAGCAAAAAAAATACAAGACGAAACCGGAAGAGCAGTAAGGTCAAATTTAAACATCATCGGGAAAGACAATTACACTTGGTCAAAGGTTAATGATAGACACCTAATGACCGATGTCAATGTTTTAAACGATTTTATTAAATCTTTTTAATATCTCATCATATGTACTACTAGGTAAATCTAATTGTAGTGCCGGTCTGTATATGAATCCTTTCTCTCGTATCAATATATCTTTTGACTTTGTGATCAGGAATGTGTTCGGAAAATATGTGATAGTCTGTCCTGCTATTTTTATGTACTGACCTGCAGTCCGATCTCCTCGATCTTTAAAAAACCACAAACATATTACATCTTTATCTTTGTCAAAATCTCTTATGTCTTTGAGAAATTTAAATTCAATACTATACTTTTCACTTAGATTCTTCCATACCTTGTGTGACATATTGTTCTGATTCTCGTAAAGATTATCGTACTCTTTCATATCAAATATAGTTTTTGAATAGATGTGTTCTACGGGTTCTTTATGATAATGGTGTGGTTTAAGTTTTTCCCAATTCATTATGCTGAGAATAAATTAATTACTTCCTTCTTCCAATCATCGGAATATTCGCAATCTCTATATCCATCGAACCATGGTCCACCTTCTGTGTAGTGCAGTATCTTGGGTACACCGTCTTTGGGTTCCTTGTACCATTCAACTAACCAATTGTATTCGTGTGGTAGTGCACCTATGTCTGAATCTTCTAACCAACTGAACCTGTGTAGGAACTTTGGAGTCTGCTTGTTTAGGAACTCCGGGGTCAACAATTTGTTTTTTGGATGAGCACAGTTCCATAGCACCATACTGCTCCAATTCTTCCTGGGATAGGCTGTTTGTACTTGTGCATCCATCTTGATAGATCCTTCTTCCGGGGTGTACTCATGTTGTACACAGACCACTGCTTTGGAATCATCAAAGTATTGTTCCAGTTCCTTCGCAGAGATCTTCCAAAGGAAGTCACAGTCACAGAACACCGCCCACCCTTTGTAGTTGCTAAGGTATGGCACGAAGAATCTCGTGAATGTAAATTCTGTTGTGGCTAACTTGTCTAGCTCTCTGGTGTAGATGCCCTGCTCTCGCATCTGATTCTGTTTCAGTGGAATGACTTCTGCGTCGGCATCTCTACGCTTGATAGAGTGTTCACAAACCTGGTACGCTATGTCTTCCCTTGGATCCCACCCTACATAAATTTTCATACTGATATTTACACTATAAATATCTTTGCATGAAACTCTCTGAACGTTGTAGACAGTACGAACTTAAATTTCCTCTGACTCCTAGTGCCAATGACACAAAAGAAAAACCAAATAACAAAGGCTGGAGTAAGCACAAACAATACAGCATACCCGACAAGTTAAGGGAAACGGCCAACATGTATTGGTGCTTTGGCGTGTCGAGAGAAATTAGGTTTGAATTAAATTGTAGAAAACATAACGAAACTGCAAAGATATTGACATGGGATCCAACACCTTTATCTCAACTCACAGTTGACAGTGCCAACAGTGGTGGCTACAGGATCGAGCATACCAACAAAGCATACGACAAAGAATCCGGAAAAATACTAAAATTCTATGCCATCAATGACTCAAAAAAATGCTACCAACTAGACAGGCCCGAAAACCCGCATGACGAAATCGAGGTAGAAACAATAAATTTAAAAACAATAGCTGAACAGCATGGACGAGACGTTGATGTTATCAAGTTAGACATCGAAGGGCGATGGCATGAGATGCTGACAGAAATACTAGACCTAGGTCTAGCTCCTAAAATAGTTTTAGCTGAGTGTGAAATGTATATTGGAGATCATGATGCACAATTTTTAAAATTAGATTCAATAGTAGAACGTTATCAAAAAATAGGTTTCACGGTATTTACAAACAGAAAAACCAATGGGGAATGTGTTGAACTTTGTTTTTTAAAATATAACGAAGCTACCCTTTAAACTAACTCTTTTGTTATCTAGATAACATCTCGTGTATTTGTTTCCAATTGTTTACACGTATGATGTCAGGGTGATTAAAATCTCTGTTGTATGGATGGTCAATTAATATAGGCTTTAAACCGTAAGACAGCCCTGCTAGTGCGTTCTTAGGCTTGTCCTCGACCCAATACAGCCCGGTGTCATGGAAGTTTGCTAATGCACTGTCTTTGTCTGCACCTGTACCTAATATATGGTAATTTGAGAAAACATGTTCGCCAAATAATTCACCTAATCTTTTTTTACGTAGTGCCTGTCCTGGTATGTCTGACGTCTGTGATGTTATTGGTACGAAGGTCCACCCCTCGGCATGTAGCAGTTTTACCCATGTCTGTGATTCCAACATAGGTCGTTGTGTCCCCATCCACGCACTCCTGTTGAACTCTCTGATCTCTTGGCTTATTGTTTCTTTACTAATTCCAAATCTTTTAGACATGTCGTAGTCGTCATGCTTGGCATCTAATAGCTTATATGGATAATTCCTATTTCCGTTTTTGTCAAAGTACGATCGTAGTTGTAACCATTTAGTGAAATGATGTTCCCATTCCAGCAGTACTCCGTCTACGTCTGTTAATATGATTCTACTAGCCGATATCGGCATCTTCCATCCCTGCCACCCTCAACTTAACAATGTTTGTGATCTGCCATTGTTTTTGATCTAACCCTTTGGTTATTCCTAACCATTGATTACGGATTAATGCGAAGTCGTTTATAATTTTAGTCATGTCAACAACGTCGTCTTCGCCATCAACATATTTCTCTGCATCTCTACTGCTTAATAGTTTATTGTAGTTCTCTAGGAATTTTCTGAAGGTCTTTGATCTTAATCTTCTCAGCTCTATGTTCAGGTATTCTAGTATTGCTTCAAGGTGTTGCAGTTGGCTGAATCTTTCTTCAACTATGCCGGGCAACGATGCACTGGCACGTTCTAGATTGCCGTATACTTTGCATTGTTTCTTTGCTTCTAGTAGTTCGGCGTCGTAGTATGCTACGCAGTCGGGTATCTTAGATAGGTTTCTACTTACTTCGTTGTACCAGTTTATCATTCATCCTCGCTATATCCATCTTCGTCTACTTCATCTTCCTCGAACACAGTGTTAACAGCTTCTTCAAGTTTTGGATCATATTCTGCAGATGCTTTTATCTCATCATGCTCTACACCGATGTCTTCTAAACTCTTAATGAAATCAATCGCCATGTCCAATTTTTGTCTCTCCGGGACGTAATGTATAATTGAGTTCCACAAACGTTCAATGTCTTCGTGTGTAAAGTCTATCATCTATTCCTTCTCTATAATTGGTTCTGCTTTTTTAGTTTTTGCTTTTGGCTTTGTTTCAACTACTTCAGGTACGTCTATAACTTCTTTATTAGCAAAGTCTGTAGATTCCGTGAAGTCTGCCATTAGCATATCTAATTTATCACCTATCCATTGTTTTCTGAAGTCTATGTGTTCCTTGCCTGCTTTATCGATGTATTTCAGTCTGTTTCCGGTTTGTACAAGTATACCTTTCTTCTCAAATAGATCCACTAGTCCACTGTACGGGTTCATTCCTGTTTCGTATGGAATCTTGACCTGCACACCTTCAAAAGGTTTAGCATATCTTGTCTTCATGACTTTACAAGCCGCTCTAATACCTCTCACATCTGTGACTTTGTTACCATCAAGGTCTTCTTTTAATTTAAGTTTTTTCATTGCAATGACAATTGAACTTGCATAGATAAATCCTTGTCCACCTGATATCTTATCGTCTGGGTCAAACATATCCTGCGATGCATATGTATGGTTGGTTGCTACAAGTCCCACGTTCCATGAACCAAACATGTTAACACAGTTTCTTACAAGTGCTGTTAATGCCTTGGGTTTTCTACCTAGGTCACCTTTCATGTCACCTGCTTCAAACTGATTAACATCAGTTGGTGTAAGCATCATGCCCAATGAATCAATTACAAATAATACTTTTGGAGCACCTTCCTTGTCGTCTGCGTGTGCTTCCTTGTAACCTTTCATGAACTCTGAGATAGTTTTAGCTACATCATCTATCATTGATATACTTAATTTTAGAAGTTTCTCTTCCGATGTGTCTACTTTCAATGCCTGTAACCATTTCTCATCCAATGCGTTCTCTGTGTCAACAAGTATAACAAATATACCTTGCTCCTGTGCATTCTTGATAATGTTTCCTGCGGCTATATAGGATTTACCTGCTCCAGATTCCCCTGCGAACACAGTAACCTTGCCCAATGGAATTCCTTTGTTGAAATCACCAGTCATCAAATAGTTTAATGCGTAATTTCCTGTTGATATCCAATCAGTGGGATCGCTAAATCCTATTCCCAGTCCTTGGATTGATTTTGTGATGCTCTTTCTAAACTTTGTTGCGTCAAATACTTTTGTCATAATTTTATCCTTTGTATATCATATATTAGCATACCTAGGCCCTAACGTCAATATCAGGGCCTTGGTAAAATGTCAGATTATTTTGCTTGTCTTGATCTAATCAACTTCAGGATGTCTTCTGCCCTCTTGGCACTATCACCTGTTGGAGCCGCCGTTGCCGGTGCCGCCGCTGGTGCAGATTCAGTCGCTGGTGCTACCGCTGGTGCAGTTGCAGTTTCAGTTACTGGACTCGCTGTTGGTACAGATACTTGAGGTTTAGCTTGGTAAGCCATTCCTGCGGGTCTGTAGTATTGACCGTACTGTTCAAGATCGAAAGCTTCACCTTCTACAGATTTCTCAAATAACTCTTTAATTATTTTTACTTCTGCTTCAGTTGGCTCTTTTGGTCTGAAGTCACCTAGGTTGTGTAACCCGTGTGTTTCTACTGCGGCTCTCTCTGCTTCGTCTAGAGCTCTTTCTCTTCTTGACCATTTTGATGTTGAGTAGTCAGCGTAACCACCTTTGGTTGTCTTGTTGATTCTGAAGTCAACACCTTTTACATAATCAGTAGGCATCTCTTCCATCTCTGGATCTAGTAATGCACTTCTAATAATGTTAAAGATCTGAGGTCCAATAATGAATCTTCTAACTGGATTCTCAGGTGTTGTGTCTTCTGCCAACGGATTTGTTGTAACAAAACCTTGGAAAATATAACTTTTCTTTTTCCAATATTTTCTACCCATGTCTTCCATGCTCTTGTCTTTGAACCATGGTCGAACTTCCGTTAGTACTGGGCATGTCTTGCCATACATCTCCATACATGGTACTTGTACCTGTACTGGTCTAGAATCAGTCTGACCTTTAATACCTGCGAAAGGTAATTTGATCATGTTTCTTTCAGTCCAGAAAAATGTATTGTTTGTATCCTTATCGGGTAAGAATCTAAGTACTGCTTCTGATCCTTCTGCTATATTCCAATGTGGATAGATGGCGTTGTCTCCGCCTGTTTGTGAAGTTGAGCGATTAACTTCTTGGGATTTTAACTTCGCTCTTATCTCAGCTAATGATGCCATAATGTAAGCCTCCTTGTGTGCCTATGTTTGTTAGTTTTAAGTTGCCTTAATTTGCCTAAATGTATATTAGACATATAGTACATAATATACAACTATATTTATCAGTTGTCTACTACTATTATTGGTAAAGTGGAGGTTTTATTATTGGATGTTAGCTAGTTGTTTGATTCTGTCTAGTTCAGTATTGATCTTCTCAGCATCTGCTTGGTCTTTCGCTATTTCTTGTTCTTTGTCTTCTGCATCTTCTTTTTTAAGTTTATCGTAGTTCTGTGAAAGGTATGCCATTGCCGCTTTCGCGTCATGTGTTTTGAAAACTTCTTTACCGTCTTTGTCTAGCACAGCATTTACTTTCTTACCCGTTTCTTTGTCCGTGTACATTGAAACGTAAGGTTTGATGTCCTCGAAAGTTAATCCTTCCAATTGGTTGCCTTCGAATTTCGATTTCATACGTCCTACTTCGTAATCATAATCTTCTTGAGCGGCTTTAAGTGCTTCTTCGTGTTCCTCACCACCCGGCTTGATCATTTCATCTGCTATGTCGTCGTCAATTTTATGATTGCCATCGTATTCATAACTACCGTCCAGTGAGTTTGGATCAACCACACCGTTGATTGCTTTGTAGTGTATTGTACCGTAAGCCATCTCTCCATCATCACCCGATAGTTCATAATCCATTGAACCTTCGTAATCTGTTTCTGGATTCTCATTCACGCCACCCATTTCTTCTTTCTGCATTCCAAGTTCTTTTTTTCTCTTTTGGATCTCTGCCTGTAGTTCTGGATCTTTGCTTGTGTTTGGATCCATCTGCAAATCTTGTATAGCCTTCATTTTTGCTTTTCTGTCTTCATCGTCTTTAGGAGTTGCGTATTCGTTTACAGTTTCGTCAACCCATGATTCAAATGCTTCTGTTTCTTTGCCTATCGCTTTTCCCTTGATGTCTTTCTTGGGATTGAAATCTGCTGGATCCATTCTCACTTCGTCTGCGTATGCTGGATCTTGTTGCATCTTCTTGTAGTCGTCGATGTATCTCTTTGCCAACTGCACAGCGATCTTCTTGTTGCTGTTGTAGTCCGGACCTGGTTTGAATGAGTTAGAACCTTCCTGTTCAATTCCGTCTGCCACTCTGCTAGCGAAGTTCGCCACCCTGTCTTCCTCACCTGATTTAGTAAGCAATCTAGAAGCTATGTCTGAAAGTATTGATCCCAGCATTGTGTTCTTGTCTTTGAATTTTGTTGCTGACAGCATCTTGTCTGCTGATGCATCTTTTCTTAATATTAATTTGTTCTCTGGATCAGTCAAGAAACTCTGTACGACCGCACCGTGGTCAACTGGTGCTTGTATTGGTGCGTCAATTGGTTCCATGTCTTTGCCGTCTTTGTCTTTGAATTCTTCTACTGGTTGTTCTGTTGTAGTTTCTAGTTCACTCATTATTCTGTTGATAAGTGGTAGTGCATCTTCAACTCTGTTGTCCAGATTTTTCATTGTAAATTTCTCTCTCAATTTATTTACTGTTTCATCATCTAGTACTTGTTCGTCTGCTGTTTTGAAATCGTTTGACGCCGCCTCGTAATGACTTTGTTTAGCTATGTTCTTCATGTAACCTCTTAGGTTCTCTAATTTTAATTTAGTCTGTGTAATGATGTCGCCTGCATTGTCATTCAATTGATCTTTATTGGTAACATATCTTGAGAATGAATTTAATTTTGCTATATCTTCTGATGTTGCAACAATGTGCTCTCCAAATTCGTCATGTGGTCTTCCACCATTTGACACGTGTCTCTGCATGGCTCTTGCACCTGCTAAATGAGTCATTGGATATTTAAATCTTTCACCATCTTCATTTTCGATGTACAGTGATTGTATCTGTCTTGATCTTGCTCCAGGCACAGTCTCATCAACTTTGCCTTTGTGTCTGATTATTAATTTTGTTTTGTTTAGATTCTCAAATGAACTTTTTGAAGTGCCAGTTAGGCCTTCTGCGACTGGTGCCTTTTCAACACCTGCTAGTTTAGTGATTCTGTTTAGTTCTTCTGACATTCCGTCAGTATTTACCGTTTTGTTCGTATCTGCAAGATTTTCATAGTCCTGCTTCGTTAGGTTCGATTTAGTTATATCACGCACATCGAATCTCAGTTGATGTTCTACTGCGAAGTCTTTCAGTTCCTTAAGAAATGCAAACCACTCGTCCTTGCTGTCCTCGTCGATCTTGTCCACTAGATTCCTGTTGTAGAATACTTTCATTGTTTCACCGTCTGCTATGGATACACTAATAGAGCCAAACGTGTCGGAGTCCTCTTTGAACTCAAATTCAAAGAACACAGCATTGGCCGGTTCTGCAGTAGCGGCACCATTCTCGTCACCTAATCTGATGTTTGAGAACTGTGATCTGATCTTATTGAATAGGTCTTGCGAATTTTTTGGGTTCATGTAGCATTATTTAGTTTGTTTGTTAGCCATAGAAAGATCCAAACACAGGCATCGGTTTGAGCTCTGATGTTCTGTCAGTCCATTTTTCAAATATTTTAGGGTCAAAATCAGCCAATGTCTTAATCATACGTGTCATTAACAAACAAGCACTGACTAGATCGTCGTGTTGTCCGGCTTTGGCTTTGAAACTCATGCCCGAAGCAACGAAGTCCTTCAGTTCTGATAGCAGTAATTGTGAGTTAATTTTCATTTTGTTGTTCTCTACTAGTTCTTTGAATTTAGTACAGGCGTCTATTTTGTGTTTAGCAGTTGTGTTGAATCCTCTCCTGAACTTCCTCCTGTGTCCTTTCCTGATAGGTTCGGACAGGAACATGCCCGGAATATTCTCTTCACCGATATCCATAACTCTCAACAATGCCGCTTCACCTATAGAGTTGTTTTCCATAGAATAGAATATTTGCGGTGATGCTGATTGATCTTTTTCCATTATTGTATCATGAATGTGTTTGGTAATACTTTGTAGTATTCTAACTTGCTGATTCATAGGTGTTGTGTTGTGATGCCATTCTGCTACTTGTTCAAATGTTGGCAGTTCGAATACCTGTATTGCGGCATAGTCTCCGCCTGTTCCCATAGCAGGATCCAGTGATACCATGTAAGTCATTCCGGGTGTGGGTCGTTTAAACCAACGTACCTGTCCAGTGACCTCGACTGGGGCTTGTGCTTCCATGTCTATTAGATGGGTGGAACTGATAAGTGTCTCGTCGTAGATCAAGAATTCACATTCATGCTCCCTCCTAAATCTCTCATCTCCAATCCTGGCCTTCTCTGCATCTGCCCATGCCTGATCCCTGTCTGGGTGTTCTGACCAGTGTGCTTTCATGGCATAGAACCCATTGGTTCCTACTTCTTGATCATTGCCGTATTCATCAAATCTTTTGTTGGCTTCTTTCCAAATTAATGCAAACTGATCTTCATCTGAGTTAGGTGTGCTTGTTATCATACACTTACCACCAGTTGATAGTGTGGGTGACAGAGATGTCCAAAACTCTTTGGCCTTCTCAGGTGGTTGCACGAACGCAAACTCATCACAATAAACAAGTGTAAGTGACATACCCCGTCCTGTGTTCTCAGTTGTTGTTGTTGCTGATATCTTTGAACCATTGTCAAATTCTATACTGTTCCTGTTGTACTGGGTGACCCCTGCCTTGATCCAGCTGGGCAACATCTCATATGCATAACGTACTCTTGACATTATGTCTGATGCACCTGCGTATTTGTGTGCCGCGATCAGTATCTGTGAATCTGGTCTAAACATGGCATACCAAATAAGGAAACCTGATGCACATGTAGTCTTACCGGTCTGTCTGGGTAACATGGCAATTGAAAATCTATGGTCGTTGTAACTTGATATCAGTCTCTCCTGGTATGGGAACGGGTGGAAAGGGATTGATCCCTTGACAGGATGTTGTATCTTCATGAACGACTTCATAAAGTACAGTGGACCTGATTTTTCATCCATGCACTTCTCTAGTTGCTCTACCTGAGTTTTAGAATATTTGTGTTTCTTGTGCGCCTTTTTAATTTGGTCGCTATCTAGTGATACATACGCCATGATGTAGTATTTAACGCTGTTAGGGTGTCCGGAAAAGTATTACTTTGCTTCTTTGTCTTTGATGGCTTTCTTCATTGGTTCTTTCTTGTTGCCATCTTTGTCCATGTCTAAGAAGTCAGGTTTCGCTTTTGTTTCGGCAACTTTTGTGTAAGTTTCTTTGAACGTTTCGTACTGTTCTCTCAAACTGTTTGCTAAACTTTCAGCTGTTACTGTGTCTTCCGCCGCCATTGGATTGTCTCCACTAGCAACTTTTGGATAAGTTTTCTTTTGTCTGTTCATACCACCTGACATAGTGTTAACCAATGTGTCGGTGTCTTGAATTTTAGGTTCCTCTTTCTCATCGCCTAATGAATTCGCAAACGTTTCCTCGGCTTTCTCTTCTGCCGGTGCAGTCATCATGTCTCTCATTTTGGCCATCTGCATACTGCCCATAGCATCATCATCTGGAACATCCATTTGCTTGTTCAACGCACCTGGATCCATGTCTGAACCATGCTCAGGTTCTTGATTTATCATTGCTGGGTCTACTTGTTGTACACCTGCAAGTTTTAAAATCTGCATCATCATTGATGCTTCCTGTGGTGAATCTGTTGAAATCTGTATTGATTCTTTTACAGTTTCTTTTTTGTCTTCTTTGCCTGCTTTTTTATCTTGGTATGCTTTTAAGCCTGCTGGTATTTTACCTTCTGTTTTTTCTGTAGTCATATCTCTTGTGCTCTCCCCTTCAAAGTCGCTGTCTCTTAATGTGTGTTCTTCGTCGCCGACTTTAAACTTGTCGCCTTTTTTCATGCCTGCCGCTTTGGCTTGTGTTACTGCCTGTGCAAATGCATTGCCTTCTAGTGCTTCTGGTTCTTGTGTTGGAACTTCTGATTGCATGTCTGGTTCTGGCATATCTTCAATTGGTTGACCTGCATCATTAAATTTGTCATTGACCATGCCCATTGCAGTTTCAATTTCATATGAGTCTGGGAAAGCCGCTTTTGCTTTCGCTTGTGCCATTGCTTGTAATGTTTCTGCTTTTGGCATTTTCAAGTTGCCATCTTCGTCCGCATATTCTCCTACGACTTCCTGTGCACCGATGTGTACATCTGACATTCCAGCTTCGGCTTTTACTGCATTATCATTTACTTGTGCTGGATTAGTTCTTGAAACATTGTCTACCGCATCTGCCACTAGTTCTGGTCTAGTCTGTGCAATTTCTTCTAATTTTTTTAATACGTCGATCATTTCCATAACTTATATCCTTATTGTTTAAAACCTTGTAGTGTTGCCGGGTGTGGATTTCCTTTAACCGGTCCTGGTCCTGGATGTACTGGAGAACCTGCTTTTTTGTCATCCTCACTTGGTGCTATTTTTCCAACTGCGTTGTCTGTGCCTTTTTCTATAGGTGTATTATCTGCTTTGGTCTTCATTAATTCTCTTAATAAGCCCATGTTGTACTTGTCACCAGATAAATCATCTGCTTTTCCTCTTCCATTTGGTGCGTTGTCTTGGAATTTTTGTTCAACGTCTGCTACTTTATTTGCAAAGTCTGATTTTTTTGCTACCTGCATAGCGTCTTGATATTCCTCTGTGGGCTCACCCGGTTTCCTGACAACAATGTGTGTTGCCGGAACTCTTAAAATGTCTGAAAGGTATTCCTTCATAACATTTGATGAAGCTGGATAGTTTGTTGTAACATCGTAAATTGTAACTGATTCATTTGATAACATTGGGAAGTCCAACGGCAGTGTCATGATAGGGGTTTTCTTGCCCGCTGACATCTTAGCCACTTCAAATTTTGCTAATGCTGTTTCCATTTTAGATGCGAAGTCTTTATCAATATTGCCTGCCACCTTGATTTTGTAATCATATGACTTGGCCGCTTCTGTAAGATACTGTGTGAATGTACTCATATGCAATATTTAGCCTTTCTTTAATAGTTTCTTCATTAATTCATTACGGTCAGATATTACAAATCCATCGCTTTCTTCTATGGGAGAACCGTCTTTATTGCCTTCTTTGTCTAGCTTCAGTTTCTTAAGTTGTAGATCCACCATTTTGAGCTTCTTGTCTATTTTAGAGCTCTTGGCATCTATGGCATTCTTTAGGAAATTACTCGCAACCTCGAAAATACGTCCAGAATAACGTGAGTCTACGTTCATGCCCAGGTCCATTAAGTTCTTGTAGCTCTCTTCTGCTTCTACCGCCAGCTTGTCCATTTCTAGATCAGACATATCTCCCAGTCCCTTTACCTGTGGCAGTGATGCCGCAATCTTGTCAAACTCCGCATAGCTCTTTTGTAGGTTTGCCTGTGTCTTTAGATCTAGGTTCTTCGCTGAAACAGTGGTACCACCATTGGCAGTCTCTTTCAATTTCTGGTCTTTCTCTTTTTTATCCACCTCTTTGAATGCGTCTTTGACATTTGGTAAATTAAGGATGTCTTCTAATTTCTTTGTCATTGTTTTATTTACTTACGCTTGCCGTTGTGGAAAAGTTGGTCTTCTGACACAACCCTGAATCGTAGCTTGTTCTGTTTGGCATAGGCACTTGCGGCCTCCCACTTGGCGTGATTTATCACAACCTGTTTCTTCTTGGCCATGCTTTTGCCGGCCGCTTCCATGGTGGTCTGTGATGCAGGTTTTACTTCCACAAGCTCGGCGTGTTTCTTGCTGTTCTTGTCGTTGTACACAATGAAAAAATCTGGCACGTAGACTGTGTATTTGCCCGTGAACGGATGTCTGTAAGGAATTTTTATACTCTCGCTGGCCCACTTGTACACATTAGGATGTTCATCACACAATCTCATGAAAGCATGTTCCCAACTTGATCTGTAGGTTGGAGTTTTTAAGCCAACATACTTCTCGGCATTCTTGGGATAGAATTTGCCCCTCGCGAATCTAGGTAACATTAGTCTATGATGTTTCTTGACACAGTCTCGACAGTTGCCAGAGTCTGTCTGACTCCTAACCTACTGGATTTGTATCGGTTGGCATTCAATATGATCGTTATCAGTTCAGACAGTTGCACAGGTGACGCCTCGGTCAGTTTGTCTAACAGCTCGTGTGGTTTGATGCTGTCTATCTTGGCCTGTGACAATATCACGTATGCAGTTGACTCCGCCGCGGTCCTGGAGAAACCTCGCTTGACAAAGAAACCCACGGTGGTATCATATTCTCCCACATTGAATTGATATTCCGTTTCATAGTTGGTGGTAGTCAACTTCTCTATGGTCTTGTCAAGGTCGTCTTTCTGCTTTGGTGGTAAGTTGGTGTAGAATTCTGCCATTATAGTCCTGCCTTCTCTGTTACTATCTGAACATCTTGTGTTCCTCTTTCAATTTTTACGTATCCTTCTGTGACCAGTTTCCTTATGTCTGTTATGGCCTTATTAGTGTATACGTTCTTCACGGTATCAGAAGATCCCGCATACGCTATGTCGGACTCTGCCACAGTCAGCCCTGTACGTGAACCTATGTCCTTGTAGTATATGCTTGATGCTATCTGATCTTTGATCAATTCATTGTTTGACACAATATTAAATGACTCATCTGCAGATAGGAAGTTGATCGTGTCCTGCACGGGATTAGAAATAACGGTGTTGTTCAGTTTCGTTTTGTTGTCACTGGTTCCTCTGGGTGATGCTATGATGGCTCCTGCCGCCACGACCGCACCAACAGAGAATCGAGCAATTGGATTGGTTAACGATCCTGCCTGTTTGCCTATGTCCAGTATACCCCCCTTGGCTATACCTTTCAATTCTTCCTTGACGTCTTTCTTTTTTATCTTCTTGGCATTGTTGTACGTGTTAGACGCACCCAGTATCGCACCCAGTATGTTTCCCGACTGTATGTTCCTCATCACTGACCCTATGCCATCTACAACACCGCCCGGTCCAAATATGCTGTTTGTTCCTCCGCCCAACACTGATAACGGAGATGGTTCGTTGTCGTAATGCACTGTGGCAAATCCTGCAGGATGGTTCCTGTTGATTATCCCCGCCTTGTATATCACAGTCTCATACATCACTTGCATGGTGTTAGACATGATCCCTGCACCATCGGCCGCGTCCAGGTTGTCGTGTGCGAAAGAGGCAATCACAGGATTGACCAATGTCATAGACGTGAATCTCTTCTTGTGTAGCACGAATATCTCTATCCCTTTCAAGAAAGGTTTGTTACGCTTTGCCGGAGTGTCCATTCCAAATTTGTTCATCCTGTTGCCATCACCCATGGTGTCAATCGAATCATATAAACTGTCTTTGGTTGTTGATATCTGTAAATCCGAGTTCATCGAGACCGAGTCCGCTATGTGGTACTCGTAGTATTTCTTCCAGAATGCGTTGACAGTGTCGGCATGGTCATCGTGGAATGTTATGTTCACTGGATCATACTGTATACGTGTGGCCGCATACATCTTCTTGTTGTACTGTATCTTCTCTTCCATGTTCATGCCGTACTTGGGCAGGTCACACGCCTTGACCAACATGTTGAGTTCGTATTTCTCTGAGGCGTTGAAATTGTCTACAAACATGGTCTCGTCTGTGTTGAAAACCACATGGAACAGGAATTTCTGTTTCGGCATCAACTTGTGATTGTCGTCTACGTACAATCGAGATGCATGCCGGTAGTCCTTCATCCCTGGAAGACCATCTTGGAAACCTTTTAAGAAATTGTTAATGCTTGGCATACTGTTATTTATAGTCACAAAAAAAGCGCCTATAAAGACGCTTTCAGTGTATTAAATGCTAAGTCTAATTTTGTTTATTACTGTCCACCACCTGTTGAAAGTGTACCGATCGTTCTAGCTACTGCTGTTCCGATTCCTGTACCCTGTGGTGTCTGTATCGCATTGTCGTATCTCATAGACAGTGTGATAGTCACTGGTTCTGACGTTGTGTATGCCAGTGTGTTGTAGTTAACGTTCTCAATATAAGCACCGTAAAGTTCCCATGTCTCTAGAACGTTTGGAGTACTTGATCCGTTACCACCGTCTAGCATTTCAATTCTACCTGTGAATTTGTAATCAATACCTGATGCCGCACTTGACTGTTCGAAGAAATCAAACTGTTTCTGTATCTGTTCACCAACCAGTTTGCTTACTGAGTTGTTGACATCATCTCTTAAATTGATTGTGATAGGTTCCCAAGTGTGTTTACCTGCCATGTATACTTTTGAGTTGTACACATCTAGTGTCACTGTGTCAAAAGTCAAGCTGGGTCTTGTCACGTCCATTACTTGTTTTGTTAGTTCTGATCTTGGTGTTGATACTCCAAAATTTTCCAGGATCAATCTGAAACGATACTGGAGTTTTGGCATCAACAGACCTTGTGATGCTGAACTTTGATCGTTGCTTAAAGGTACTGTAAATTTTGATAATGTTGATATTGCCATTTGTTTCTCCTATTTATCGAAAATTAGCTTCCTAATTTTGCAATTTCTCCTGTGTTTTTAATTCTCAACGGTATGTAAATAAATTCAACTGATTTAATTGGTTCAATTGCTATATCTACGTACAGTTCATTTCTATCTATTCTAGTAGATGTGTTGTTTGTGTCATCACAAACTACTAAGAAGTCAAACAATGCTCTCTGTCCAACCAGTTCCAACAAGAATGATTCGACCGCACCTTTGATCTCGTTCCTTGTCAGTTCATCATTTGGTTCAAAGATAAATGGTTTAGCAATAGCATCTAGTTGTGTTCTTAGATACACTGCCAATCTTGAAACGTTGATCCTATCCAACGCTGAACTTGCCGATGTTTTCGTCAAGTTACCAAAGTTGACTATGCCTGCTCCTGCAAAGAAAGTGATAGGGTTAACCTTGACTTCGTGCATTGAATCTCTCACTGACTCCGTCACAGATATTGTTTCAAACTCTCCAGACGCTGAGTCGATGTAACCAACTGACGTAACATTGTCAACAACACCTCTTCTTGTTCCTGCTGGTGCGAACCATGGGAAAGCTATGTTATCGTTGTTTGCTAAAGTTCTCATCATCATGTGTGATGCTGGAACTACAATTGATTTACCTGTGTTGTCTGTTGTAAATCCTGATGGATAAAACACACCCAAGTAATCACTTGCACTTATTAGACCGTCTTCACCGTTGTCCAGTGCACCTGCCGTGTTGTTGGCCCAGTTCTGGATTGCTGTTGATGTGCCCTCTAATCTCAAAGGTGTATCTCCAACTATAAACGCTGTGTTGTTCCTGTCTGTGTTTAAGTTGATCATGTTTGAGATCAGTTCAGGGTAACCAGGTACAGCAAGTACATTGAAGCCTCTTTGGTCTTCTCTGATTGCTTGGTTGGTGTCGATCTCTGATTTCAGTTGCTCAACAATGACTTTTCTCTGTGCTTTCCTTCCGAAAGATCCAGAACCGTCTGCGTTGTTGCTTGACTTAAGAACCCATCTGTCTGGGTAGTAAGTTGCAACAGATTCATTGTTTGTTCTGATGTTACCCAACCCTGCTGATCCACTTCCTGGATACTTCGTGGTTGTGATGTAACTGTTTTTGTATTCTTTAACATTGTAGCCTGAACGTCTAGTGTTCCAAAGCAATATACCTTGTGGGAATAAAGTTGGATCTGGCGCATCCGGGTCTAGGAAACCATCACTCAACAAGTTCTTGATTGTTGAAGGTACTCCTGCCGCTGTTGATGTTCCTGCCACTTTGTCAGTTGTTGTGTGGAATCTTGCATCTGCAAAAAGTATACCGTCTTCTGTTGTTTGGTCAGCTTTGTCAACTAGCACCCATGCCGCACCAGTTGTTGTAACTGCTACTTGGTTGGCTGTGTTGGTTGAACTGATCGAAGCCGCTGTGTTGTATTTGTAAAGTTTTGGATAGTTTTCCAAGTCACTAGTGTCAATCCATAAGTCGTTCGTCACAAGTGCAGTACCATCTGATTGTAAAGTTGGTGCTGTTGCACTAAACTGTGGACCATTTGGATCTGTAGTTGAGTATGCTGTCGCATATCCAACAAAAGTTGTTCCGTTGTGTGCCATGATATCAGCTGATAAGCTAGTGTCATACCATAGTGTTCCATCTACTGGTTCGTTACTTGGTGCATTCAGTGAAGCTGTGTAACTTAATCTCTTCCAGTTTGAAATTAACAGTGCGTTGTTGGCTGTTGAGTCAAGCGACTCCCCAGTAGGAACTGTGTACAAGTTGTTAAGCAGTGTTGAACTGTTTGCTGTGAATGTTCCGTAAACATGTGCTGTCGTTGTACTGAAACCAGCATCTGCCAATGGAGTACCGCTCTCGCCATCTGACAATCTGATGTCACCGCCCAGTACGTGTGTAAGCACGATCTCACCAGTTATTAATTTACTAGCTCTGACATTTATTAGTTCAGTAGTTGATGTAGATAATGCAGAAGCGTTAACTTTAGCGTTAACTGCCGCAACAAAATCATCAGCACCTGTTCCAGCCAGTGTAATTGTTACTGCTGTACTAAAACCATCTAGATTTTTTCTTGTCTCTTTGATTGTGAAAGTTTCTGAACTTGTGAAACTTGGAGAAGTCAATAAACTTGTCACTGTTGTTGCACCACCTTCATATCTGAATAGCTGGAAGTCTCCAAGATTTGGAGTAGTGTCCAGTGCATCAGCCGCTGTTATGCTTTGTTCAGTGATGTTGAATTGTGTGTATAGTGTTCCTGTTGGTAATGCTGTTCCACCTGTTGAAGGATCTATGTTAAAGATCGCTGTGCTGTGGTCATCATGTAATGGAGCCGCTACTGCTGAGAAACTTGCACTAGATGAAGCATAAAGTTTTGCAACAATATTAGCACCTGCATTAGCCGATGTAGTCTTGAACCAAACTGAACCATTTGGTCTGTCTTCGTCTGCAGTTTTCCAAGTGGGTCTGTTAGTGTGTTTGGCCTGTAGTAATTGAACACCATTTTTAACACCTGCTGTGATGCCAAGGTCTTCCAACATACCTGTACCTTCGTCAAATCTGATTGTCCCAGTTCCTCCTGCTGAGTCACCTAGTGCTAGACCGTTGTGGAATATATCTAGGTTACCTGTTACTGAGTTAATAGAAGCTGTAACGTTGGTCACGCTAGAACCGATCGCTGATGCAACCGCAGTTAAAGTTGTTCCTGATACAGTGACCGTTACACCGTTCATGATCATGCTCTCACCGTTAACAACTGCTGTTCCTGATGCAACTGATATCGTTGGTAAAGATGTATGCCATGCACTTGATCCAATCTGTACCCAAGTGTTACTTGATGTCTTCTTGAAGATCTTGTTTGAAACGTGTGTTGTGTTGATTGCGTATGATCCAGTTTGTCCAATAGAAGTCAGTGGTGCACCAGTAGAAACACCGCCAACTAATTCACCAACTAGTGTGATTAGTATTGGAGTAATTGTTGTGAACGCTTGATCTGTTTGTGACCATTCAAATAAACCATAGCTAGTTGATGCAAGGTCAAACCAGTATGTTCCGTCTGTTGGGTCTGCTGTAGGAGCCGTTGCACTGCCTAGTAATTCGCCAGTGTCAATGTTTGCTCTTAAAACGTAAGCTCTGTTGGCCACACCCAAGAATGAGTAAGCCGCTTGTAGACCGTATTCATTCAATTCATAACCGTGTAATGAATTTCCTGATGCGTCTTTGTAGAAAGTCGGATCTCCGAAAGTCTCTGTTAATTCTCTTTGTGATGAGACCAAGTAAGCAGTGTTGGCGCTGGCAACTGTTGTTCCAGTCGCTGTTCCATCTCCCGCTCCGTTTGTCTTATCCTGTCCTGATGCTACTATGAATAGTGGTGTTGTACCCGCATCTGATGGTACATAAAAGCTCTCGTTTATTACTGAAACTTCTACTCCTGGTGATGTTAAAGCCATTTTTCGTTTTCTCCTTGCAAGTTTAACGTATACAGAGTTATTTATTCAATCATATGGTTTTTACGATATAACTTGCTATTTTCTGGTGCCTATATAGGCGACTTAAATAAGTGTATGGCATACAAGGACAGACCGTTGTGTAAGGAGTGTAAGGCAAAGCCTCGTGCCTATGCTTACAGGAAAGGAACAAAGATCTACTGGCGTAGCCTGTGTGATACCTGCAACAGAAAGAAAGCTGGGAAGAAAGTGGGAGGAATCACGGCCCTGCAGAGATCCGGATACAAGAAACATAAGAAGTGTGAGCTGTGTGGGTTCAGGGCACAGAAACAATCTCAACTGGATGTGTTCTTTGTGGATGGGAGTATGAGGAATACCGCGACTACTAATCTAAAAACTGTTTGCGCCAATTGCCAACGGTTGGGCAGTGTCCGTAGACTTGGGTGGCGTATTGGTGATCTTGTTGCTGACGATTAGATCGTCAACTTGTTGGTGTAATTCTTCCAGTGTTCCGTCGTTCTTGATAACATAATCAAACTCTGATTTTGCCCATGCATATTCTGAAGAGTGAATGCCCGAGGGTTTAATATTACCTTCAACATAGCTTGTAAACCAATCAGGATCTTGTCCTCTTTTTACAAGTATAATGTTGCCCCCGGATTCCTTGATCATCTTGATTTCATTTTCAAATCTTGTATCTGATATCACTGTTGGTTCACCTTTGTATCTAGCCATGCAACTGTCAATCCATATGCCATCATGCATATTCTGACGCATTACTTCTGTGCCAAAGTGTTGTAGCACCCAACGAGGTGTTACATCTTTATTAAATTTTTTACTCCAAAAAGCATCAGGACGTTCTCTCCATTCTCTGCTTTCGGCTGTCTTGCCTTCCAACATTTCTCTGTCCCAATTGAACATAGAACTTACTGCATCTTTTAAACTTTTTGCGAATGAATCTTTTTTGAAATTATGTTCTTGTACTAGTCTTTCTGCAACTGTATCCTTGCCAGAACTTATTAAACCTACTATGCCTATTAACATAGACTTATTATACTATTTTTTTAAACGTTTTTCAATCTCTTTTTTAACATCATGGATCTGTGTTAATACCAGTTTACGCATACTTAATTTTCTCTCTTTCAAAGCGTGTATGGCAATGTTCTCTAGGTCATCGACCATGTCGGCCAATTCATCTAGTGTGCATTTGGTAAGTTTTTTGTATCTGTCGTCTATCATGATACTAGTATTTAAAATAATACACGTAATAATTTACCGGTAATAGAAGTTAACAAGTAATAGAAGTTAACCGATAATGAAACTTGTTGGGCTCCCGCCTTCTTGGAAATTGCCTATGTCTGCTTCGAGTCTGTCCATTTCGGCTTGTCCCTCATTCTTCAATGCATCACCGTTCAGTGTTGTTCCACCTTGTGGTCCTGCTATGGTATTGAATTTTCCCCTTGCTTCTCCCAACATAAGTTTAGATACTGCCAGTGTGTAATCTCTGATCCAAGGTTTAGAATAGATGTCCTTGAACAGTGTTATGTCTGGTCTGAAATTGTCAGTGTGCATAAGGACAGTTTCGTCATCTGCTCTAGGTCTCTGGGTGATAGTCAATTTCTTTGTTGCCACATCAAAATGGAACTGTATGAAACTTCCAAACATTTTCCCCACTAATTCTTGGTATGAAGCGAATGCAAAGTAAGTGGCCAGTCCACCTGTCGCACCTGCTTTTAAAAGATATGTGTTGGTGTAGGCCAAGTTGAAAGGTTCAAACAATGTTCCGCTTTCTCCTCCCTCTCCCCTAGATCCAACACTTCTTCTGTTAAGGTTTCTCACATTTATAATTTCATCTGGTAAAATGTATGTGTTCTGATTTTTCTTTAATTGAAGAAAAGCATAGGATTCTTCCACAGCATTTGAAGATCGCTGTCTAAATTTATTGATTGCTCTTTCTAGTGCCGTTTGGTAGTGTTTAGGGTCTAATTCAACGTCAATCATACCGTCACCTAGGCTGTTCTTGACGTAATCAAATATTTCTTGTTGTCCTGTTTGTAGTTCCGACATACACATATTTATAGTCGTTGTGCATTCAATAAATATGTACGATATGCCAAGATTGTCCATTTTTAAGCCTGAAAAAGGTAATGACTACAAGTTCTTCGATCGTAACATCAAAGAGATGTTCGTTGTTGGAGGAACTGATCTACATTTCCACAAGTACATAGGCCCCTACGATCAGGGAGACACAAACAAGGACGGAGAGGCAAGTCCTACAAATCCTCAGTATTCCGGAGACTCATTAAACGAGAGAACCATACAGGATTTACTTTTCCTAGAGAACAGGGACAGGAAATATGCAGATGATATTTACATCGTGAGAGGGATTTACAATGTGCAAGATGCAGATTTCAACCTTTCACAGTTTGGTATGTTCTTACAGAACGACACACTATTTTTAACAGTACATCTGAACGACATAGTTGAAAGATTAGGCAGGAAACCAATGGCAGGTGATGTTATAGAATTTCCTCACATGAAAGAAGATTATTCTTTAGACGAGAGCATACCGATCGCATTGAAACGATACTATGTTGTGGAGGATGTTAACAGGGCGGCGGAAGGATTTTCGCAAACATGGTGGCCACACCTGTTGAGATTGAAAATGAAGACCATGGTAGACTCTCAAGAATTTAAAGACATCATAGGTGATGCAACCACAACAGGATCCCTTGCCAGTTACATGTCAACATTCAACAAAGAAAAAACAATTAACGATCAAGTAGTTGCACAGGCAGAAGCAGATGCACCTAAGTCAGGATTCAACTATAAGCAGTACTATGTTGCACCCATAGACGAGAGAGGAAATATTAGGACAGAAAATGTTAACACAGAAGAACAAAGAGCAAGTGGTGACAAAACTGTTAACGCTACAATAGACACACCGGCAAGTTCGCACTATGGCTTCTACATGGACGGCGATGGGGTCGCACCAAACGGACACCCGGCCGGATTTGGAATATCTTTCCCAACATCGGGTGTTGACGTTGGTGATTATTTCTTGAGAACAGATTACTTACCTAACAGATTATTCCGTTATGACGGAACCAGATGGGTTAAAATAGAAGATTCCGTTAGAATAACTACAACTAACAATGATTCGAGAGCAAACTACAAAACAAGTTTTGTTAACGATGCAACAAGTTCAACGATAAATGGTTTGACAGTTACACAGAGACAAACATTAACAAATGCTCTCAAACCTAAGGCTGACAATTAAGAATGCTACACTTTTACGAAGGACAGGTAAGGAAATTTTTAACTCAATTTATTAGGATATTGAGTAACTTTTCTGTGGAAACAGGCCGAGGTAAAGATAATTCTATACAGTTAAGAGCTGTTCCGGTAGTTTACGGAGATCCTACAAGACAAGTTGCAAGTATAATCAGGAACAATTCTGAGAACGCATTACAGTATGTTCCAAAGATTGCGTGTTACGTTAGAGAACTGAACTATGACAGGGAAAGAATGCAGAACCCCTATCACATTGAAAAACAACATTTAAGAGAAAGGAATGTTGATGCAGATGGAAATTACACAAGCGAAATAGGTGCAGGATACACGGTCGAGAAAGTCATGCCTTCTCCCTTTAGATTGGAAGTGACTGCAGACATCTGGAGTTCAAACACAGACCAGAAATTACAGATCATGGAACAGATATTATACCTGTTCAACCCAGACTTCGAGATACAAAAATCAGACAACTACATCGACTGGACCAGCTTGAGCTACGTGGAACTGACCGGTACAACGTTCTCATCGAGGACCATACCCGTTGGGGCTGACTCTGAGATCGATATCGCTACATTGACATTTTCAATGCCAATATGGATATCACCTCCTGTGAAGGTCAAGAAACTAGGAGTTATACAGAAGATCATAATGAGCATCTATGATGACGATGGCGGAATAGCAAAAGGGTTAATAGACGGTACACTAACATCGAGGAGTTTCATCACACCAAACAATTTTGGATTGCTGGTGACTGGGAATCAATTGAGATTACTGGGGTCTACGGGAACAAGTGTGACGTCGGGAGGAGACGGATTCCAGACAGGAGCGAATGAACCATCTAATTTTGATCCATTTGAGACATTTGGTCCAGCAGTCAATTGGAAAGTATTAATAGACCAGTATGGCAAAGTGACCAACGGCACATCGCAGATCAGACTTACCCAACCCGATGGCAACGAGATAATAGGAACGATTGCAACAACAACATTAGACGACACAATTTTGTTATACAGCATTGATTCGGACACGATACCCGCAAACTCATTGACAGCAGTTTCCAAGATCATAAATCCTGCAACATTTAGTCCTGGCACACCGGCAAACGGTGACAGGTATCTGGTCATAAACGATGTGGGAGACAGCACGTCATCATTCCAGAGTGCAACATGGGGAACACTAGTGGCAAGTATCGGGGATATCATAGAGTACAACAGTTCAACTGGTAAATGGAACGTGGCGTTTGATGCTTCAAATCCAGATTCAACACAACATTATGTTACCAATTTAAACACAGGAATTCAATACAGGTTCAATGGCACAGAGTGGGTCAAATCATACGAAGGCGTGTATGCACAAGGTACTTGGAGTATTGTGTTGGACGGTGGAGCAGATCCAGGATATAATTCAAGCCTTGACGCCACTACTCCATAATTGTTATAATAATACATGGAAAAAAATATAGTCTGCTCAGGGGCACTGTTCTATTCAACTGGTACCAAGCGTTTCCTGTTCTTGCAGAGGACCGACAAGAAGACACAGGGCATGTGGGGATTGGTCGGAGGCCAGGCCAAATACACAGAGTCAGCATTTGAAGGTTTGAAGAGAGAAATCAAAGAGGAAATAGGTGATACTCCTAAGTTCAAGAAAGTCATTCCCTTGGAGATGTTCACTTCAAACGATCAAAAGTTTTTCTTCCACACTTATCTTATTGCGATAGAGACTGAATTCCTACCTAAACTGAATGATGAACATTCAGGATACTGTTGGACTGCGTTTGAATGCTGGCCCAAGAACTTGCACATGGGTTTGAAGAATACATTGAATAACAAAGCCATCAAAGGCAAGTTACAGACTATACTAGATTTGATAACTTGATTAATTAACCAGCACTAATTTTTACAGTACCGCTGTCGTTCCAGAGTTGACCCGCATTACTAGGGTCGCTTGTCGGCAATTCCGTTGCCATTACTTTCCCTGAATTGTTTATCATCAGTGTGCCGTTGTCGTCTGGTAGGTCTATGTTTCTTTTCGTAGTTGATGTACCTGACACGAAGGTCTTTTTACCGTCTTCTGTCTGCCACACGAATGGAACATCACGGTGTGCGTAGATGGCATTGTTGGCGATGGTCAATAAAGGTTTGTGCTGTCCGTCTTTCCTGCCGATTATCTGTATCACGCTTTGGTCTGCACCTTTCTTGTTGTCCTTGATGCTACCTTTTATCGAGCCTATTCTGATGTTTTCTCCGGCATCATTTTTTCCTTGGAACTCCAACCAAGTATCTGCGTTTATCTCGATGTTACCACTTATTTTTACACTCATGCATATATTTATTTTATAAAGCCAAAAAAAAGGCCCTATATTTCTACAAGGCCTTTTGATTCTACTAAAAAGTAAAAATATTTATTAGTTGTTTGTCCTCACCGCACAATTTACCAATTTGATTCCTGCGTCAGTTGAGCTCTCTAGTGCTCTACCTATCACGTTGAATGGTGAAAATGATTCGCCTGTTGCAACTGCTCTTGCACAACCTTTAGTTGATGAACTAACTAGTCTTTGACCTTTGGTCACTGCACCTACTACTCTCACTGGAGTTCTTCCAGTCATCGCAACAAATGGGTGTGAATCGTTGTTACCTGCACCTGCGTTCATGGCATAAGCCGGACTGTCAGA